>ENA-UOXV01002327-UOXV01002327.1-marine-metagenome-genome-assembly--contig:-NODE-2327-length-25019-cov-7.218955_pt1 | contig 25019 bp, 25 predicted proteins | sample MGYA00238165_ERZ766961 | MGnify/ENA primary metagenome ERZ766961 (study PRJEB28924, sample SAMN03173240) | marine metagenome | biome: Marine; feature: Water; material: Subsurface seawater | place: North...
ACCAGTACTAATAGCTCAATTGGCTTGATTTATGCACTGAAAAAAATTTTAATACAAATTTATTTATTGATAAAAATTTAAAAACTTTAGAACTATAAAATTAATAATTTTATCATTTTTTCTCTACTAGTTTTTTACATTAAAGAGGATAATTTTTGAGTATCAACAAAATGGATGATAATTTAGAGACATTATTCAAAATTACAAATTACAACTTAATGATTATGAAAAAACTCATAACTCAAAAATTTGGAGTAAATTTGTCAATAATTTATTTAATAATTTAGATATTAATTTATTAAAAAATTTTTTTTAAGAATTTACTTAAAAAAAAACCATGAAAAAAATTCATAACTATTTTAAAAAACTGTTTTATCAATTAAAGATTTCAAAAGGGAATAATGTTATTGTTTATTCAAATCTGTCAACTTTTGGTATTAATAATGAATATTTACCCTTAATCGTGATTGACCAATTAAAAAAAGCTGTTGGTGTTAATGGTACAATATTTATGCCTCTTTATACGTTAGGGGGTAATGTGCCAGAAATTTTTAATAAAAATAATATATATGAAAATAAATTTACAAATTTATTAGCAAAAAATTTTTTTAAAGAAAAAAAAATCAAAAGAAGCAATTGTCCTATACATAGTCATATAGGTTTAGGGAAAAAAACTAATATTTTATCAAAAACAAATCCATCAAATTCATACGGTAAAAATTCTGATTTTGATCTCATGAAAAAAAATAAATTTAAATTACTTTTATTAGGATGCTCTCCTCAGGAAGGAGCAACATATTTTCACCAAATTGAAGCCATAAAAAATTTAAATTATGGAAAATGGATTAATTTTAAGCGAAAAATCTTATATAAAAATAAAGTTAAAAATATCAATGTAAATTTTTTTGAAAAAAAAAATGTAAAACATAATTTAAATAAGGCTTTAAATATCATATCAAAAAAATCTAAAACTTTTTTATCTATCAAAAACAAATACTACAAAAGTACAATAATAAATATTGATGAATTACACGGACTCACATTAAAAGAATTAAAGAAAAATCCATATTTTTTAATTAAAAATGAAAAATAATTATATATATAATATTCTAAAAAATATTTATTTAAAAAACCCTTTATCTACAGCAATTGAAATTGAAGATGTAAAAATTAATTATAAAAGTTTTTTTGAAGATTGTTTGAACTTTGCGAGTTATATAAATTTTAATAAATATGAAACAATAGGCATAATAGGAGATTATGAATATGTTAATTACATTGCAATTTTTGGAACTTTAATTGCTGGGAAAACATATGTTCCAATTAATCAAAATTTACCTATCAAAAAAATAAAAAAAATACTTTCTGTTTCAAAAATAAAAGTTTTAGTAATTTCAAAAATTAAAGAAAAAAAATTTAAAGATATAAATGTAAAAAAAATTGATTACAAAAGTATAATAAAAAAAGAAAAAATAATTAATAAAAAATTTACAGTTTCAAAAAATGCTTATATAATTTTTACTTCTGGCTCAACTGGGCAGCCAAAAGGTGTGCCTATCGAGAGAAAAAGTCTTTTTCATTATATTAATTGGTTAAAAAATAATTTTGCAATAAAAAAAAATAACCGATGCTCACAATTTCCAAATATAGGTTTTGACTTGAGCGTTGTAGATATTTTTGCAACAATTTGTAGTGGTGGAACTCTTGTGATCCCAAAAAATTTATTTTATAGAAACTTCCCAGCAAAGTTTATAAAAGAAAAAAAAATTACGCATTTGGTATGTGTCCCAAGTTTTGTAGATATAATTAGCAATTCATTACAAATAAATAAAGAAAATTTGATATCCTTAAAAAAAATTTTTTTCTGTGGAGAGCCATTGTACGAGATGCAATTAAAAAAACTTTTTTCTGTAAACAAAAACCTCAAGATTATTAATGCTTATGGCCCAACTGAAACTACCGTTTCATGCACAAAATTAAATTTAAATAAAAATAATTTTAAGAAATATTGTAATGGAACTGCTAGTATTGGAAAATCAATAAAAGGAATGAAAATAAAACTTTTAAAATTTTCTAAAAATGAAGAAAAGAATTTAGAAATATTGATATCTGGACCTCAAGTTTTTAATGGATATTTAAATAATGAAAAACTTAGTAATAAAAAATTCATTAATATTGATGATAAAATTTATTTTAAAACTGGCGATATAGTAGAAGTCATTAATAAAAACATTTATTTTAAAAAAAGAATGGATGCACAAGTAAAAATTAAAGGTTATAGAGTTGAATTAGATGAGATTGATGGCTTCATAAGGAAGTATGGAATTCAGCAGACCAAGACTTTTTATAAAAATTTAAAGTTAATTAGTTTTATTGTTTACAAAAAAAATTTGATTCCCAAACTTAAAAAATATTTAAAATTAGTTTTACCAGTGTATATGTTGCCAAGTGATATAATTAATTTAAAATCTTTTCCAAAAAACCATAATGATAAAATAGATATAAAAAAACTGGAAAATTATTTAAATATTTATGAAAAGTAACAAACAAATTTTGTTTATAGGTGAAAGCCCAATGTTATTAAATTGTATAATATTTGCGAATAATTTTTTTACTAAAATTAAAGTAGTCACTAAAGATTATGATATAAAAAAAAAAATTCCCAAAAACATTGAAGTATTTTCAAATATTAAAAAAGTAAAATTAACTAAAATTGATTTTTTGTTTAGCGTGATGAATAAAATAATAATAAAAAAAAAATTTTTAGAAAATATAAAAATTAATTGTTTCAACTTTCATGATGGCTATCTTCCAAATTATGCTGGCATATATAGTAGTACCTGGGCAATTCTAAATAATGAAAAAAATCATGGTGTAACATGGCATCTTATGGTTAATAAAATAGACCAAGGAAAAGTATTGATTAGAAAGAAGTTTAAAATTAAAAAAGATGATACCGCTAAAGATGTCGATAATAACTCAATTGTTTTAGGTTTTGTTTTATTTAAAAAATTAATTTTTAATATTTTAAGAAACAAAAAAATTATTTTTTTTAAACAAGATCTTAGTAAATTTAAATATTTTGGCCATAATGATAGAAAAAAAATACCAAATTATGGTTTTATTAATTTAAAATCAAGTACGGCTTCAATATTAAACTTATCAAGAGCATTAACTTTTTCAAAGCAAAAAAGAAAAAAATTTTGTGAATTAAAAATTTTAACTAATAAAGGTATTTTAATAATTAAAAAAATTGAACTGATTAATCAAAAAGTCTCAAACTACCAAAACAAGAATAAAATTATTTATTTAAAAAAAAATTCTTTTATTGTTAAAAAAAATAATAAATACTTGAAAATTATATTAGAAAAAGCAAAAATGAATAGTTTTAAGCTTATTAATATTCCAAAAAATAATTTAAGAAAATATTTAAATTATGGATTAACATTATGATTAAAAATAAAAAACTTTTAAAAATATTTGAGATAAATCTTAAACTGAGCTTAATTGAAATAGAAAATTTAAAAAAAGGAAAAATTGATATAAAATTTAATGATCATCCTAGGTGGGATAGTCTTAATCACGTTAAAATATTATCAGAATTAGAAAAAAAATTTAAAATTGAAATTAACGAAAAAAACTATCAAAAATTCACAAGTATAAAAAAAATAGATAAATTAATTTAAAAAACTATCTCGAATTTATTGAGAAAAATGGCAATATAAATTCTAGTTTAGTTTATTTAGACTCTGGATTTCGACCTGTAAAAATATAAGATAATTATTAAAATGTTTTTTTCACAATTATTTTTTCTTTGAGCATAGTAGAAATAATTTCTCTCATATCTAATAATGAAAAATTTTTATTATAAGCTATGTCTAGTAAATCTAATTTACCCTCTGAAAGATTTAAGATTTCTAACATAGATATAATGTTCTCTCTTTTTTTTCTTTTAACGAGCATCTTGTCATATAAATTACTATTACGTCTAGAAAAATGATGTGTTCCGTATAAAACTGTACTTTTTGGTACAAAGTTTAATTCTATAGTTTCTAATATATTTAATATTTTTTCTATAGAATCGTAAAATGTTTCATAATTAAATTTACTCAAGTCATCTAATGACGTGTGATACTCTTTAAAATTATTGTAATCATTCCTTGAGATAACGCCAATTGGCAAGTTAAAACCTGGGCTACAAAATTGTCTCTCATCTGCTCCTTCAGGAGTAAATTTATGAATGATAAGATCTGACGTACTTTTTAAAACATTTATAGCTGCTTTATCAGAAATAGAATTATCTAATCGTGATTTTTTATAAGTAAATTTTTTACCATTAGCTAAAAGGTTAAGAATGTATCCTGCATATAAATCTTTTTTAATGTTTCTTTTATTTTTATGTAAAAATGCAGCAGATCCTATATTTTCAGGACAAATTAAAAATCTATATGAATAATAATGTGGTCCTGTTTTTTTAAGATAATCATAAATTACCATTAAGGCTAAAGGGCCTGATAATTCGTGATTTGCCATCTGAGGATGACAAAGATATGTAGATAATAAAATTTGTTTTTTTGATTTCCCTTTTAATATTGTGTCTGAATATTCTAAGTATCCATCTTTTAAAGATGATTTTATATATACTTTGTAATTTCCTTTTTTTAATTTAGAATATTCTTTATAGCTTATGCAAAAACCCCAAAACTTTTTGTAATAAGTAGTGATATAGGGAATTGCATTAGGAAGTTCTTTTAAAAAAAATAATCTTTTTTTTAAATCGTTAAATTTAATTTTTTTACTTACAGGTTCAGAATAATTCACAACATGAAGACTGTGTTTTTTAAAATTTGCAATTTTTTTACCTGCTGGGGTTATTATATAAGCATCACTAATGTTCCATTCTTTTGGAATAATCCAGTCAAGTACCCTTGATCCTGATTTAAATTTAAATATCTTTAAATCAATCTTATCGCCTAAGATCTTAAGACTTTTTCTAAAGCCATTTCCAGTGATGCTTCGACAAATTGGATATAGTTTTTTTAAATAAAATTTAATATTATTTTGATTTATTAATAATTTTTTTATCACAAATATGATAGTATTAAATTAATTCATTTTTGAACATCAAAATATGCAGAATTTAATAAAAAACTACGAATTACAAATTAGAGATTACAAACAATCTTCCAAATCTAAAATATGGAGTCAGATTACCAGCAATTCATTTAAAGATATAGACACAAAAAAACTTAGTTATTTTTTTTCTAATAATCTTTCTGATGGAATTGATAATTCAAGATTAATTGATAAAGAAATTGTTAAAAAGAATTTTTTAAGTTTGTATGAGAAGTATAATAAAGATGAGATTTTAAAATTATTCGTTGATGATAATAAAAATATTGGAAATTCCTCAAAACATTATTCTTATGAAAAAAAAATTATTTCTTACAGTGATATTTTTCACGTAAATTTCTATTACGAAATAGAAAAATACATATCAAAAAAAAAAAATACAATATTAGAAATAGGTGGTGGTTATGGTGGTCTTGCAAGAATGATTTGTAATAATAAAAACTGTACATATATCTTAATTGATTTGCCAGAAACTAATCTAATAAGTAGCTATTATTTAACATCACATTTTCCTAATAAAAAATTTTTACTCTACGAGGAATACAAAAATAATAAAGAAATTAAGTTTGAAAATTATGATTTTGTAATTTTACCACCATGGGTGTTAACTAAAAATATAAAATTAGATTTTTGTATTAATTTAAGATCTATGATGGAAATGAATACAGACTCTATAAATGAATATTTTAAATATATTCAAGATAATTTAGTTGATGATGGATATTTTTTAAATGTTAATAGATACTTTACAGATGCAAATGATTATAATTTTTATTTTTATAAATTCCCCTATAATAAAAATTGGAATGTCATTAAAAGTGAAACATCGTGGTTACAAAACGGACTTCACTTATTGTTAACAAGAAAAAGTAAAGTTGCCCTCAATGATATGGATAATCTTTTAAAAAAATTAGAAAATTTTACTATTAAAAGATATGCGTATAAAAAAAATATTTATTATATTATTAAAAAATTTTTAAAAGATAAAATTAAAATATAAATAAAAAATTCAGAATTAAAATATCACAAAATTTTTACAGATACTATTTGTCCAGAGTGAAATGCTATATATTTAAACTCACTATCTGAAAAAACTTCTGTCATAGCCTTATGCTCTCCATTTTTCCAACCTGGGAGATTATAATAATCATCAAAAATTATAATTGAACCTTTGATAAGCTTAGGTTTTAATCTTTCTAAAATAAATTTTGTAGTCTCGTAAGTATTCACATCTATATGGACAAAATTTATTTCATAATTATTTTTTGCTAAAAAATTGTCTAGAGTATTTTGTATATCTCCAATTATTAATTCAACATTATTATTTACTTTAGGTGGCTTTCCACCCCTATTCCATGCGCCTTTAATTCTAGTTTTATTTCCAATCCAATGTTCTTTATTGCCAGTAAAATTATCAAAACCAAATATTTTTTTATTTGAAAGATATTTAGAAAAAAAATTTATTGTAGATCCTGTAGCGACTCCAAATTCCAAGAAAAGTTGTTGTTTTTTTGTGTCATTTTCTAATGCTTCTAAAATTGAAAACTCCCTAATATCTGAGTGATTATTAAATAACATTGAAGTTGGAAAATATTTTTTAAAATGTTTATAACATTCTTCAAACTGGTCAACTTGATATCTGTGAATCGGATTAAAAAAATCTAAATCTTTTTTTCTTAATTTTTGCGTATAACTAGTTAAGAATGCATCACCAACAAATTTAAAAAATTTATAAAAAAATTTTTTCATTTAATTATTATTATAACACTTTAATTCTTCTATTAATTTAAATTTAAGTAATTTTTTTAGAATTTGTGAAACATGTTTTTCTTTAATTTTAAGCATGTAGGAGATATCATTAATTGAGTGTTTACCATCACAATAGGTTATCACATTCATCATTGTCTTCGTAAATTTAGATACATGTTTTTTTTTACCTATACTTGGATATAAATTCCTTTTTGACATGTGAGGTTCACACAAAAAAGTGGTTACATAATATTTATTTTTTTCTATGGTATTTATCGCATTCTTTATCATACTGTACCCACCTTGCAAACCTTTCGGTGTTACAACTTTTTTTAAATTATCAAGTGAGGTGTGATATTCTTTATATGTACCATATTTAGATCTCATTAATGTAGCAATAGGTAAATCAACTCCTGGAGAACAATATTGTCTTTCATCTCCACCTCGATTTAACCATGTATACTTTTTGAAATTTTTTGAATATTTCTTTATTGTTTGCAAACCAACCTTATCAGATAAGGTTTGACCATTTCTAGAAGGAAGAAATGAGTAATTTCTATCATCCCCTACACAAGTAATATTAAATCCACCAATTACATTTTTTTTTAAAATTTTAAAATTTTTATTGATGTATCCGATGGAGCCAATTGTTTCTGGGATAAATATAATTCTGTATGAGTATTTTCTTTTTTTTTGAGATATCCATTTTGCTAAATTAATAGTTACAGCTGGTCCCGAAAGCTCATTATTTGCCATTGAGGGATGGCAAATATATGTTGATAGAAAAATTTCTTTTTTATATTTTCCTTTAATTAGAATTTCCCCATAAATTAAATTAGTTTTTTTTATTGAACTATTAATAAATACTTCATAATTTCCTTTTTTGAGTTTTTTTATTTCATTAAAACTCATACAAAATCCCCAATTTTTTTTATAATAAGATGTTACATATGGAATTGCTTCAGGTTGATCTTTGATGAAATGTAAATTTTTTTTGAGCTGTTCTAAACTTATCTTTTTATGAATTTTTTTAGAGTAGGAAACTAAGTGTAAATTATTTTTTTTAAAATCTAATATCTTTTTCCCTTGAGAGTTTTTAATCCAAGCTTCGTATGCGTTCCATTCATTAGGAATTTTCCAATCAAAAACTTTTTTACCAGAATTAATATTTTTAATTTTTAATTTATTGTGAATTTGTTTAAGAATTTTTAAAGTTTCTAAATTTCCTTCTCCAGTTAAACTTCTATTAATTGGCCATAATTTTTTACAAAGGTTATATATTTTATTATTTTTCATTTACTATTATTTTGGATTTGTTTTTAATTAGTTTCCAAGGGTCTTTTTTAAAAAATTTTTTGCTAGCCTCATCAATTTCATCACAAGTTGTAGATTGTAAAAAAAATTTTGTTGAGTTAGATTTTAAAATCTTTTTTTTATTTATACAATTTACAATTGGAGACAAGTCATATTTAAGACCAACTATTTTTGAATATTTTTTTTCAATACATTGACCTATTTTTTTATTATTTTTGTACAAATCTCCCTTAAATGTTTTATAAAATCGCCAAGGAACTTGATTTAATTCTTCATATCTATGTAAATAGCTACAACCTTTATGCCAAGGCACCCCAAACACACACAATCTAGCATTATTTTTTGAAAACCATTCAAATATGCTATTTTCCCCCCAAGAAGTTTCAAATGTTTTATTTTCTATTTCTTTTACTAGTTTTCCATATATTAAATAGCTGTGAAGAGGTTGGGGAGTTCGGTAGTATCTTTTACTTTTTAATGCTGTTACAGGGAGCAAACCATTTCTATCAATAGACTTATCAATATGAAACTTTTTAGTTTTAAGAAAAGTTTCTCCAGAAAAAGCAGGTAACACAAGAGTTCTTTTTTTTGAAACTATATTTTCGATCAGGAGCAATAAATAATCAGGGATTTTTTTTCCATTAAAAGCAATATTAAATATAAACGACCATAATCCAGAATATAAAACGATTACTTTGTCATCATCTTTTATTACACAATTAAAACTTTTAATTAACTCATCTTCGTATATTAAACTTTTATTTTTCAAGTTATTTTTTTGTAGCTGAGTAAATATATGACGTATAAAGAATAATTCCAAATTTCTTTTTATAAGAAATAAGTTTTTTATTTTTTAACTTTTCAAATTGATTTTCGTGTTTGTACATAGATTTTGGTAATGGCCAATCTTTTTGAGAGAGTAATTTTACATTTTTATACTTTCTTTTGGCAAGATTGATTATTTTTTCTGTTTTTGAAAAAGAAACTATTGGAAAAATGATTTTTCCGTTTTTATTAAGATAATTACTTGCTACTGATAGAATTTCATTTATTAATTTAGCTCCATCCAAGCCAGCTTCGCAAGGTATATTTTTATTATACCAAGGTGAAACATTAGCCACAGGTTCAGAAATTGCAGATACAGATTCTACTATAAAATCAAATTTTTCTTCTGTCCACGGCGTAAACATACTTCCATTTTTAACTTCTGCAATTAATTTTTCTTTCTTTAAGTTTATCTCACATTTCCGAGTAGCTTTTTTTGATAAATCTGAGAAACAAAATCTCTTAATTTTATTTTTTTTTTTTTTAAAAATACTAATTCCTATATTTCCATCTCCACACCCTAGATCTAAGATGGAAACTTTTTTCTTTATTAATTTAATTGTTTCCTCGATAACTAATTTACTTGTAGCATTTGGTGTAAATACTTTTTTTGTGCTATTATTCATCTAATATTCCCCCACTTTATAATGGCTGACCCCCATGATAATCCTACGCCATAACCAGCAATTATTAAATTATTATTCCTTTTAATTTTATTTTTTGAGGCATCTTTTAATGCTATTGGTATTGATGCTGAAATTGTGTTTCCGACTTTATTATAATTTTCATAAGTTTTATTTTTTGGAATTAAAAGTTTTCTATTAATATTGTCTAAAATATATTTGCTTGCTTGATGAAATATAAAGTAATCAATTTTCTTTAAACTTACAGAAGATTTTTGAATTAATTTTTTTACATTTTCAGGGACTATACTCATTGCAAAAGTTAAAACCTGAGCACCATTCATTTCAACTTCATTTTTACCTTGCTCTAATTTTAAAGCATTAAAACCTGATCCATCTGTACCCAATAAAAAAGGTCCAATTTTATTTATATTACTTTTACATATCATTGTTGCAGCCGCAGCATCTGAAAATATTGGTCTACATTGAATATTTTTTTTACTTATCATTTTTGTATAAGTATCAGCACAAACAATAATTCCGTTTTTCGCTTCTTGAGATTTAATTAAAGCACTAGCAATATTCAAAGCATAAATGAACCCTGAACAACCTAGGTTAATATCAAAAGCGATTAATTCTTTACCTAATTTTAACTTATCTTGTAAAATACATGCCGCAGTAGGTATTCGATAAGGTGATGTTTGGGTAACTAATATTAAAAAATCAATTTTTGTATTAGGAAACTTTTTAAGGAGTTTTTTTAAACTTTTTTCTGCTAAATCAATTGTATCCTCATTAGGGGAAGATATATGCCTTTTATTAATTCCAGTTTTTTTGAAAACTCCTTCAACATTTAATTTTGGATTATCTTTTTTAAGAGTTTTTATATTTTCAGTTTTTTTAGGTAGAAAATATTCTATTCCTGCAATTTTAGTACCAATCATTTAATGAGCGATTTTTTCTTAAGTACGGATATAAGTTTTTTTACACTTAAAATGGACGCAATATCATTTAAATTACTAAGTTTATTGGATAATTTTTTGTCCAATGCAGATAAAATATCAAGCTGGGCCAGTGAGTCCCAATTTTTTATTTTGTCGAGTTTATCAACTTTTAATATTTTATCAGGAGTAGTTTTTAAAATTTTTGCTATGATTTTATAAATTTCATTTCCAGTGATTTTGCTTTTCATAACATGCATTTATATTAATTTAAGTTTAAAAGCAATACTAAATCATTTTTTTAATATCATATGCACTTCCGATGAAGAGCTTGATTGGTCTAAGACTGCTTGAAATTCATTTATATGTTTTAAAAAATATTCTTGAAATTTTTTTTCAAAAATTTTTGATTCATAATTAAATGAAAGTGACAAGCTTCGATATAAATCTAAAAAATCTGACCCAAACCACCATTCACTAACTGTTTTAAGTTTATATTTTTTTGAAATATAATTTAAAGATTTTTTACTATATAGATTAGTATGTGCTCCACCGAGCTGTCTGGGATATACTTTTGAAAAAGCGTTTTCTATAAATGTAGAAAAAGACACTAATGGCACTGCAAAGTAAAAATATTTGGCTTTAGATTTTTTAAATGCTTTAAATATTTCATTTGGATTTTCTAAATGTTCTAAAACAAATATACATGATATTAAATTTGCCTCAGTGTTATAAATTTTATCTATAATTTTTTCAAAATCTAAACAATATAATTTATTTTTATTTAAATTTTTTTTCCCTATTGATATTAAAGTTTGATTAGGATCAACCCCTTCAGCTTTAATTTGATTTAATTCACAACTTTTAATAAAATGTCCCGCACCACATCCAATATCCAAAACTTTTAATTTTTCTTTAATTGAATTTTTCATAAATTTAACTTTTGGATTATAAATTTTATTTAATCGGTTAGAATACAACTTAGAATAAATTTTTGAATATTCTTTTCCACTATTTTTAGTATAAATTTTTTTATTAAAGTTTTTACTTATAAAATTTTTTCCGTTTAAATGTTCACATTTTCTACAAAAAGAATAATCAACATTGTGTGAGGTAAAATCATTAGACTCTAATTTAAAATTGCAAATTATACATTTATTTGTTTTTTTTTGTTTATTGTATAGAGAATTTATTCTTAATGTATTTTTTAGATTAATTTTATTTTCAATTAATAGACTCCTTTTTATTTTTACTAAATCATCACTTTTTTTTGAAAACTTAATAATTTTTTTCATATTATTAATCTAAAATTATCTTTGTAATATCTTTTTTAAAAATTTTAACTGGATTATTTTTTAATCTCATATCATTTACTCCTTCTAGAATTTTATTGATTTCTTTTTGAATATTAATTCCTAATTTTTTAAAGTTTAATTCCATATCAGTTTTTTCAGCTAAGAAATTTATATAATTTGTAAGTTCGTTAATATTTTTTGTTTTTGTTATTTCAAAAATAATATTGAACCTTGAATTTAAATCAAAATTTTGTGATGCATTTTTTATATTTAAGAAATTAAATTTTAAAAATCTTGATAAACTCAAAGCTACAGCATGACCATGATTAATTCCATATAGCGATGTAAATGGATAAGATATAGCGTGTGGAGCTGTAGTTTTAGAAATACTAATTGCTTTGCCCGATAAATTTGCAGCGATACACATCTTAAAATCATTCTCTAATGATGGATTGTTTATATAATTTAAATAATTTGACATTGAAATTTTAAGAGAGTCAGTTGCATGTTTTAAACTAATAGAATTAGATTTTAATGACATTATTGACTCCATTGATTGCGATATCGCATCAAATCCAGCAGAAGCCTTAATTTTTTTTGAGGCTAAACTTATAAAGTCAGGAATTAACAAATAATCATCTGGTTTTACATTTGGTCCTTCAACTGAATATTTTATATCATCAATATAAATTACTGCATTTTCTGTAACTTCTGCCCCAGAGCCTGCAGTTGTAGGGATTGCTAATAATCTATAGTTTTTAGAAAGATTTAGAGAATTATTAATAATTTTTAATTTTAAATTTTTTTCAAAATTTATAACAGCAGATATTTTTGCATAATCAAGAACTGAGCCACCTCCGATAGCTATTATTAGATCAGGATTATATTCATCTAATTTTTTTTTAATATCTATTAGTTCTTCAAATGTAGGAAAATAATTTTTTTTTTTGTAAATGAAATAACTTTTATCATTAAAAATCTCTTCAATTTTTTTATCAATGTTAAGTTTTTTATATGAGGTATTACCAACAATTAAAAAAATCTTTTTTACATCTTTTTTAGTATATTTTTTTATATCTTCAATATTTGAAATAGAGTAATTAAACATTAGTTTTTTTCATAAAATTTTTTTTAATTTTCAAAAAATCTTTTGGCCTTGTCAATCCATCTATTGATCCAGTATTAATTTTTACCTCTAGTAGACTTGGCCCTTTTGATTTTAAAAATAAATCAACAGTTTTGTCAGTATTTTTATCTAAATTAAGTAAAAAATAACTTTTATAACCAAGACTTTTACATAAATCTTTAAAATTAATTCCTAATGCAGTTGTGATTTGTCCACCAACTGACTCATGACGACCATTATTTAAAATAATATGTTTTAAATTCTTATTACCATAAAATCCAACAGTTCTCATAGAGCCAAGATGCATTAATATTGAACCATCACCATCAAGACAAATTACTCTTTTTTTAAAAGAAATACCTAATGCAACCATAGCAGAATGGCCCATCCCTCCAACCATATAGAAATCTGAATTAGAATTTTTATTATCTTTTTTTCTCAAATAATCTAACTCTCTTGATGTGAAGCCAGTTGTAGAGACAATTTTATAATTTTTCGGAATTTTTTTTATTAATTTTTCAATAAAAAATATTCTTTTTATACCTTGATTAAGATTTTTATTTTTTAATTTTTTTTCAATACCCCTAATTGAATCCATTTTAACTAGTATAGCTCCAATTTTATTTTTTTTTTTTGACTCATCAATAATTTTAGAAATTTTTTTTAGGTTATTTTCTGAATTAAGTATTACATAATTTATATCTAACAATTTAAGCAAATTAGGTGTAATGACTCCTTTTAATCTATGTTGTGGTTCATCTTCTTTTTTCAGTGAAGGGTCACCTCTCCACCCAATTAAAAGAAGCAAGGGTATGCTGTATACTTGTTTATGAGCAATTGAAATCAGTGGATTTATGGCGTTTCCTAAACCAGAATTTTGTAAATATACGCAGGGTAGCTTTCCGCTAGATAAATACTCTCCAATAGCAACTGAGACTGCAGATCCTTCATTCACTGCCTTAATATGCTTTAGTTTTTTTTTATCAATTAACTCTGTAAAATTTTTTAAAACACTGTCTGGTACACCTGAAAAAAAAGATATTTTTTTTTTCAAAAAAAATTTTAGTAATGTTTCTGCATCTATCATTCTTTAATTAGAGAAATCACCTCTTTGATTGAACTAATTTTACCCTCTAATTCAAAAGATCTATCATTTTTTAATATGCTTACAGCCGCATTCTTCATTGCTGGATAAGCTGCTCTTAATAATTGATTAGCATAAATTACAATTTTGAAACCATGTTTTATTAAATCACTTTCTTTGACAGATGAATAAGTTGAGGGAACAGCTACTAAAGGTTTAAAAAATTTACTTTTCTTAAAAATTTTTGCAAATTCAAATATTTCTTTAGGATTTTTTTCCTTACTATGAATTAATATCGCATCTGCTCCAGCCTTAGAATAATTTTCAGCTCTTTTAAAAGCATCTTTAATTCCTTTTCCCAAAATAAGGCTCTCAACTCTTGCAACTATTAGCAAATCATTACTTATTTTTGAATTTTTAGCTTTTTTCAATTTTTTACAAAAACCTTCAATACTGTCTTGTTTTGTATTTTTCTGATCTTTGAAAAGAGAGTTTTTTTTTAGACCAATCTTATCTTCAAAAACTACCGCGGATACCCCAGCTCTTTCCAAAGTTTTTACTAAAAAAGAGATATGCTCTAGCCTTCCACCATTGTCAGCATCAAAAATAACTGGTTTAGAGGTTACATCTAGCATTTCATTCAGACCATGTATTCTCGAGGAATAATCAACTGATTGATTATCCGGTTTTCCTCTGGTCAGGGAATCTGTCAAACTTGAGGACCACATTCCATCAAATTCTTTATACAAATTTTTTATTGTATAACTTGAACTTTCAATAATTAATCCAGTTAGAGCATTATGAGACTCCATTATTCTTACTAAAGGTTTAGCCTCCATTAATCTTTTTAATTTTGATTTTCTTGTATCTACGGCAACTCCATATTTGAATATATTTTTTTTTATTTCACTCGATGAAATTCCTAAAGTATATTTTGGCTCAATTAATTTTCCTGACCATTTAGCCAACTCTTTAATTACTTTTTTTCTAATATTTTTTTGTACTCCTTTTTTCCAATCATCACCATGTACAACAAAGTTAGGTTTCATTTTTTTTAAATTTGGTATGTAATCAAGTGTTGTTTGTGGAATAACATTTTTAACAAATTTAATATTTCTTAAAACAATTTCTCTTTGTTCATAGTTTAAGTGTGGGAATTTTTTATATGAAGCTATTGCTTCATCAGTCAGCAAGCCAACGGTAACTTCTCCATACGAACTAGCAATTTTTAATATATTTATATGACCTTTATGAAGAATATCAGCTGATAATCCTACATAGACTTTATTTTGTTTTTTACTACTTTTCATAGAAATTAAAAATATTAATTAATGGAATTTTTTTATTAATTTTTTTTATAATACTTTTAAATAAATTGTGATCAACAAGTAAAATTATACACTTTAAATTTTTTTCCTCTAGTATCTTATTAATATTTATTTGTTTATTTCTAATATTTTTTAAGTTTATAAAGGGATCTATAAAATGAATTTTTTTGTATAATTTTGAAAAATGCTGAAAAATTTTCAAAGAATGTGAATTTCTAATATCAGAAACATTTTTCTTATAGGTTAATCCAGCAAAAACAATTTTATCCGAATTTAGTTTTATTTTTTTATTTTTAAGCTCAATGTAAATTTGATCAATAGTGAACTTTCTCATGTATTCATTTATTCCTCTACCTGATAAAGTTACATTTGTTTTAAAATTATTTTTTTTTGCAATGTAGGAAAAATAATATGGATCTACAGGCAGACAGTGTCCACCAACTAAGCCTGGCAAAAATTTAGAAAAATTCCATTTTGTACTAGCGTGGCTTAAAACATTAAAAAAATTCAAATTTAATTTCTTACAAAAAATAAATATTTCGTTCATCAGAGCAATATTCAGATCTCTTTGAATATTTTCAATAACTTTTGAAGTTTCTGTTTCTTTAATTGATCTTGTAATTATTAATTTTTTAGATAAATTTTTGTAAACTGCTTTTATTATCGAGTCATGTTTTTTATTTGGAATTGCAATTAATTTATTTATTTTATCAATAGTATGTTTTTTGTCACCAGGATTAATTCTTTCAGGACTATAACAAACAATAAAGTCATTTTTTATTCTTTTAAGTTTACAATTTTTTTCAATTATTTTTACACAGTAATCTTCTGTAACACCTGGATAAACTGTTGACTCGAAAATAATAATATCTTTTTTTTTTAATATTTTTGCTAAATCTCTACAAGCCAAATTTAATGGCAATAGATTTGGATCTTTATTTTTTTTAATAGGGGTTGGCACACAAACTATAAAAAAATTACAATTTTTTATGTCACTAATTTTTGAAGTTAATTGTTCTGATTTAATTATCGACAATGTTTTTTTGGAAAATTCTTTATTGACATCAATTCTTTTTTTTAAACTATTTATTCTTTCTTTATTGACATCATATCCGTAAGTATCAAATTTTTTTGAAATTTTAATCAGAGCAGGCAAACCAACGTATCCAAGTCCAATCACACAGGGTTTAATATTCATATGACAAATTTCAGTTTTTAATATATGTATAATATTATTAATTCAATAATAATAAAAATTTTTTTAAATGAAAAATAAACCAACATTTATTGCTGAAATTGGAATGAACCATAACGGAAATTTTGATTTATGTTTTGAGATGATTAAACAAGCAAAACTTTCGGGAGCTGATATTGTTAAATTTCAGTTAGGCTGGAGAGATAAACCTGGTGAAATAAACCAAATAGACGCAAAGATCATTAATCAACTAATATCGTGGTCTAAATATTTTGAAATAGAATTGTTATTTTCTATTATAAGTGATCAGGCATATGATTTAATTAAACCCTTTAACTTTCAAAGATATAAAATTGCATCCAGAACTGTCATAGATAATTTGCCACTTGTTAAGAAGATATTAAAAGAAAAAAAAAAAACTATTATATCACTAGGGATGTGGAATAAAAAAAACCTACCAATACCAAAAAAAAATAATATTTCTTATTTGTGGTGTTTATCAAAATATCCATGTGAACCTAAAGATCTAAAAAATTTACCAAAAAATTTTAATAATTCTTACTATGACGGGTATAGTGATCATTCTATTGGTATCGAGACCTGCTTAATAGCCATAGCAAGAGGGGCAAAAATTATAGAAAAACACTTTACGTTAGATAAATCGAATACGACCATACGGGATCATGCATTATCAGCAACTCCTGATGAATTTAGACTGTTAGTTAATTTAGGAAAAGATATGTCAAAAAAAATAAATATTGGTGTTTAGCTTGTTAAAAGAAGCTTTTTATGACTTCATTAGATAATTCTCACAGAAAATATTCGATTTCCAGCATAGGAAATAGTGAGGCAGATAGAGTCGAATTTATGCTTAATAATATGCATTTAAATAAGGCTTATTTACATGCCTCAAGAAAATTAATAAATGAGTTGGATAAAAAAAAATTATTAGAAGAATATAAAAATAAATTTCTACACTACAGAAATGGATGGAGAAATATTCCGGCAGAGGCAATAAAGAAAAAACTGTATTCGGAGAAATTTAAAAATAAAAAAATTGAACCACTTTGTATAGATTTAGAGGTTGCATCAGTATGCGATTTGGCTTGCCCACATTGTTTTAGGCAATATATAGCAACGCCAGATAAATTGATGTCTACTGATTTAGCATTTAGATTGATTGATCAACTTGCTGAGCAAAAAGTTCCATCTGTAAAGTTTAATTGGAGAGGTGAACCGTTAATGAATAGAAACTTGCCTAAAATTATTGATTATGCCAAACAAAATGGAGTACTGGAAACAATAATAAATACTAATGCAACTTTATTAGAAGGAAAATATGCGGAAGAATTAATGTCTTCAGGGCTAGATTTGTTAATCTATTCTTTTGATGGAGGTTCTAAAAAAACATATGACAAGCTTAGGGTGGGAAGATTTAAAGAAAACAAGTTTGAGAATATTATTAAAAATATTGAAAACTTTCATAAATTAAAAAAAAAAAATGGATCTGTTTTTCCAAGAACTAAAATTCAAATGGTATTAACTAAAGAAACTTATGAAGAGCAGGAAGAATATTTTTCACTTTTTAAAGGTATTGTAGATGATGTATCTGTTAAGCAATATACTGAAAGAGGAGGGGATATAAAAGAGACTGAGGTAGGTCAAAATAATATAGATAAAAATAAGATTTATATGAAAAATTTTGATGGAGATTTATTTGTATCACAAGGAAGATTGCCATGCGAACAACCTTTTCAAAGGATGTTAATTACTTATGATGGCAGGGTAAGTATGTGCTGTTATGACTGGGGAAGTATGCATCCCGTGGGATATGTTGATAATTTAGCTATTGCCACTGGTGATAAAGAGTTTGAAAAAGTAAAAAAAGATGCAGATCAAAATAAGAAAGGTTTTGAGTTAATGAATTTAAAAATTCCAGAAAAATTTAACGAGCCAGAGAAAAAGATATCAACTCTTGATGAAATATGGCATGGAAAAGAAATAAATAAAGTTAGAGAGCAACACTTGAAAGGTAAATTGGAAGAGGTAACAATATGCAAAAAGTGTCCCTTTAAAGATACATATGACTGGAAAAAAGTTAATTAATGAATGTAGAGATAGTAGCTGAAGTTGCAAACTCACATCAGGGAAAGTTAAAAATAGCTGAAAAAATAGTTAGAGCTTTTTATGAAAAAGGAGCAAAATCCATTAAGTTTCAGATCTATTTTGCAGAAGATTTTTTAACAAGAGATCATACGCGTTTTTCACATTTCAAAAAACAGTCCTTTTCAGAGAGTCAGTGGGAAAAGCTTATTAAGTTAACAAAAAAAATTGGTTATGAAAACATATATGCAGATATTTTAGGTTTAAGGGCATTTAAAGTTGCAAAAAAATTAAACATAAGTGGCTACAAAATTCACTCAACTGATTTAACAAATGATTTTTTGTTAAAAAGAGTTGCGAAAGAGAACAAAAAAGTTTTTTTATCTGTGGGAGGTGCAAAAATTACAGAAATTTACCATGCAATAAAATTTTTTAAAAATAAAAAAAATAAACCAATTTTAATGCATGGATTTCAAAGTTATCCCACAAAGATAAAAGATACAAATTTAAACAATTTAAATAAACTTAAAAAATATTTTGGTAACAGTTGTCATTATGGATTTCAAGACCATGTTTCAGGAAGTAGTAAATATAATTTATATCTATGCCTAGTTTCTTTGGGTTATGGAATTCAATATATTGAAAAACACATTACATTTAGCAGAAAAGAGAAAGGTATTGATTATTACTCATCACTTGAACCTCTAGAATTTAAAAATTTTTGCAAGGTAATAAAAGAAACATCAGATGGAAACTCTATAGGGATAAGTGGCTTTTCAGATGCTGAAGATGAGTACAGAAAAAAAACTAAAAAATTTTGGATTTTAAAAAAAAATTTAAAAAAGAATTCTAAAGTTAAATTTAGTGATTTAGATTTTAAAAGAATTAATAATATAAATAAAGAACCACTTTTTTTAAAAGAAATCATTAATAGAAAAATTAATCAAAATTTACCTAAAAACACGATAATTTCTAATAGTCATTTTAATTGTAAAGTTTTTGCAATGATAGTTGCAAGGTACAACTCAAAACGATTACCAGGAAAAGCTATGCTTAAAATTGCTAATAGACCAATTCTAGAACATTTATTTTTAAGAATTAAAAAGGCTAATTCTTTAGACAAAATAATTTTTTGCACAACTAAAGATAAATCAGATGATGTATTAGCTAAATTGGCTAAAAAAAATAAAATCTCAGTATTTAGAGGTGAGGAAAAAAATGTTTTAGGGAGAATGTTGAAAAGCACAAAAAAATCAATTCCAGATGTTATGATTAGAATTACTGGTGATGATATATTGATTGATATAGATTATATGGAAAAAGCTATAGATTATCATTTATCTAACAATTTAGATTATACAGATCATAAAAAATTACCCAGTGGAGTTGAAACAGAGATTTTTAATAGAAAAATTTTAAATTTTATAAATGAAAATGCAGAAGACAACTCAGGAACAGAATATCTCACATATTATATTAAAGATAATGAGCAATATTTTAGAACAGGATCAGCAACTGTAGAAAAAAAACATCAAAAAAATATTAGATTAACAATTGATAGTCGAAAAGATTATAGGTTTGTGAAACCATTTTTAAAAAAAATGCAAATAAAAAATAAATTATTAACATATAATATTGATGATATAATTTCTTTTTATAGGGGGAAAAAAAATAGTCAAAAAGCCAATAAAAGAAAAATTGAAATTAATACAAAGTTGAAAAAATATTCACACTTAAAATTATAATCATGAATAAAAAAGAATCATTAATAACAGTTTATATTACAAATCATAATTATGGAAAATATATCAAACAATCAATAGATAGTGTTTTTAATCAAACTTATAAAAATTTTGAACTAATTATAATAGATGATGGTTCAACCGATAATTCTAAAAATGTTATTGAAAAATATAAAAAGAATAAAAAGGTAAGGATAATTTATCAAAATAATAAAGGCTTGACTGTTTCTAATAATATTGCATTAAAAATTTGCAAAGGAGAATATATTACTAGGTTAGATGCAGATGATTGGCTTGATCCTAATTTTTTACAAATAATGATTAATACTGCAAAAAAGAATAAAAATTCAGCAATGATTTTTTCCAATTACTATTTAACAAATTCGAAAGGTCAAGTAATAGACCAATTTTATAGACATGAATTTAAAAGAGTTAAATTAATGGATCAACCAGCTCACGGAGCTTGTAGCCTGATAAAAACAAAAACACTAAAAGAAATTGGAGGTTATGATGAACAGTTTAATTGCCAAGATGGTGTAGACTTATGGTTTAAGATAATTGGAAATTATAAAGTTAAGAATGTTAATTTACCTCTTTTTTATTATAGACAGCACAATAAAAGTCTAACTAAAAATGTTGAAAATATTTATAAAACTAGAGATAAAATTTTAAATAAACACACACAAAATAAAAAAAACTTTAATAATATTCTTGCAATAATACCAGTTAGAGGTGAGAATTATGGAGAAACACTGGTAGCCCTTAAAAAAATTAATAAAACCCCAATAATACATAAGTTGATTATTGAACTTCAAAAAATACCAAATATTAAAAAAATTTTAGTTTCAACCCCAGACCAGAAAATACTATGTAATGTGAATAAAAGGTTTAAAAAAAGTGTTATTACTCATAAAAGAGAAGAAAAATTTGCAAGGCTCAATACCTCAATAAATCAAACTTTAATATCATCAATTAAAAAGGTAAGAACAAAAAAATTTAAACCTGATTTAATATTAGTTGTGAATGTTGTATGTCCTTTTTTGAATTATAAAAATTTTGAAGCAGCAATCAATTTGATTAAAATATTTAATACAGATGAAATAATTGCGGTAAAAAAAGAAAATGATAATTTTTTTTATCACAATGGAAAAGGACTTAAAAGATTTCAAAATAGTAACAGGTTGTCACTAGAAAGAGAACAGATTTTCAGAGAAATTGGAGGCATGCGTTTAATTAAAACGCAAAGAGTTGGAAAAAATCAGAATACTGTAGGTCATATTTTTTTAGATGATAAATCATCTTTTATCATTAAATCTAATGAAGATTTGTTGTTAGCTGATATAATGTCAAAGATAAATTAATTGGTTAAGAAAGAGATTTGTTTGATATAGAGTTTTTACTAGCTATTTTATCTTTATAATATTTTTTCTTTAGATTTTGATTATTCTGATTTTTTGCAAATGTAACATAAAATATCATTCTTGAGTCTTTACTTAAATTACTTTTTGAAGCATGACAAATTTTCCAATCAAATAATAAAATATCACCGACCTTTAACTCTATTGGAATGAAATTAAATTTTTTTATATAATTTTTTTTTATCTTAGGTGTAAATTTGTAAGTTTTTTTTACAATATCATCCCAGCTTCTGCCAAGATTTTTGTGAGTGCTGTCTAAGTTTGAAATTTGTAAACACCCATTTTTTTTGTTGGTATCTTCCAAAGGAATTACAGCACTAACAAATTTAGTAGAATATTCATACCAACCTTTTTTTATAATGTTGTTTTTATCTTTCCATAAAAAGTGTCCATCTATATGTGGCTTGAAACCACTAGTATTTGGATATTTAAAATTTAACTTATCTTTGAATAAAGAGTTTTTGCCCAGTATTTTAAAAATTATTTTAGATAGTTTTTTCTCATTGATTATTTTTTCAGCATCTTTTGAAAAGCTGGCAATGTTTTCTATTCGTCTTAAAATTTTTTTATTTTTTTCAAAAAAAAATAATTTGCCCCTTTTTTTTTCAGTAAGTTTTAATATATTTTTTTTTACTTTAATGATCTTATCTTTAGAATAAAAATTTCTTATAACAGCAAAACCATTTTTATTATAATTTTCTAACATTTTAGAATTATTCATAATTTATTTATATACATTTAACTTAATGTGTAATTAAATCTAAGTAATATTTGTATACATGAATTTATACTTTTATTTATTGTGTTAGTAGTATAGAGAATATTTGTTAAATATAACGTATATGTTCAATAATATTGGTAAAATTAACCTAATTTTTGATAAGAAAAGAAAAAAAATTTTAATCATCTTATTTTGTATACTTTTGTTAGTTGGTTTTCTTGAAACTATTGGGGTAGCTTTAATTTTCCCAATGTTATCGATGATTTTTATTGAAACAGACTCAAATTCTAAAATATTAATATTTTTCCAGTCAAATCTTAACATTGTAGATAAATTTCAAATGACAAAAATTATAGTTATTGTTTTTTGTTCAGTTACAATTATAAAAAATATTTTATTAGTTATGTCTGTCTGGATAAAACAGAAGTTTACTTTAGACATGCAAAACAGTCTAGCTGCTAATCTATTAAGCGTTTACTTAGATAAACCCATATCATTTCATGATGATAATAATTCAGCATCCATAGTGAGAAATTTAATTAGCGAAATAAAAGTAGTCACAAAGTCATATATTTTAGCTTATATAAATATTTTTTCAGAATTAATTTTTTTAGGAATTTTATTTGTGTTGTTGCTGTTTGTTAACCTTAAAATGACATTAATAATCTTTGTAGCATTGTCATCTATATCTTTTATTGTTTTGTTTTTTCACAAAAATAAACTTAATGAATTTGGAGAAATAAAACTGAAATATGGCACACTAACTTTTAAAATATTGAAAGAAACTTTAGACAGCATTAAAGAAATAAAAATTAATCTTCAAAAAGATAATACAATTAGAAATTTTCATAAGTATATAGCAAGATCTGGAAAAATGGGTGTTTTAGCAAGTGTCTATGGAGCTTTTCCAAGACCACTTTTTGAAAGTATTTTAATTGTATCAATATCTGTATGGCTATTATTTTCCTTAGAAAGTGGTGTATCAATCATAGAGTTTTTACCACTACTTGGTCTTTACCTAATTTCATTTATGAGAGTGATGCCTGCAGTAAATAGGATATTAAATAATTATCAAGCGTTAAAATATTCTGGTCCAAGTTTTAAAAAAATTTTTAAAGATCTAAAAGAATATAAAACTAAATCAAAAGCAGTGGATCCAAAAAAAATTATGTTAAATGAGAAAATTGAATTTCAAAATGTTACATTTAATTATGATGATAATAAAAATATATTAGAAAGCATTAATTTGATTATAAAAAATAATACATTTACTGGTGTTGTTGGGTCATCTGGTTCAGGAAAAAGTACGCTGCTAGATGTAATGTTAGGTTTTCGTAAAATTAAAAGTGGAATTATAAAAATTGATGATATTGAAAATGATCTTTATGCAAACTTTGGAAATTGGGCTGAAAATATTTGTTATGTACCCCAGTCAGTTTATATTTATGATGAAAGTATAGCAAAAAATATAACATTTGAAGAAGATGAAAGCTTAATTGATCAAGAACGTTTAAATAAAGCAATAAAAGCATCAAGATTAGAAAGTTTTATAGAAAATTTGCCAAATAAGCTGAAAACAAATTTGGGAGAAGTAGGTGATAAAATTTCAGGTGGTCAAAAGCAAAGAATTGGTATCGCAAGAGCCATATATAAAGATTTAAAAATTATGATATTTGATGAATCAACTAATGCATTAGATAAAAAGACAGAAAGTGAAGTTTTACATAATTTGAAAAAAATTAGTAAATATAAAATAATAATCTTTGCGACACACTCTGTTGACATTATTAATGATTTAAGTGATCAAATAATTTCAATAGAAAAAGGTAAATTGAATTTAGAAAAAAAAATATGAAAAAAAATATAAATAAAAAAAGAGGAACTGTATTATGGATAACAGGTATATCAGGATCAGGAAAAACTACGATTTCCAAATTAATTTATAAAAAATTTCAAAAGAAATATGGGCCCACTATAATTTTTCAAGGTGACGAATTAAGAAAAATATTTAACTTTAAGGATTACTCAAAATTAGGCAGAATAAGTAATGGCCTAATTTTTTCTGATTTAATAAAAAAAATATCTGAACAAGGAATAAATGTAATAATTTCAGTAATTGGAATGTTTGACATAATAAGAGATCGGAATAGAAAAAATATAGATAACTATATAGAGGTATATATTCAATGTAAAATTTCTAATGTTCTAAAAAAAACAAAAAAAAGACACTATAGAAGTAAAAAAGATATTGTTGGTATAGATATAAAGCCAGAATTTCCAAAAAAACCACATATTAAAATAGTTAATAATTTTAAAAAATCTCCAAAGACTATGTCCGAAGAAATTTTGTATAAAATTGATAAAAATTTTATATGAAAAAAAAAGTAGTAATTTTTGGTTGTGGTTTTCATGGTAGAGCAGT
>ENA-UOXV01002330-UOXV01002330.1-marine-metagenome-genome-assembly--contig:-NODE-2330-length-24958-cov-6.543188_pt1 | contig 24958 bp, 23 predicted proteins | sample MGYA00238165_ERZ766961 | MGnify/ENA primary metagenome ERZ766961 (study PRJEB28924, sample SAMN03173240) | marine metagenome | biome: Marine; feature: Water; material: Subsurface seawater | place: North...
ACCTCGAACGGTCAAGCCATCCATTTAGATGTGTTGATAAAAAATACAAACTATCCGCAAGGGCATGCGCCTTGTTGTCTTGGGCCTGTGAAACTCCTATAAACCAAGGGTATGCTACTGCCTTTCCGAAGGCTGGTTTCAAATAGGTAATTGAATGGTGGGGGCCATGAACGACGCATTTTATGCAAAGGCACGACGGAATATGGTGGATAGCCAGATTCTGCCTAATCGAGTGATAGATGAACGAGTGATCGCGGCGTTCGAAGAGTTGCCCCGAGAGCAGTTTTTGCCGTCGTCACGTGCTGGGCTCGCGTATGCCGATGAAAGCATTTTGATTGAGGATGATCGATATCTCATGCAGCCGATGGTATTGGCCCGGTTGCTTGAAATTCTCGACGTTCGCGAAACAGATGTTGCGCTTTGCATTGGGTGTGCCTCGGGTTTTGCCGTAGCGGCGTTGGCTCACCTCGTCGATACTGTCGTAGCTGTCGAGAGTAATGATGAGATGCGCCAGAAAGCTGAAAGTACTCTCGGCGGACTCGGTATCGATAATGTCGCCATTGTCGATGGAGAGTTAAGCAAAGGTCATCCCAGTGAAGCCCCGTTTGATGTGATACTGATCGATGGTGCTGTGAATGAAGTGCCTCGAGCCTTGGCCGAACAACTGGCCGATGGCGGTCGGTTGGCTGCGGTTGAGATGCCCTCCGGACATACCATGGGGCGTGGCGTGATTGTCACTCGGTATGGTCAATCAATCAATAAACGTGATGTGTTTGATGCTTCTGAACCACTTCTTCCTGGGTTTGAGAAAGAGGTAGAATTTGCGTTTTAGAAGGCAAGTATTTGTAAAATAGACAAAATTTCAAGTGCGATGATTCGCACGATATTTTGTCTCCCAAAGTTGATTGTGGTTAACAAGCTATTGATTTTATGAGATAAATTGCCTCACTTGACCTGTAGACGATGTTCTGACTCCTTAGTACCTTAAGGAAGTCCGATATTCGTTGAGAATATATGAGTTTGAAATAACGTTTGGTTGTGTTCGAAATTAGCAAAATTGGCGAAACTGAGTTCAACAAGCGTGAAGAGTAGAATAGTAATGATCAAGAAAATCGCTTCAGTCTCTGTCTTAGCTTTGACGCTCTCGATGACGTCAGGATATTCGTCCGCTTATGCACAAGGCATCGAAGACGCGATGGCAAAGGCATATATCAATAATCCAACTTTGCTGGCAGCACGTGCCGGTTTAAGAAGCACTGATGAAGGTGTCCCGCAGGCATTGTCCAATTGGCGTCCGACGGTTGAGATCACATCATCTGTGGGGGCGCAGGTTCAGAGCGGTAATACCAATCAAGACAACAGATCACAAAGCCGCCGTCCAAAAGACGTGGGTGTTTCGATCACTCAGCCATTGTTCCGCGGTGGGCGCACGCTGGCTGCGACAAGTGGTGCCGAGAATGACATTCGTGCCGCACGCGCCAATATGTTGAATAGCGAGCAGACTATCCTGTTGCAGGCTGCGACCGCATATTTGAATGTTTTCCGTGACGAGGCTGTCCTCGACCTTAATCGAAACAACGAAGAAGTGTTGCAGCGCCAGCTTGAAGCTACACGTGATCGCTTCGAAGTGGGTGAGATCACGCGGACGGATGTGCATCAGGCCGAAGCGCGTTTGGCGCGATCTGTTGCGGATCGCATCCAATCTGAAGGTGATTTAGAAACATCAAGAGCGAATTATCTGAATATCGTTGGCGAGCCTGCTGGGAATAAGGCGCAACTGCCGGGCCAGGAGCCAAGCGGTCTTCCTGTCGATGGTGAAGAAGCTGTTCGTGTTGCCGTTGTGAATAACCCAGGAGTTATTGCGGCAGAATTCGCCCGTCGCGCATCAATGGATAACGTTGACGAAGTATGGGGAGAGCTGCTCCCTGAGCTTAATCTGAGTGCCAGTAGTACACGTGAGCTGCAAACTGTCAGCGAGAGCAGTGCCCGTAATACGCACGAAATTACGCTCGATTTGACCATTCCAATTTATCAGCAAGGCGATGTCTACTCTCGACTTCGTGAAGCACGCCAGTCAGCCGCTGAAAGTACGCTTGAAATCGATGTAGAGCGCCGCGACGCTGCAGAGCAGGCGACACAGTCTTACGAGAGTTTATTGACCGCACGTGCGCAAGTTAAGGCGTTTGAAAGTCAAATTGAAGCCAACGTGGTCGCTCTTGAGGGTGTGCAGCGTGAAGCTGCTGTTGGTTCACGTACCGTTCTTGATATTTTAGATGCAGAGCAAGAGCTTTTGAACGCGCGGGTGTCGCATGTGCGCTCTCAACGCGATCAGTTCGTTGCACTTTATGAGTTACTTTCGGCTCTTGGCCGTTTAACAGCGAAAGATTTAGGCCTTACAGTTGATCTATATGATCCTCGTGAGCATTACGACGAAGTCCGAGACAAATGGTTTGGTGGCAAAAGCACCGGTGGAGTGAACTAAACTGTTCACAAAGCGTTGGCACTGAATTAACTCGTGCATGATTACGTTTTATTAACCACCCGGTGTGCACATTGCTAAGGTTCGTTAACCTTAATGGGGGCATGATCAGCGAATGAGCGAAGAAGCGAACGCTGGCCAAGACGACGGTGCCGAACCGTCAATGGAGGATATCCTAGCTTCTATCCGTCGTATTTTGTCGGAAGAAGAAGAGGAAGCCGAGGCCGAAGCGCAGGCGCAAGCCACCCCAGATGCTGAACCCGAGCCGGAGCCGGAACCAGAGATGGAGCCGGAACCCGAGCCAGAACCTGAGCCAGAACCGGAACCAGAGCCTGCTCCCCCACCTATGCCGGATCCAGAACCTGAGCCCGAACCAGAGTCGGAGCCAGAACCCGAACCTATGCCTCAAATGGCAGCGCCTCCGCCACCACCGCCGCCACCACCGATGCCATCGGAAATGGCGGAGATTTTGGAACTGACGCCTGATATGGTGGCTGCGCCTGAACTCGTATCGCAACCGACATTCCAATCGGGTGCAGATATGTTGTCGGAGCTTGCGAAGGCTATTCTCGATCAGCGTGATATGTCTGTCGGCAGTAGCCGGGATATCACTCTTGAGATCATGGTTCGTGAGATGCTGAAGCCAATTTTACGCGAATGGCTTGATCGCAACTTGCCGTATATGATCGAACGATTGGTCAAAAAAGAGATCGATAAGATGATCAACCGTGCAGAGCGTCTGGACCAATAAACTTCGAATCCAGCGTTTACGTTGATCCATCCGCGTTCCGGCGTTAAAAACCTCACTTCTGACATCTAAGTATCGGAGAATCCGGCAATGCTGGACAAAACTTATCGGCCCGATCAGGTCGAAAACGAGCGTTATGGTGAATGGGAAACCGAGAGCGAGTTCGCTATCGGTGGGAAACGTGCGAATGAGCACCCCTATACGATCGTGATTCCACCACCGAATGTGACGGGCAGCCTGCATATGGGGCATGCCTTGAATAACACGCTCCAGGACATTCTGATCCGATATAAACGGATGAGCAGCCATGATGCACTCTGGCAGCCTGGTACCGACCATGCGGGCATCGCAACCCAGATGGTTGTTGAGCGTCAGATGGGCGAGGAAGGGTTATCTCGACATGACCTCGGCCGTGAAAAATTCATTGATCGTGTTTGGAAATGGAAAGCAGAGTCCGGTGGGACGATCACCAAGCAGCTTCGGCGCTTAGGCGCATCCTGTGATTGGTCACGCGAACGTTTCACCATGGATGACGGTTTGTCTGCTGCGGTTACAAAAGTGTTCGTCCAACTCCATAAAGAAGGTCTGATCTACCGCGATAAGCGTTTGGTCAACTGGGATCCGAAACTTCAAACTGCGATTTCAGACCTGGAAGTTGAGCAACGCGAAACCACCGGTTCAATGTGGTATTTCAAATACCCGATCGAAGGTCGCGACGGTGAATTCGTAACTATTGGTACAACACGCCCAGAAACAATGCTGGGCGATACGGGAATTGCAGTCCATCCAGAAGATGATCGCTATAAAGATTTGGTTGGGCGAAACTGTATTTTGCCAATTGTGGGCAGAAAATTACCTGTCGTCGCCGACGATTACGCCGACCCTGAAAAAGGCACCGGCGCGGTCAAGATGACACCTGCGCATGACTTTAACGATTTTGAGGTTGGCAAACGCCATAACTTGAAAATGGTTAATATCTTTGATGCTGACGCACAGCTGAATGAAAATGTACCTGAATGCTATCAGGGCATGGATCGTTTCAAAGCGCGCGACAAGGTCATCGCTGAAATGGAATCACTTGGGCTCCTTGATAAGATAGAGGAAAACCCGATGACGATCCCGTATGGTGATCGTTCGGGTGTTGTGATCGAACCTTGGTTGATGGATCAATGGTTCGTTGATGCCAAAACTTTGGCAGGACCAGCGATTACAGCCGTTGAAAAAGGGCAAACCAAGTTCGTCCCTCAAAATTGGGAGAACACGTATTTTGAATGGATGCGCAACATCCAGCCCTGGTGTATTTCCCGCCAAATCTGGTGGGGCCATCAAATTCCAGCGTGGTTTGGCCCTGACGGCGAGATATTCGTTGCCGAAAACGAAGAAGCTGCACATGCGATGGCGCGTGAGTCTTTGGGTGCGGATGTGGAGCTTATCCGAGATCCGGACGTTCTTGATACATGGTTCTCGTCCGCCTTGTGGCCGTTTTCAACACTAGGCTGGCCAGAGGAAACACCGGAACTCGCGCGTTATTACCCAACCGATGTACTGGTAACGGGCTTCGATATTATCTTCTTCTGGGTTGCACGGATGATGATGATGGGACTGCACTTCATGGACGAAGTACCGTTTCACACAGTCTATATCCATGCCCTTGTCCGGGACGAGCACGGCCAAAAGATGTCCAAGTCCAAGGGCAATGTGATTGATCCCCTCCAATTGATCGACAAATACGGTGCAGATGCGCTTCGCTTCACGTTGACCGCTTTTGCGGCTCAGGGCCGTGATGTGAAATTGTCTGAAAGCCGGGTCGAGGGATATCGTAATTTCTGCACTAAAATCTGGAATGCAGCTCGTTTTTGCGAAATGAACGAATGTAAGCTTGTCGATGGCTTCGATCCATCTTCGGTCCAGTCGGTATTGAACAAATGGATTGTCGGCAAAGTCGTCGAAGCGGAACGTCGAACGCGGGCAGCCATCGATAGTTATCGCTTTAACGATATCGCATCAGCACTCTATCAGTTCACTTGGGGCACCTATTGCGATTGGTACTTAGAGCTCATCAAGCCTGTATTACAAGGCGATGATGGCCCCGCAAAAGAAGAGGCGCGTGCGACAGCTGCTTGGGCACTTGATCAGATTCTATTGCTGGCGCATCCGGTTATTCCGTTTATCACCGAAGAACTATGGCAGAAAACGCATCCATCGCGTCCAAGTCGGCTGATTGCTGCCGATTGGCCTGTCTATTCGGATGATTTGATCGATACCACAGTCAATGAACAGATCGATTGGGTGGTCCGCTTGATCACACAAATTCGTGCAGTTCGCGCCGAAATGAATGTACCGGCGGGGGCGAAGGTGCCGATGTATCTGAAAGATGCTGGTGAACAAGCCGTTGGATATCTAACCACTAACCAGGACGTTATCCTGCGGTTGGCGCGGCTTGAGTCTGCAGAAGTTCTGACAGGTGATGTGCCAAAAGGTGCGGTCCAGGATGTGATCGACGAAGCGACGATTATACTGCCGATTGCTGATGTGCTTGATCTGGACGCCGAGCGTGCGCGCTTGGACCGTGAGATCGCCAAGCAGGATAAAGAAATTCAAAAGTTTGAGGGCAAACTTAAAAACGAGAAATTCGTTGCGAACGCACCCGAAGAGGTCGTCGCGATGGAACGAGAACGCTTGAGTGAAGCGAAACAAGCGCGCGAAAAATTGATAGAAGCACAAAGTAGATTGCAGACCGTCGGATAACGCTCAGCTCAAAACAACATCGTTATTAAAGTAGGGGTGACTACATGGAAGAAGATATGCAAGCCGTCGTCGATCAAGTGATTGAGATCGTAACGATTTATGGTCTCGACGTGATTGGCGCATTGGCGATTCTGATTATCGGTTGGATGATCGCTGGTTGGGTTCGTAGTGCGGTCAATCGCGGCCTTGGTAAAATACCAAACATGGATGGCACGTTGCGGCCGTTCCTTGCTAATTTGGTGCGCTGGATTGTTCTCGCATTTGTTATCATTGCGGTTCTCAATCAATTTGGTGTCGAGACGACAAGCTTTATTGCGATCTTGGGTGCTGCCGGTTTAGCGATTGGCCTAGCACTACAAGGGACGTTATCGAACGTTGCATCTGGTGTGATGTTGTTGGTTCTGCGCCCCTTCAAAACGGGCGACTTCATTGATGCCGGTGGACTGGCTGGGACCGTTGTTGAGATTGGTTTGTTCACAAGCGAGATCAAAACGGGTGCTGGTGTCTATATCATGGCGCCGAACTCGCAGATCTGGAATTCAACCATCACCAATTTCTCACGCAACCCAACACGTCGTATCGATATCCTGATGGGTGTCAGCTACAATGATAATATTGATGTCGCACAAGATACGCTTCAAGCCTTGATGGAGCGGATGACCGGGTTCTTAAAGATCCTGCACCGACCACGATGGTTATGAGCCTTGGCGCAAGTTCGGTAGATATAAATATGCGTTTCTGGGTCAACAATGCAGATTATTGGGCCGTTTTGTTCGATACGAACAAGGCTGCAAAAATCGCGATCGAAGCCGCTGGTTGTTCGATCCCATACCCGCAGCAAGACGTGCACATGCATACTGTCGACAAGTAACATCGTCGTTTGCAGTGTTAAGTTTGGTATCGGCGTCCCCATCTGGGGGCGCCGATAACTTTTTGTTAACCAGGGTTCCATACACTTTTTCGTAATATGGCCCGATCTATTCCCAAACCTTCGCCGAAAACGGCGGCCGACGAACCATCAGTGTTCCAGATGACGGCAGCGAACCGCGCCGATTACATCGTTGCGCGCCTGGAACAATTCATCCGCGATGGCAGCAAGGACGAGAAGGGCATGTCCTTTGATCAGTGGAAGAACATGGCGCGTTCTGAAATCTCGGTTGCCATTGCCGAGGCCGAAGTTTCCCAAAAACATGATGAACTGGCATCCAAACGTGTGTTGTTCGTATCCGCGACTGCGATGATCACTATTGGGTTCTGGGGCACCGTCACGAGTATGGGCAAGCTCGATTACATGATCGGCGCGTTGGTGTGTGGCACCGCAGGGGTGGTCATGCTGCTCGCCATTGGGAACTGGCGTTTACAGTCCTGGTCTGAAATGAAGGAAGCTCGAAAACGTCGCGAGATTTTGGGCCGTGTTGAAAGCCTGACCAAACGCATCCGAAAGCTTGAAAAAGAACTTGAGAGCGAAGTCGAAGACTTGGAAACGATCAAGAAAAAGGCGGCCAAACGCCGCCTGATCCTTACCGGTGGTAGAATCGAAACTTAGGCTGCGATTGCTTTGTCTAATGCGGCGACCAAACGCTCCACTTCTTCGATCGTATTATAATGCGCCATCGAACATCTGATCACACCATCATTAGGGTTTTCGACTCCTACGGCTTCAACCAATCTCTTGGCATAAAAATCACCGTGGCGAATGCCGATCTTATCTTCGGCAACAGCCAGACAGATTGCTTCTGATGATTTCCCTTCGATAACGATAGAGAACGTTGGTGCCCGATCCGCAGCGGCTGAACTGGTGCTACCGATAATACGTACATCGTCCCGTCCATTTGCCCAGTCGACGAATATCTTGGCCAACGCTTCTTCATGCGTTGTGAACAACTCATAGACTGCACGCACACGCGCTGTGAAATCATTCGGTGGTTCAGGCAAGTGTTTGGATGCGACGGCTTCGAAGTAATCTGCGATGCCAACCAGCGACGCGATGATCTCGTGCTGTGGCCCAGCAGGGTTCATTTTGTATGACGTGGCGTCTTCGGGGATGAAATAGTGATGTTGGCTTTTGGCGGCCAGCAGATGTTCTTTTTTGCCATACATGAGACCTATGTGCGGACCAAAGGTTTTATAAAGGCTGAATGTATAAAAATCGACATCCCATGCCTTCACATCGACAAATCGGTGGGGCGCCAATGCAACACCATCCACGCACACCATGGCACCCGCGGCATGGGCTTTTTTGGTGATTTCTTCGACGTTATTGATCGAACCAGTGATGTTAGAGACATGCGGGACTGCAACTATGCGGGTTTTGTCTGTCAGCAAGCGATCCAGCAGGTTGAGGTCCAGCTCGGCCGTTTCAGGATTGATGGGCCATTCAATGATTTTAATGCCGGTCTCGGCTAACCTGCGCCAGGGGCCAGAGTTTGCCTCGTGATTGAGGTTGGTTACGATGATCTCATCGCCTTCGGCCCAAAGTGGGCGCAGGGAACGTGACAACACATCGATGTTAGCAGATGTAGATGGACCGATAATGACCTCGTCAGTCGCCGCACCAATCAACTCGGCCATGCGTTGATGTCCCTCGTCCATGCGCTGTTGCGCCAACGTAGACGACGGGAAGGGGGCGCCGGGCTGGACCTGGCATTCGGTCATGTATTCGGTCATGCGCGTAATGACACTTTTTGGGACGAAGCTGCCGCCCGCGTTTTCAAAGAATACCCAATCCCAACAGTTCGTCGGGAATTGATCCCGACAAAATTCGACGTCCAGCTTGATCTCTTGTTTTTGGCGTCCGAACACGCGTGCCTCCCAAAGGTCAGATTTATCGAAAGGCGATTATGCCGCTCTACGCGCGGGACGCAATGGGGGTTAGGTCACATAAAAAGTAGTGGATATGATTGAAAACCGAGACGTCTATATTTTTTGCCGATAAAAAATTGCTATAGTTTCAGAATGATAAACATTCAAAAATCAGATGGAAATTTTGGCGCTGTCGTCTCGGGGCTAAGTACGGACCGACCATTATCAGATGATGATATGGCGGTTGTGAAGGCAGCGTTGGCAGAACACACGGCAATCATCATCAACGATTTGGATGAGGATCCGGCATGGCTGCTGGGACTTGGCCAATCATTTGGGCCGCTGCAGCCGCACATTCTGGATCAATTTCACCACCCCATTTCTTCCGAAATGTCGATCATCACGGCGAATATGGATAGCGGTGAAAGCCGTGCCACAAAAAAGCCAGCGGGTGCGTTTTGGCATTCCGATCTGTCCTATACCGCGACGCCGTCTGATGCGATTTTCTTGTATGCCACGCACGTCCCGACCGATGGGGGCGATACCATGGTGGCCAATACCGCCCTGGCATATGGTGCGTTGTCTGAAGACATGAAGGCGCGGATTGAGAACCTTATAGGTATTCACCGTTATGGATGGAATGGTGGGGGCGCGATCACGCAATTGAGCGAAGAACAGCGCCGCAAAACCCCCGATGTCGAACATCCCGTTGTTAGGACACATCCGATCACAGGACAAAAGATTCTGTTCGTCAATCCAGGTTTCACGATGGCGATTAAGGGGATGGAACAATCCGAGAGTGATGAGCTTCTTGCGGAACTGTTTGAACATCAAATCCAACCGCAGTTTCAGTACCGCCACAAATGGCAGCCGCGTCAGTTGGTCATCTTAGATAATCGGGCATCCATGCACTGCGCCGTTGCTGGTTATAGCGAGCCAATGCGGAAACTCAGAATGATTGTTGGATGTACGGATCAGGCTTTGTTGGCAGCTTGAAGCGCAATACGCTTTTGCACGATCCAGTCGTGGCGACTGACCAGTTCTTCGATTTCGCGATCCAACCAATCAATAAGATGATCAGCGTCATCAGCATGATGTCCGCGAAGTTCTTCGAGCCGGGCGAGTTCGTTTTCGATGGTGGCGCCGAGCATATACATTTGTTCGCACTGATCTTCAGCAATCAGGCAGTCAAGAAAACGGAATTTAAGCGCGACGACCAACTTGTTGAGATCATTTTCTGCGGCTTTGATATTCGCCTTAAGCAGAATTTGAAGTTCTTTATGACCTTCTTCGGTGATTTCAAGCAAATCATCACCATCGGACTCGGACATTGGCTCGGATGCCGTCCCAGAGACGGGTTTGACCAATCCTTCGTGCTTCAGCAGTTCGATAGACATGCCGAGAACATCAAGCGAAGGTCCCATCACATGCGTAATGAAATAACGTACGTTCGACGCCAATTCAGCGTACGACGCGTTACCGCCAGCTAGAATACCTAGTGCGCAAAGGCGCGTGGCTTCTTTTGGGGTTAGAGTGTTATCAGCATACATGAGTGGTCACCTTCCGAACTCTATACGCTTTATAATCCGAATTAGATCTATAGTCCATGAAAGGATTGTGGATTTACTGTGACCTCAGGCCTTCTGAACCGACCCACTTCTCGGCTTCATTCAAAGATTTCTCTGCAATATCAAAGATTTCGTCGATTTCCGCATCCGTGGTGATCAACGGCGGGCAGAACGCGAGGTTATCGCCAATGGCCCGAACAATCAGACCGTTCTCTAGGCATTTCCCCTCGGCTGCGGGGCCAACTTTTTGCGAAGGATCGAACGGCACGCGACCGTTTTTATCTTTCATGAGCTCCAGCGCCCCCATCATCCCGCAAGATCGGGCGTTGCCGACCAAAGGATGTTCACCCAGTTGGGCCATGCGCTCCCCAAAATGCCCCATGACAGAGCGAACATGTCCGACGATATCGCGTTCCTCGTAAATTTTCAGGGTTTCAAGCGCGACCGCAGCCGAAACGGGGTGCCCGCCATATGTTGATCCATGGCCAAATACGCCAAGCTTTTCACTTTGCGCAATCATGGCCTCATGGATTTTGTCGGAAATCATCAATGCCGAGATCGGCAAATAGGCGGATGACAATTGTTTCGCGCAGGATACGAAATCGGGGTCCAAATCAAATGTTTGGCTACCCCACATATTGCCGGTCCGGCCGAACCCGTTGATCACTTCATCGGCGACCAGCAGGACATCATATTTTTTAAGCACCTTTTGGATTTTTTCGTAATAGGTCGCGGGGGCTACAATGACGCCGCCTGCACCCATGACAGGCTCACAGAACATGGCTGCGACTGTGTCTGGGCCTTCGTCTAGGATCATCTTTTCCAAATCTTCGGCGCAGCGCGTTGCGAACTGTTCTTCGCTCTCGCCGTCATGGCCTTCGCGGTAATAATGGGGGCACGTCGTATGCAGGATACCGTCGATGGGAAGATCAAAGTCACCATGCAGGTGCGGCAGACCCGTCAAACTGGCGGACGCCACGGTGACGCCGTGATAGCCGCGAATACGTGAAATGATCTTTTTCTTTTCCGGTTTGCCGATGGCGTTGTGGTAGTACCAAATCAGCTTAACGGCGAGATCGGTCGCCTCGGAGCCCGAGTTCGCAAACAAGACTTTGGACATCCGTCCAGGTGCGATCCCTATGAGTTTTTCAGCCAAATCGATCACGACTTCGCAAGACCGATGATTAAAGCCGTGATAATACGCAAGTTTGCTCATCGCTTCTGTTGCGGCATCGATCAGACGTTGTTCCCCAAATCCCAAGCTGACGCACCACAGACCGGATAGCCCTTCGATATAGCTTTTGCCGGTATCATCGAAAACGCGGATTCCGGCCCCTTTGGAAATCACCATTGGGCCCTTTTCTTGGTGGGCTTTTAAGTTGGTATAGCCATGCACGTGATAGGCGATATCACGGGCCTGTGGGGAATTTCCAAGTTCGTTCATGATGTTCTCCGGCTCGTATTATTGGACTGACATCTCTTGATGCGCGTTGAAGGTATCAAACTTCGAATAGCTCGCCTTGTCCAATCAAGAACGCAAACTATTTACGAAACTTGACCTAAATCAAAGCGCAGGTCCGATGGGTATCCGAGTATGAGGCAACAATAAGGTTCCTATTTGGAGGGGAAGACATGGCATATAAAAATATCTTGGTTCATTTGAGTGAAAAGCGCGCCAGCGATAACGCTGTAGAAGCGGCATTGTCGATTGCGCAAAACCATGGTTCGCGTGTGATTGGCTTGTTTGCAGGCCTGCCCTATGACATGCCGCAATATATTTCTGCCCAGTTACCTGCGGAAATCGTCAATGCCTACAGAACCAATACAAAAGAACAAGCTGACAAGCTGATTGCTGTGTTCGAGAAGAAATGCGCCGATATCGATGTGAAGTGCGAATCGCGAACGGGTGATTGGAATGATCTGATTGAGCGGGTGATTTGCACACATGCACGCTACGCGGATTTGGTGGTGATCGGTCAACCCGATCCGGAAAACGATGGCGGATATACCCGTGATGCTGCCGATTACATCGTTCTGAATGCAGGTTCACCTGTATTGCTGGTTCCGACACGGACGGCGACGCACGGCTTTGGTGGCGATGTGTTGGTCGCGTGGGACGGCAGTGCGAACGCCGCACGCGCGATCCGTGACGCGATGCCGATGCTGGAAAAAGCAAAAAAGGTTAAAGTTCTGGCCGTTGATCCTAAACCGGGCAGGCACGGGCTCGGTGATCTTCCTGGCGCTGACATTGCACATCACTTGTCGACCCACGGTGTTGTTGCCGAGGCTGATCACGTCACGTCGGGTAACATAGATATCGGAGATGTATTGCTTAATGAAGCGGCTGACATGGGCGCTGATTTGATCATATCTGGTGGTTATGGGCATTCGCGCCTGGGTGAGCTTATTCTTGGCGGTGTGACAGACACGCTGATGAAGAAAATGACCGTTCCGGTATTGATGTCACACTAATGTCGTTGCGGATGCGGTTCCTAGGATCGCGTCCGCCAACGCATCGCAGGGCGGTGTGTTGGCTCTAAGGCCGCGCGCCAAAACCACGTCCAGTGAGTCAATTTCTGGCAACCCGTCGGCTTTTCCAAGCCGTGTAAAGCCCTTGGGGGCTGCAGATTGAACAACGGCAGCAATCGCCAAGTCGGCTTCTACGATCGACATCATACCAAGCTGGCTCAGGCTCGAATACGCGGCCCGATATGTGATCTCGGCATTTTCCAATGCGGCGATGACAACATCGCGGGCACGGCTGCCGGGCTCAAACAAAGCGACGGGCAGGGGCGAGCGGGCGAGTGCCTGACGTTCGGGCGATGAAATCCATACCATGGGCTCTCGTCGGATCAGCTCCCCTTCAACGCCCTTGGTTTCGGTAATGATCGCAAGATCAATATCGCCCGCCCAAAGTTGCGGCACGAGCGCTGTTGTCTGCGCACAGATCACCGTCAATTCGACTTTTGGGAAAACCGCGCCGAACCGCCGCAACACGGGCGGCAGGATCGATGAAATATAATCATCAGGGGCCGCGATGGTCACGGACCCCGAAACATCAGGACGGCGGATGGCTTCAACCGCTTCGTCATGAAGTCGCAGCATGCGCCGCGCATAGGTTAGTAATTCTTCACCCGCATTGGTAAGGGTGACATTACGCGTATCACGCTTGAACAAATCACATTCCAAACGTTCTTCGAGTTTGGCGATCTGCATTGACACGGTCGCCGGTGATTTATGCACAACACTGGCGGCTTTGGTGAAGCTGAGTGTATCGACAGCCGCGATAAAGGTTCGCAAAAGGGTGTGATCTAAGTTCATTTAATTAATCAGTTATTCTATATAATATGACTATACTATATTGTTTATATAATTCATAAAAGTGCGCCATGCTGTTGATGGTTTTAATCAGCAGGTGCCGCATGGATCGTTTAACACAGGGAATTTTCGGCTTAACAGCAGCCCAAATGATTTTGGGTACGCTGGGCGTGTGTTTGCTTGAAAGCGGTGTCGATTCTGTTTCTGCCGTTTATTATCGCTGTGTCATCGGTGGTTTGGTTTTACTGGCGTACTGCGCCTGGCGGCATGATTTGGTGTCGTTATGGGAACTGCCAAAACGTGAAATAGGCCTGGCGATACTCAGCGCCGTGTTGATGATTACAAACTGGGTTTTATTTTTCGAAGGTATCCGCCTGACCAGTATTGCCGTCGCAACCATCGTGTTTCACGTGCAACCCTTCTTTGTCGTCTTGTTGGGCGCGGCGCTCCTGCGCGAGAGAATACCCTTGATCATTTTTGCATGGATCGGATTGGCCTTGATCGGACTGATCTTTGCAACGGGGATATCCGCAGGCGATCTTGGCGCTGCATCTGACTATACCCTTGGTCTTCTTGTCACCATCAGTGCGGCTTTGTCATATGCGCTGGTAACGATCATCGCCAAGGGTTTGGTGCATACCAAGCCACATCAATTGACACTCATCCAATGCATAGTTGGAGCGTTGGCATTAGGCTTTATCGCGCCGGGTGAAGCATCATCATATGAATATCAACAATGGGGATGGTTGTTGGTGATGGGGGTTGTTCACACGGGCGGCGTTTATATCTTGCTTTATGGATCGTTGCCCAAACTTACGACGCCGCTGATTGCTGTATTGTTGTTTGTTTATCCTGCGAGTGCTGTCATCGTGGATGCGTTTTTCTACGATCATCATATCAACTTGCTTCAGGTCGCTGGCTTGGCGACGATTATTCTGGCGAGCTTGGGCGTCACGTTGAAATGGGGACAGCGAACGATTGTCTGATTAACGCCGATCATCCGCGCGGGGATCGAGGGCATCCTGCAGGCCATCGCCGATAAAGTTGAACGCAATTACGGTCACGAAGATCAGCATGCCGGGAAAGAACGCGAGGCCCGGGGACTCCCAAATCGTTTCCTGTGCACCTGTCAGCAAATTACCCCAACTGGGGAGTGGCGGCTGAATCCCCAATCCCAAGAAACTAAGAACGGACTCTAACAAGATCACATTGCCGACCGACAACGTCGTCGCCACGATGATTGGTGACATCAGGTTCGGCAGGATATGCACGGTCATAATCCGAAATGCGGTGGCGCCTTGTGCCTGGGCCGCCATCACAAACGGGCGGGTTTTGATAGACAGCGTCGATGCCCGCACCAAACGCGCCACCGTGGTCCATCCAGCCAGGGCCACAATGACAATGATGCGGTACAAACTGACGTCTTCGGAACTGACGATGCTTTCAGGGATACCAAGTTTGTTCAGATCAATCGCCGCCAACACGATCAGCAATGGCAACAACGGGAGGGCAATGACACCGTCTGTCACGCGCATCACAAACGCATCCGTTCGCCCACCAACGTATCCTGAAATGATACCGATGGTGGTCCCAATGACGGCTGCTGCGATAGTCGCGGTTAGCCCCACCATCAAGGATACTTGGCCGCCATACATCAGCCGGACCAAAATATCCCGGCCCAATTCATCGGTGCCAAGCAGGTGTTGTGAAGTCGGCGGACTGTATCGGGCAAATAGGTCAACCGCGTCGGCATCGATCCCCAGCAATGCCTCAACCAAGGACGCGGACATCGCGAATAGGATCAGTAGGCCCAGGATCACGGCGCTCAATACTGCAAGGCGATGGCGCAGGAACCGTCTTAGGACTTGTCCCTTGGCGGCCGGTGCCATTGTGGTCCCGATCATCGTCATTGGTCCATATCCGTATAATTGATGCGCGGATCAAGGCTGGCATAGGCAATATCTGCGAGCAGGCTGCCGATAAGTGTCAGCGCCGTCGCTAATAACAATCCGACCAAGGCCAAGTTGTAGTCATTCCCCATGATCGCATCGAAGATCAATTTGCCCATCCCCGGATAGGCAAATACCGTTTCTGTAATCAGGGCACCCGAAAACAAGACACCTAAATCCAACGCCAAGATCGTAACAACCGGGATCAGCGCGTTACGAAGCGCATGATGCAGCACCACACGATTTTCGCTCAGCCCCTTGGCGCGCGCCGTACGAATGTAATCCTGGCGCAATGTTTCGATCATCGATGCCCGCATAAAACGGGTATGCCCGCCAATACCTGCGATGGTTAGCGCGGCAACAGGCAGGATCAGGAATTTGATACTTTCCCACATGCCGCTTGCACCCCCCGCGTCCGCCGTACCACCTGCAGGTAACCACCCCAGCACGACGGCAAAAACCATGATCAGCAGAATACCCAGCCAAAATGGTGGCATAGAAATTCCTGCAAAAGCCGCCAAGTTGATGCTGTAATCAGCAACGGAATAGGGTCGTGTTGCCGCGTAAATCCCAGCAGGTAGAGCGATCACCAGCGCCAAGGTCAGGCTTGAGATCAATAGGATCAGCGTGTTCTGCAGGGCCGGGATGATCGCGGCCCAAACGGGCTGCGCATAAAGACGTGAATAGCCGAAATCGCCCTGAACCGCGGCGCCCAGCCAATTCAGGTATCGTGACCACAACGGCTGGTCTAATCCATAAAATGCGCGCAAGCGTTCAGCGTCTTCTGCCGTTACATTCGGATCAGCACTGATCATCAAATCAATCGGATCGCCCGGCATCAGCCCCATCAATCCATAAATCACAAACGACATCACGACGATGACGATCAGGGAATGGATTACCCGACGAATGATAAAGGCAGTCATGCCCTCAGCGTAGCATCCAAATCGCCGAATGAAACAGGGCAGATAGGCTTATTTCGCCACATCCCAATCTTCGACCCAGAGTGTCGTTGGGAATTGATGACCGGTCGGACGGACGCCCGTCAGCCATTTCGGCATGATGAACGAGTTGGCCCTGAAATAGAGGGGTAGCGCGGGCAAGTCTGTCGCATAGATTGTCTGCAACCGATGCCACAATGCTTTGCGTTTGTCGCGATCCAACTCCAGCTCTATCTGTTCTAATAGCGCATCCATTTCTGGGTTCACATATCCTGTATAATTTTGACCACCCCAGTTGTTTTCTTCGGATGGAATAGAATCTGAATGCAGCGTCGTACGCGGCACACTTTCGGGCGATGAAATCCAGGCGAACATCGCGAGGCTATCGAATTTTCGTTTGGTGACGGTTTCCCCAAAGAACACACGCGCGGGTTCGTTGTTGATGCGGACATCGATTCCAGCCGCTTTCCACTGGCTTTGAAGAACCTGTTGGACCAGTTCACGGGTGCGGTTGCCAGCCGTCGTCATGATATCAAACCGCAGCGTCTCATCCTTATCATTCACGCGGATGCCTTTGACCTTTTTGGACCATCCGGCAGCGTTCAGCAGCGCGTCCGCTTTTGTCATATCAAAGGGGTATTTCGGAATGTCGTCGGCATAGATCCAATCCAAGGGATTAATGCTGGTATGAGCGACAGGTTGTTTGCCACCGAACAAGCGTTCCGAAATAGCATCGCGATCAATTGAAAACAAAAGTGCCTGGCGCACCCGCACATCCTGCAGGATCGGGTTGTCGAGCATCAGGTCGATGTGTTCGTAAATCAGGCCCGGTTTAAAAATGATCTGGAACTTGTCGCCATGACGTTTTTCGAAGGCGACCGCCTGATCAACATTAAGACCCAATTCCCCAGAAATCATATCGATTCCGCCAGACAAAATGTTGGCTTCTAAGGTTGAGGTGTTTTCGATGACGCGCATGGTGATTTTTTCAAACGCGGGTGCTTTACCCCACCATTTTTCGTTGCGCTCAAAAACCATATGCGATCCGGGTTTCGCAACTGTCATTCGGTAAGGCCCCATGAACAAACCCGGGTTCATCGGATCGGTATCGAATGCCGTTTTGATTTTATAGGCCTCGGGGACTTCGAAATTTTTGCGATCAATATGTGCTGGCAAAATACCAAGGGTAGAGATGTTGTTATAATCAAAGGTGCGGCGATCGATATGGAATGTGAAGGTCTTATCGTTGACGCGATCAATTTTCAGGATACGGCGATATCCTTCGGCAGCGGATACGCCCGATTTCGGATGTTTGCCGACTTCCCATGTGAAGATCACATCATCAGACGTAACCGGGACGCCATCACCCCAAACAGCTTCGGCATGTAGCTTATAAGTAACGGCGATGCCTTCTTTGCCATCGGGGGTCATTTCCAGGACAGCATCGCCGTTTTCTAACGTGGGGAGTTTTGTGCATAGCAGACAAACCGTTTCCCAATCTGCACTCATGGCGGTGACGGGGCGCCGGGTCAGGCCATGCACATAGGATTTCGCCAACATGGAATCTATGTTTGGATGAAAGGTCGATGGATACTGCGTGATGCCAATGACCAATTCTGATTTGGCGTTGGCGGTCCCGATATTGAGCATACTCACCATCGTGACCGCGAATGACATAACGAAAACCCGAACCAATGACATATTTAAACCCTGCGTGTGCTTAACGGAATTGTTGATTATGACTATTAAGGGATATGGTGACAGAATCCAGGGATACGAGAGTTTGAGTGTGCATGATGAAAATAGATAAGACGATCTTCACCGAAATGGCATGGCTACCAGATGGTTGGGCCAAAAACGTCCGCATCGACATTGATGCGGTGGGCAATATTGCAGCGATCAAAACAGACCAGGAACCGAGTGCCGAAGCAGTTCGCGCCAATGGCCACCTGATGCCTGGTATGATCAATTTGCATTCTCATGCGCACCAACGCGCGATGGCGGGGATGAGCGAGTTCCGTGCATCGGAAGCAGGTGGCGAAGATAGTTTTTGGACATGGCGTGTCGCCATGCATGCCTTTGCCAAAATCCTGACGCCTGAATTGTTGGAAACCATCGCGACACAGCTTTATGTCGAGATGGTCAAGGCGGGTTTCACATCGGTCTGCGAATTCCATTATATGCACCATGACGTGGATGGTTCGCCTTATGCAGAGCCTGCCGAAATGTCATTGGCTTTGGTCCGCGCCGCACAAACGGCTGGGATCGGCCTGACCATGTTACCCGTGTTGTATTCGCAAGGCGGATATTTGGGCAAAGAAGCCAACGAAGGTCAGCGACGGTTTATCTGCGCCCCTGATCAATTGTTGTCGATCATCACGCGATTACAAAAAGATGCAGTTGATGATCCGATGTTGGCCGTTGGTGTCGCCCCGCATAGTCCGCGTCAAGCCAGCGAAGAGGCAATGCGTGAAGTCATCGGTACTCTATTGCAGGGTGATCCCAATGCGCCGATTCACATTCATGTGGCGGAACAAGAAAAAGATGTGACTGAGTCGGTTGAGGTCACGGGTCAGCGTCCCGTTGAATGGACGCTTAATCATTTCGATGTCGGGCCGCAGTGGTGTTTGATACATGCGACACACCTTACAGACCAGGAATGCGATGACCTGGCGGCATCGGGTGCGGTCGCCGGATTATGCCCCGCAACCGAAGCGAACCTAGGCGATGGTATATTTCCGCTTGGCCGCTACTTGGATGCGGGAGGTGTCTTTGGGATTGGTTCTGACAGCCATGTATCCGTCAGCATGGTTGAGGAACTTCGATGGTTGGAATACGGCCAACGTTTAATCCGCCGGCGTCGCAATGTATCCGCAGCGGGGCCGGGGGGCTCTACCGCATCCAGACTTTATGCAGATGCGCTGGCTGGTGGTGCACAAGTTACGAATAGACCCGTCGGTGAAATCGCAGTTGGTAAGCGTGCCGATTTCATCGTGCTTGATCCCAACAATCCAACGCTGGTCGGAAAATCTGGAGAGCGATTGTTTGATAGCGCGATCTTTGCGGGGAACGCCAACGTCGTGCGTGATGTTTGGGTCGGGGGTGTGCAGCGCGTTGATGATGCGCAGCATGTCGCCGAGAGTTTGGTGTTCGAAGAATTCGCTGCTGTGATGCGCTCGGTTGTGACGCAGTTATGATCGGCTAAGCAGCTGGGCAAACCCGAGAGCCGAACATACCGTATTTCAGGCTTTCAGCGATCTGCTCTGCACGGTCCAGGAATGCAGCCGCGACGTCGGCGGTGCAGACTTCGTTTGCTGCTCGCTCAAACAACGAAAGCCATATTTTGAAATGTTCCGGCCTAACCATGTCGGTCAACGCGATGTGCTTGGGCATGGGACGGCCCTGGAATTTTCCGGTCTTGAGCATCACGGATGACCAGAAATTGCACATCTGTGCCAAGTGCGGTTCCCAGTTTTTGATCTTGGTATTGAATATTGGGCCTAATTCAGCGTCTTCGCGGATTATATCGTAAAACCGATGCACAAGACGGTGGATATCATCTTCTGTCACGGGGGAGGTTGGGGCGAAGGTATTCATCGGATTACCTTTGAGTGATCGTCGTCAAAACCCGAAAGGCCAAGTCGCGCCATTAAGGCCGTCTGCCCAGCGGTGATGTCATCGAGTGAGTATTTATCCAGAACACCAATAAATGCCTGCAGGGCTTCATCCAACATGCCGCTCAATCGACACACGCCTGAGATCTGGCATGTGTCAGTGGCCGGGTTGAAGCATTCCACAATCGCAAGATTATCTTCGGTGCTTCGAACCACGGCACCGATGGAAATATCAGCAGGCGTCATTGCCAAGGATAGTCCACCACCGCGACCGCGACGGCTCGTGATCCAGCCAGATTGCACCAAGTTATGAACAATCTTCCGAAGGTGATCTTTAGAGATATCATAACGCGCTGCAATCTCATCAATTGTCGAAAGCTCATCCGGGCGACCCGCCAGATAAATCAAGACGCGCAACGCGTAATCAGAGAATTTTGATAACTGCATGATGGATGCTCATTTCTATAAGATGTAAATTAAATACATCTATTATTTAGTATGTCAATATCATGAGTTTGAGAAATGGCACTGTGTTTCTAATTCAAAAGGCACTTTTAACGATAAGCCTGACCACTTATTACTATCCTAGTTTCAATCCTAGGATCAGTCATCAATGACCGCAGAAGTCCGCTCAGCACGTCTCGCACTTGGATTTGCCAGTGTTGGTCATACATACAGCCACTTGTTCCAGCCGCTTTACTACGTGGCTGTGTTAACGCTTGAGGACGAACTGGGCCTGACCCATGGCGAGGCGATCCAACTTGCTGTTCTGGGTGGCGTGTTGTTTGGGTTTGCCGCACCCATTGCAGGTTGGCTGGGCGATAAGTGGGGAGCGACCCCGTTGATGAGCATCTATTTCATTGGCACCGGTGCCGCGATGACCTCAATCGGTTTTACCAATGCGCCCTGGCAGATTATGGCGGCGCTTGGCCTGACGGGCTTGTTCGCATCGATTTATCACCCGGTGGGAATTTCGTGGTTGATTAAGAATGCGGTCAATCGCGGAACGGCGCTGGGGATCAATGGCATTTTCGGGGGGCTTGGCCCTGCCATCGCGGCCCTGACCGCAGGCACGATCATCGCGTTCATCGGATGGCGTGCCGTCTTCATTATTCCGGGTGTGATTATCCTTATCACGGGGGCGGCTTTCATTTATTTGGTTTCGCGCGGTGCCATCGTCGATACGACCGAAGATCGCGCGCCCACACCACCCGCGACCAAGGGTGATGCGCCCCGCGTGTTTGCGGTGCTGGCGATTACCATGTTTTGCACCGGTGTGATTTATCAGGCGACCCAGGCTGGGTTACCCAAGGCGTTTCAAATTCGCATGGGCGACATGTTAAATGACAGCGTGCTGGGTATTTCATCCATCGTTGCGCTGGTGTTTTTTATCGCTGGGTTAATGCAGGTCGTTGGCGGTTGGCTGGCGGATAAAATTTCGCCCAAGACTGTTTATATCGGCGCATTCTTTATCCAAATACCGTTGTTGATTTTACTGGCCAATATCGCGGGGCCGTTCGTCGTTGTTGCCGCCGTCATTATGATGGCCACCAACAATAGCGCGTTGCCCGCTGAAAATGTGATCTTGGCCCGCTATGTGCCGCGTTCTCGGCGTGCGCTCGCGTTCGGGTTTAAGTTCGTCCTCGCGATTGGTTTCGCAACATTGGGTGTGCAACTCGAAGCCGAGTTATTCGATGCGACGGGTGAGTTTTATTGGTTGTTCACGGTGCTGGCGGCATTTGCGTTCGCGGGTGCGGCGATGGCGCTGATTTTACCATCGGAAAAAAATACTCAACCTGCTGCTCAACCTGCAGAATAATTTACGCGTTTAACGCCATATCCAAATCGTGGATCAGGTCGTCGGCGTCTTCCAACCCAATCGATAAGCGAAGGGTATCATCACCTGCACCTGCTGCTATACGTTGTTCATCAGTCAGTTGACGGTGCGTTGTTGATGCCGGGTGCAGGATCAATGATTTTGCGTCGCCAATGTTGGCAAGATGCGAAAACACGTTCACGTTCTCAACACATTTCACACCCGCATCAAACCCACCTTTGAGACCGATGGTAAAGACAGCCCCTGCACCCTTGGGCAAATACCGTTGTGCCAAGTCGTAGTAGGGACTTGATTTTAATCCTGCAAAGCTGACCCACGCGACGGCGTCATGAGATTCTAAAAACGCGGCAACACGTTTTGCGTTTTCGACGTGTCTGTCCATGCGCACGTGCAAGCTTTCGATCCCGGTGATGGTGTTAAACGCATTCGTCGGTGACATGGCAGGACCGAAATCACGTAGTGCAACCGCGCGTGCTTTCATGGTGAAACCGAAATCGCCAAAGGTCTCGAAGAAGGTCAAACCATGATAGGCGGGGTCAGGCTCCGTCATGGTTGGGAAGCCGGGGCCTCCGGTCCAATCGAATTTGCCGCTTTCGATGATGGCACCGCCCATTGAGGTGCCGTGGCCTTGTAAAAACTTGGTTGTGGAATGGCAGACGATATCAGCCCCGTATTCGATGGGCCGACACAGGTACGGCGTCGCCATCGTATTGTCGACGATCAACGGAATGCCAGCATCATCGGCGATGAAGGCGATGGCTTCAAGGTCCAGTACAACACCGCCAGGATTGGCCAGAACCTCAATAAAGATCGCTTTTGTTTTGGGTGTGATCGCCGCCTTGATGTTATCGGGCGTTGTGCAATCGACGAAATCACAGTGCCAGCCCAGACGCTTAAAACTGACACCAAACTGGGTGATCGACCCGCCGTACAAATTTTTGGATGCGATGAATTCATCGCCGGGTTCCAGCAACGTAAAAAATGTCAGGAACTGCGCCGCGTGACCTGATGCAGCACATACTGCCGCGCGACCACCTTCTAGGTTGGCCAAGCGTTCTTCTAAAACTGAAACGGTGGGATTGGTTAGACGCGAATAGATGAAGCCAAACGTCTGTAGATTAAACAGATCGGATGCGTGATCGACATCATCAAATACATACGATGTTGTTTGATAGATCGGCGTCGCGCGTGCCCCCGTGACCGGGTCAGGCGAGGCACCAGCGTGAATGGTTCGTGTGCCAAAGCCATACTCGTACGGGCCGTTGGGTTTCTTTGCCATATCGATTACGCCAATTCTAAAGTCATGTAGGCACTGTTGGGATCAAACTCGTAATTTCCAAACGGTTCTGTCATTTGAAAGCCGAAATCGGCGTACAATGAACGTGCCGGGATGAACGCATCGAAGCTGCCCGTTTCTAAACTCAGCCGCGTATAAGACCGTAATCGTGCTTCGTTCAAAATATGTTCAACCATGCGTCGCCCAAGCCCACGCCCTCGTGCAAGGGCCGGCGTGTGCATGGATTTAATTTCGCCGTGCGACGGGCTGATTTGTTTGAGCGCCCCACAGCTCAGCAGTTCGCCGTCGATCCACAATGTCCAGAAAGTCACCTCGGGAACGCGTAGACCATCCAGGTCGAGTGCGTGAACACTCTCGGGGGGCGTGATCGTACGCATCAAATCCAAGTGTGCTTCTAAGAGTTCCTTGATCTCAGGCCCACGTAAATCTTCAACACGTATTTCCATCAGCTGAGCTTTCGCCGTTTCGATGAGATGACCCCGGAATTCACACCCGACCAGCCAAGTTCACCGAACAAGCGACCGTATTCGATCTTGGGACAACGATCCATAATAACGGTTAGGCCTGCGGCTTCGGCACGCGCTGCGGCTTCGTGATTGATCACGCCCAATTGCAGCCACACGACCTTGATCTGCTTTTCATCTTTGAGTGCGATCGCTTCGTTAATGAGGCCTCTCGCAGCTTCAGAATTTCGAAAGACATCAAGCATATCGATGGGGGCAGGGACGTCTGCTAACGACGCATACGTTAATTGATCGCAGATATCCTTGCCCGCATGGCCCGGATTGATCGGATGCACCTGAAAACCTTTGCCGAGCAGATACTTCATCGCAAAGTTCGATGGCCGCACCCAGTTCGGGCTAGCACCGGCCATGGCGATGGTCCGGGTGTCCTTTAGAACGCGCTGGATCAGACCATCGTCATAGACCAGTTCGCTCATCCAGACAGACCTAATCTTTCACGTGCCTCGGTGACTGATGCGACGGACCCGCCCAACATATGAACAATCTTGCCTGCTTTTTCGATAAGGGCTGCGTTCGATGGGGCAAGAACGCCTTTTTCGATATAGATGTTGTCTTCTAGTCCAACGCGCGCGTTTCCGCCCAGCAATACAGCGGCTGCGACCATGGGGAACTGGAACCGGGAAATGCCAAATGCGGACCAGACCGCACCTTCGGGCAGCATGTCGCGCATCAGCTTCATGCTTTCGACGTTGGCCTCTGCCGCATAGGAGATCCCAAGGCAGAACTGGAAATAAGGTGGTGCGTCGATCAGTCCATCAGCGATCATTTTTTTGGCGAGGACGATGTGCCCTGTATCAAAAACTTCCAATTCAGGTTTTGAGCCTGCGGCCCGTGCCCGGTCCGCCATCACGGCCAAATGGTCGGGATGGTTTAAAAATACATGCTGATTGAAGTTCATCGTGGCGACATCCAGCGAGCAAATCTCGGGTGACATTTCTTCGATATGAACGACCCGGCGTTCCGGTGTGCAGACGGTGCTGTCATCGCTGGCGCGGCTGGGATCATCGGCGTGGGGAATAAACCGTGCACCGGGGCCCGTGGTCAGATTGATAATCACGTCGATGCCGTTATCGCGGATACGTTCGGTGACCTCGCGGTAAAGGGCGGGGTCCATGCTGGGCGTTTTTGTTTCT
>ENA-UOXV01002332-UOXV01002332.1-marine-metagenome-genome-assembly--contig:-NODE-2332-length-24928-cov-9.239175_pt1 | contig 24928 bp, 20 predicted proteins | sample MGYA00238165_ERZ766961 | MGnify/ENA primary metagenome ERZ766961 (study PRJEB28924, sample SAMN03173240) | marine metagenome | biome: Marine; feature: Water; material: Subsurface seawater | place: North...
CGCCCTCCGCCACGCATAACGGACGCCCCCTTGTTGGCACGCGCACAAAGCGCGCTCCACCGCTGCTTGCCCCCTCCTTATTTTTGTCACCAATGGCCACACCGGGTGACAGCACTGTAGTTTGGGTGATGCGCAAGCCGCGCAGCTTGGGGAATTTCAGCATTGAAACCTCCTACCGGACCATGCACAGCGCCTGGCCGGCCACCCCCGCTCCCCATGTTCACGTAGCGAGCCACTTCACATCGGGCTTGGTCGACCGCTTGCGCATCTGGCGGGAAGTCAAGGGCCTGGCGCACGACATCATTCACATTACCGGCGACATTCATTTCACCGCCATCGGCCTGAGAAGGCGCCCCGTGGTACTGACCATCCATGACCTGGGGATGCTGGACGAAGGAAAGCCGCTCACGCGCTGGCTCAAGCGGAAGTTTTGGCTGGACTGGCCCCTGCGCTCTTGCGACCGCCTCATCGCCGTCTCCCAGCGGACAAAAGAGGACATCCTGTCCCGCACGCGCTACCCGGCGGACCGCATCGCGGTCATTCCCAGCGTCATCTCGCCCACCTTTCGGCCGCGCACCAGCGCCCCTGACAATGCCGTGCCGCGGGTATTACACATTGGGCTGGCAGACAACAAAAACCTCGACCGCCACGCGGCAGCCTTGGCCGGAATGAAAGTCCACCTGCGCATCATCGGCGAACCCTCCGCCGTCCAGCATGCCATGCTCAAAAATCACGGTATCCAATACAGCCACGCCTCCCAGCTGAGCGAGGAAGAAATTCAGGCGGAGTACGCCGCGGCGGACCTGCTGCTGTTCTGTTCTACCCTCGAGGGATACGGCATGCCCATCATCGAAGCGCAAACAGTGGGCATCCCCGTTGTGACCAGCCTGCGCGCCCCCATGGACAAAACGGCCGGAGGCGGCGCCCTGTTGGCCGATCCGGAAGACATCACGGCCATCAAAGAGGCGGTGGAACAGGTCTTGGGTCATCCCGAAGTCCGGCAGCAAGTGCTCCAAAAAGGCCGCGCCAATGCGGCGGACTGCTCCGCAGCGGCCTCCGCCCAAAAACACGCCGACCTTTACGCCGAACTCATCGGCAAGTCCCGCTAAACAACCGCCGTTGAAGGCGCCAAAGTCCTTTAGATACGGGCCTGCAGGAAGCGCTGGATTTCGAACCAACGCTCGGGCTTCAACACGATTTTGCCTTCCTTGTCGAGCAAGAAATAGGTCGGCGTCTGCGTGATCTTGTAGTCATCCGTAATCGGCGCATCCCAACCCTTGAGCTGGCTCACATTCAACCACGGAATCTGGTTGTCTGCAATGGCCTTGGTCCACGCCGCCTTTTGCTGGTCTACGGAGACCCCAATGGTACCGAATCCGCGGGGGTTGTAGTCCTTGAACATGGGCACGAGATTGGGAATCTCCTGCTCACATTTGTGGCACCAACTCGCCCAGAACATGACCAAGGTGTACTCGTTTTTGGCGACCTCCGTTCCAAGGTCTACCATCTTACCCGATGGGTCAGCGATGGTAAAGTTGGGCGGCGTATTGCCCACCCGCAGGTTGATGATGCCCTGCGCGCGCTGACGGATCACATCGGACAGATTGGCGCCACAATCCTCATCGAAGATGTAGTTGTCCAAAATGTACTGGCAGATGGTCTCCTTGCCCGTATTGTAGAACCCGTCGAGCATGTTGTACAGGGCAAATTCCAACACAAGGGGGTTGTCTTCGCAACTGGCCTTCACAAGGTCGATGCAGCTCAAGAACCCGGAATCCTTGCCGCCACTGAAGGTGCGCATCATGGACTGCACGCGGTCCGGCAATGCCATTGAACGCACCAGGCTGTTGTCACTGACATCGATGTCGCTCAGGAAGGTGCCCTTGTCTCCGATGAAGCGGGGCTGCTTCCAGGTCAGGAATTTGGCCAAATACGTCCCGGGGTAATCCTGGATGAACTTTCGCTGCGCCATGGCCAGCTCGTCCTCTTTGGCCTTGACAAGGCGCTTGGTCTCCTCCTCCTTGCCCTTGCCCGACTTGTAGAGCTGGCGAACCTGGTTCTTGTTGGCCGCCTCCGCACCGCGGTAGGCAAACCACCCTTGGTTTTCCCGGCTGTCCGTGCCACCTCCAATCAAGCGGGCATTCTGGAATTTGATGTTGAGTACCGGCTCATCGGGGTTCATGATGATGTCGCCCGTCTTCTTCTTTGATTCAAATCCAAGGCCGTAAAATCCCCGCCCCACTTCGACTTGTCCAAAATCGAATTGGCCATTGACCAGCGTGGTTGAATCGATGGCCGCCACGTTGCGCCCTTCGGTTTCGAAGAGGTAGAGCGTGCCGTTCCGGTTCGGGATATTTCCCGAAAATTTCACCTTACCGATTTTGTCGCCGCGGTTTTGGTCATTGATGCCGTTGGTGTAATTCGGGTTCTCCGAGCCCACACCAGAAACTTGCTGCTGCTCCCCGTCGGTTGCCGGGGCGGAATCTGCGGCGGGAGCGGCCTCTGCCGGCGCCTGTTTCACCTGGGCCGCCAGCGCTGCACCGGGGTCCACTTTGCGCGCCGCTGCACCTGCGGGCGCATCATTGGCACATGACGACAGAAAAATCAAAGAGAGGCTGAGCGAAATCCACATGGCATTCGAAGTCTGCATGAACATGTCGAAAGTTAATTCCGATGCGCCCCTGTCGCCAAAGCATTCATGGACCACGCCAACGAAAGAACGTGAATTACGCGCCTTGATTTTGCAAACGGGCGTGCATCACTGACGTAAATTAGATTCATGGATCGCCAGACTGCCCTGCTCGTCCTTCAGCTCCCCGACGCCCCTTCGCCGGACGAAATCCACGATGCCTTCGAGGAGCACGTATTCGGGCTGCGCGATTTTCTCTTCAGGCAGACCGTCATTCCACAGGTCTTTCGGGCCAAGGTCGACCGGTTGCTGGTCGCCACAGAAATTGGTGAGACCCTTGGGGTGGAATTGCCCTGTTTGGATGCAAACGTTCCGGATATGGCGCCACTGGAGGGCACCGCAGCCCGGGTCGTCAGAACCCACAGTGAAAATGTGGGCAGCCTGCGCACCGCCATGGCAGCCACCTTGGATCCCGCCTGCCTCACGCGGCTCGGAGAATGCCTTGTACGGATGCAACTGCAATACCTGAGGTGGATGTCCACGTGGTCGGCCGACCGTGCGCTGGATGAGGTTCATGCGCGTCCCATGCGCGACGAATGGTCACCCAGCGAACTCGCCGCTGCGCTCGAAGCAGAGCGAACCGGTCAACTGTCAAGCGCGGAGACCAGCCAACGGTTGGAAGAAGAAATCTTGCGTATCCGCACCTTGGATGCCACGGCCGTTACGGCCTGATTCAGCCTTTCCGCATCGCGGAATACACATCCAGAATGATCCCGTCGGCCAAGCCGACCTTGGGCACCAAAATGCCCTTTGAACGGAACAGCTCCATGGCCCTCAAATAGATGCGCCCCGCCGGAACCACAACGTCCGCGCGGTCCGGCTTGAGCTGGAACTTGACCATCCGCTCCGTGTAAGTGCAAGCCGCCATCCGGTCCACCACCGACGTCAGTTTGTCATGGGTCATCAGGTCACTCCCCATGCAGCCACCCAGCTTGAAGAGCCTGTTGATGTTGCCCCCCGCTCCTATGGCGATGGGCGCCGACAGCCCGTGCACCTTGGCCATGGCACCACACCATTCCGCCATCTTGTCCCACACCTTGTCGTCGACCTTGTCCTTGAGCAGGCGCACGGCCCCCACCTTGAAACTGCGCCCCTCCACCCTGCGCCCTTCTCGGATCAAGGTCAGTTCCGTGGAGCCTCCCCCCACATCGATGTAGAGGTAGTCCCGGGACCGGTCCAACAGGCTCACTTCGAAGTTCGAAAAGATCAAATCGGCTTCGGTTTGTCCGTCGATCAATTCCAATTGAATTCCGGTTGACTCCGCCAAGCGGGCCGCCATTTTTGCACCGTTTTTAGCCTCGCGCATGGCACTCGTGGCGCACGCCCGGTAACGCTTCACCCCCATCGCTTCCATGAGCAGCGCAAAAGCCCGGAGGGTTTGCGCCAGCCGCTCCTCCTTTTCTCTGCTGATTGCCCCCTCCACAAACACGTCCTCACCCAAGCGAATCGGCACCCGGGTATGGGCCACCTTGCTCACCTGAAGGGTCTCCCCACGGCCTGAAATTTCCTTGACAATCAGGCGGACCGCATTAGACCCTATGTCTATGGCAGCCAACCTCATGACCCGGACTTTAATTGGCGCTCATAAAACGCATACAACGCTGTCTGCGCGTCAATGGTCACCTCATCGCCCGGTTGAGAGGCATAGCGGTTGCGCTGCTTTTTGTCCAGCTTGCGGCGCTTGGTATTGTCCCTGATCTGCAGTTCGAGCATAGCCGAAATTTCCGCCTGTAACGCCTCATCGTAGATGGGCACACTCACCTCGATCCTCCGGTCCAAATTTCGGGTCATCCAATCTGCACTGGAGATGTAGAATTCCGGCTTTCCCGCCGCCCCAAACACAATGACCCGGGCGTGTTCGAGGAACCGGCCCACCACGCTGTACGCGTGTATGCGCTCACTCAGCCCCTTGACGCCCGCCCGCAAGGCGCAGGCGCCGCGCACCAACAAGGTCACCTCCACACCAGACTGGCTCGCTTCGTAGAGTTTGCGGATCATGCCCGCATCGGTCAAGTTGTTGCACTTCAAAATCATCCACGCTTTGCGGCCGGCTTTGGCTTCGGCGATCTCGCGGTCGATCATCTGCACGAAGCGCCGCCGCGTGCTGTAAGGCGAGACCACCAAATGGCGGTAAACGCCGCGTTGGTAATTGTGCTCAAAGAACTGAAACAGGCGCTCCACCTCTGAAGCGATTCGGCGGTCGGCCGTCAACAGCGAGAGGTCGCTGAATACGCCCGCCGTCGCTTCGTTGAAATTGCCCGTCCCCACGTGGGCGTATTGCCGAAGGGTCCGCCCCTCCTTGCGCGTCACAAGCAACAACTTGGAGTGCGTCTTGAGGCCCGCCACCCCAAAAATGACCTGTATGCCCACCTCCTGCAGCTCGCGGGTGGCGTTGATGTTGTTGCGTTCGTCAAAACGCGCCTGCAACTCGATGACCACCTGCACGGACTTGCCGTTGAGCGCAGCACTGGTCAAGGCGTTGATGATGTGCGAATTCCGCGCGACCCGATAAAGGTTGATGCGGATGGCGGTCACCTTGGGGTCGATGGCCGCTTCCCGCAGCAGGTCCACCAATTGGGTGAAATCGTGGAACGGATAATGCAACAGGATATCGCGCTTGGCCACCTGGTCCAAAATGCTCCGGCGGTTGACCAAATGGCGGTGCGGCAAGGGGCGCAAATCCCGGTACACGAGGTCGGGACGGCCCAAGTCCGGGAAGTCCATCAAGTCGCGGCGGTTGTGGTAGCGGCCTCCGGGAATGATGTTGGCCTGCTCTACCACACCCAACTTCTTGATCAGGAAACCCAACAGCTCTTCGGGCATCTCACGGTCGTACAAAAAGCGGACGTAATCGCCGTGCTTTCTGCCGGCGATTCCCTTTTTCATCTTCTCCAACAGCGACTTGGAGAGGTCGTCATCCATGTCAATCTCCGCATCCCGCGTCACCTTGATGGCATAGGCCGAAACGGAATCTGGCTGAAAGGTGGCAAACAGACGGGGCAATCCCACGCGCACCACGTCGTCCAAAAACACCAGCCCCTTGCGCCCGGACTTCTCCGGCAAAACAAGAAAGCGGTCCAGGTGATCAGGCAATTCCAGCAGCGCAAACCTCGCGCGCTTGGACACCTCCCCCGCCAGCGCAATCGTGAGGTACACCATCCCGTCCTTCAGCTCGGGCATCCCCACGCCGGAAATCAAGATGGGCACCAGGTGCGGGCGCACGCTTTTGTTGAAGTACTCCTGGACGAATTGGGCCTGATCGGTGTCGAGTCCATCCTCCATGACCAGGTCGATGCCCTCCTCGGAGAGCTGCCCTTCCAAGGCGTCAAACGCTTCGTTGTACCTGACTTGCAGGGCGATCACCCGCTCGGAAATGCCCTCGAGGGTCTGCCCCACGCCAAAGCCCAGCGTAGTGGTGGTCCTTTTCCCCAGCGCATCCATGCGTTGCAGGGCCGCTACACGCACCCGAAAGAACTCGTCGAGGTTGTTGGAAAAGATGCCGAGGAAGCGCATGCGCTCAATCAAAGGCACCCGCTCGTCCTCTGCCTCCTGCAACACCCGCTCGTTGAAAGCGAGCCAGCTCAATTCTCGGTTGAAGAACTCCTCCTCTGGTGGCAGCGGCTGCTTGGCCTTGCGCCGGGTGATGCTGGTCTTCTTGGCGGTCACAGTGGCGAAGATACCTTCGCCCCGAATGCCTCGGGCCTCCGCCCAAAGAACAATTCGAAGCCCGCATCACTTCTCCCGAAACACTTCCCCACCTCATGAACCTCCTCGGCAAACCCGCCCCTTCCATCTCTGCCACCGCCGTCGTCGAAGGCCAAGTGGTCCGCGACTTCTCGCTCGAAGCTTACCGCGACCAATACGTGGTCCTGTTTTTCTACCCCGAGGACTTCACTTCCGTTTGCGGATCTGAGGTCCACGCCTTTCAAGAGCGCCTTGGTGACTTCACCAAACGCGACGCCGTGGTCATCGGATGCAGCACCGACACCCCTGAACGCCACGTCGAATTCCTCTCGACCCCTCCATCCGAGGACGGTGCCCAAGGTGTGACCTACCCCCTGATCGCCGATCCCGACCGCAACGTCTCGTCCCTGTTCGGCACCCTCGACGGTCCGGTATCGGCAGAGCCCGCCCCGGTCTGCCAGCGCGGCCTCTTCATCATCGACAAAGGCGGCACGGTGTGGTTTCAATCCTACCACTTCAAGCCGATCGGCCGCGACCTCGACAGCGTCCTCCGCGAACTCGACGCCATCCGCCGCCTCCAAATCGACGGCCAACTCTGCATGGCCGGCTGGAAGGGCTGATCTCAGAAAAGTCGGGGCAGCGCTTCTCCACCCTGGTGACAGAAATGCCCTTGATTTCCTGAAATTGAGCGGATTGTAGATATTGGAGCATGAATCAACTCCATATCAAATCTGCTTTCTTCGGTTTCATTTGCGCCATGGTATTGGCCGGGATTACCGCATTCGCATCCACTGATGCCTCCACCAGCGAGACCAATATGCCGTCATTGGTAGAGCGGGCCGTCGAAGTTCCTGCATCCGGTTGGTCAGACCTTGGCGGCGCCGTGTACAGTCCGTCTGAGGGCATTTTCCAAGTCGTCTATGGCGATTTCGGCAATGGAGACGAATTCGCCATTGTAGAGGTCGTCGGCTTTTGAGCCCCAATCCATCAACGAATCCAACGAAGGGTCAGGAGCTGTATAGCCAGCGGCGGATGTAGGCCTCGAGGCGGTCGGCGGTATTGCGGGCGCAGCGCATCTCGACGCTGCCGGAGGCCGTTTCGCCTGCGGCATCCGTCCAGCCACACCACAACGTGAGCCGGTCGTTGGACCCTTCGGGTACACGGGTGATGCCGCTGACATCGCCCAGGCGCAGCGGCGCACCATAGACTTCGAGGCGGCTCCTAAAATAGAGGATGGCCCCGCCGGCGGTGCGTTCGAAATTGCATGCCGTGCGCGCCGACTCCACACCCACGAGCTCTGCCACTTCGCCCGATCCACCGACGAGTTCCGCGCGGGGCGAGCCCGTGCCGCCGCTGCGCAAAGACGCCCAAAAGCCCAGCGGCTTGCCGGAAATGGCGTGGACCTCGGCCCAGCGTCCGGGGTCATTGTAGGTCAAGTTCCAAAGTCGCATGGCTCCAGTGTCGGCGGTATTTGCCGTCCGCGTCGTAGCGTTCGGCTTGACCGGTTGTGTTGAATTTTCGGTTGGGACGGGGGTCGTTGCCTACGCCCGCCACGTAAATCCAGTTGCCATAATTGCTCGCCGGATCGTGATCGAGGAGCATGTGCTCAAACCAACTGGCCCCCATGCGCCAATCGACGCCCAAGTCGTGCACGAGGTAACTGGCCACGTTTTGGCGGCCGCGGTTGGACATGAAGCCCGTCGCGGCGAGCTCCCGCATATTGGCATTCACGAAATCGCACTTCGTCCGGCCCTCGCACCATGCCTCGAACACGCGGCGGTCCTGTCGCCACTTGGGCGACTCGGGCTTGATGCCACGCTTGTGGAAGATGCGGTTGCCATAGCGCATGGCCACGTAGCGGAAATAGTCCCGCCAGATCAATTCGAAGATGAGCCAATAGGTATCCTCGTTCTTCTCGACTTCCTTCTCGAAAGCGCGCACCTGGGCGTGGATCTCCCGCGGGCTGATGCAGCCGAGCGCGAGCCAAGGAGAGAACTTGGAACTGTAGTCGGCCCCGAGGAGTCCGTTGCGGGTCTTTTTGTAGACGCGCAGCTTCTTGGTCTCCCAGAAATAGTGGTCGAGACGGTCCCAAGCCGCCTTGGCCCCACCCTTGAATGGCAACACGCCACGGGCATCGGCCACCTTGGCCTCCACGCCAAGGCCTTCCATCGTGGGCACGGCATCGCTTTGCAGCCCATTGGGAACCTTCAGGGATTCCGGCTCGGCCAAAGGACCGCGGACCTCGGACCGCTTCTCCATTTTGCCCCGGAAACGCGTAAAGACATCGGGCAACTGCTCCAGCGCGAATGGCAAGTCGTCCGGATGGTACATGGTCAATTGCTCCTCGAGTCGGAGGTCCAGCACTGCCCCCACCTGAGCCTCGCGGTGCAGCTCCTCGCTGGTGTGTTCGGCAGTGGCGAACACCGCCTGTGCACCGTATTCGTCAGCCAACGACTTCAATACCGAAGCGGGATCCCCCTTGCGGATCACCAACGCTCCCCCCATGTCTTCCAGGTCCGCCTTCAGGTCGGCCAACGACTCCAACAGGAACTGTGTCCGGAAAGGGCCGGTCTTGACTTGGCCCCAACGGTCCTCCGCCCAGTACTGCGGGTCCATCACAAAGACGGGAATGACCTCTGTCGAGGCCTTCACGGCCGCATTGAGGGTGGCGTTGTCGGTGACCCTCAGGTCGTTTCGGAACCAGATCAGGCTGCGCATGGTCAGAGGTTTTCGAGGTTGGCCAGCACGGCGTCGCCGCGCTCCAAAAGGGCGTCGCGCTTCTCAGCGGGCATCTTGTCCCAGGTGCGATAGGCCATGCCAATCCGCGGGTTGCGCTCCAGCTTGGCCCGGTTGCGGGCGTGGAAATGCCAATACAAACTGTTCAAGGGACAGCTGTTGGGACCGGTCTTGTCGGCCGCATCATAGCTGCACCCGCTGCAATACGGTCCCATCTTCTTCATGTAGTTGGCCGAGGCGGCGTAGGGCTTGGTCCCGACGATGCCGCCATCGGCGAATTGGCTCATCCCCCGCGTGTTGGTGATCTCCACCCACTCGATGGCGTCGAGATAGATGCCCAAGTACCACTGGTCCACCTCATCGGGGTGGATGCCCGCCAACAGCGTGAAGTTGCCGGTTACCATCAGGCGCTGGATGTGATGGGCGTAGCCGTATTCCAGGCTTTGGCCAATGGCGTGGCGCAGGCACGCCATCTTGGTCTCCCCTGTCCAAAACCATTGGGGCAGCGCCTTGTCCGCCTCGAAAAAATTGAGGTCCGCGTATTCGGGCATGTGGGCCCAATAGACCCCGCGCATGTACTCACGCCAACCCAGAACCTGGCGGATGAAGCCCTCGACTTGGGTGATATCGGCATGGTCCGGATCCGTGCGCCATTTGTCTTCCACTGCGCGAATGACCTCCTTGGGCGAAATCAACTTGGCGTTCATGCAAAACGAAATGCGGGCATGGTACATCGACCAGTACTCCGGATGCATGGCGTCCTGAAAATCGCCGAACCGCGGCAGGCATTCGTCCACAAAGAAGTCCAGCAATTCCAACCCCTCCTCTCGGGTGACCGGCCACAGAAAATGAGCGGCATCCACCGATCCTATGGTCTCCACGCCACATTCCTTGAGCATGGCCTGCAGGCCGGTCAAGTCATGCTCGAAGAGCAATGGTTCCACTGGACGATGGCCCTTGGGCAATTTCTTGCGGTTGGTGGCGTCGTAATTCCACTTGCCCCCTGCCGGCTCCTGCCCGTCACTTCCAGCCTCCATAAGCACCCCATGGGCCTTGCGCATCCTCCGGTAAAATGACTCCATCAAGTAGGTCTTCTTGCCCTTGAATTGCTCGGCGAGATCGCCTCTGGCGGTGAGGAAATGATGGGTATCACACGCTTCAGCCCTGTCGCCCAGCTCCGAGGCAAATGTCCTCAACTGCTCATCGAGGCGCCACTCATCGGGAAGCTGGTACGCAAAGCGTTCACAGCCCTCTTCGGCCATCACCATCCGCACATTGGCCTCCAAACCTTGGGTGTTGCGCCCTTCGTCCAGCGCGAGGTACACCACACGGTGCCCTTCCGCCTGCCGGGCAGCTGCGAAGGCCCGCATGGCCGCGAAAAAAGCCAGCACCTTCTGGATGTGGTGGGGCGCATAATCCGTCTCCTGCCGCATCTCCGCCATCAGGTAGACCGCGTCATCGGACACCGTTTCAAACCAAGGATGGGACGCGTTCAATTGGTCGCCCAGGATGAGACGCAGCGTTTTCATGCAGCAGGGGAAGATGTGGACGAACGGCGGCACCGCTCGCTGCAGTACTTCACCTCGTCCCAACAGCGCGCCCACTTCTTGCGCCAATCAAACGGACGTCCACATTGGACACAATCCTTGGAGGGCAGATGCGGCTTGCGGTGCATGTGGATAGAACACCATCTCGTGCCAGCGGTTCATCCGCTCATGCCCCTAAATTGAGCGCAGCAAATCACGACACCTTGTTCTCCAACCGCATCGGTTTCGGCCCCCGCCTGGGCGCCGCCCTCCTCGACATCGTCTTTATCATAATCTTGCTCGTGCCCATCTCTCTTCTGGGGGACAAGCGCCAAGCCCTGCACGACATCATCGGCAAGACAGCGGTCTACAAGAAGTCCGACATCGCGGGATAACCCTCCTGTCCCTTTTCAGGGACCTTCAACGGTTGGGCAGGACCAGCCAGCTGAAGCCGACCGCCGTGTAGTTCATGCTGTGGTTCAATCCTGTGCCGTAGCTGATGTCCCATTGCCATGTGTCGCTGGTCAGCAGGGTCAAGCCCGCATCGAAACTGGCCCAGTGGGTTCCACTCGGGCCATCAATCTCTCCATAAGGCTCGAAATACAGGCCGAGCTTGTCGTTGATGGCCTTGCCCACCGCCAGTGCGTAGGTGGCTGTACCCCTTCCGTTGGCCAGGTCATACCCCAGGTTGTAGCCGAGTGCCCAATCGGGCCCGACGTCGTGGCTGATGCAGAGCTTGTTGACCATGCCCCAATCGTAGCCCGTGATGCCCACATCACCTGAAGGCGCCACAGCATGCCCCAAGTAGGCGACCTCGGTCTTGCTGCCTTCGCGCTGCCAAAGCTGGATTTTGGTGCCGATCTGCACATCGCTCGTACCCTCGGCCAGCACTTCATCATTGCCGAAAGTCTGTTGGTTGATGCGATCCAATTGGTGGACCACCCTCAACTCGAACCCCTTGAGGATGCTCACGCGAAACAGCGAATTCGGCAGGGCCAAACTCCGGATGTTGCCTCCGAATCCCTGTTGCCATGTGCTCGAAAATCCGCACTCCCATTGAAAAGAGCCCAATGGCACCACGGCTGAACTCTCCGTTTGGTCAGGGCGGTCCGTATTGATGACCTGGGCTTCCGCCCAAGCCGGTGCAACGAGAAAAAAGAAAAACAGCAGCCTTCGCATGGCGCAAAGATGCACCATCACGTGTCATCCCTTCAGCGCCTTGAGCTCAGCCCAGGTGGAGGGAATCGGGTTGGCCGTCACACGGGCCGGAACATCTTGATCTGCCAAGAACTTGAGCACAAGGTCATTGAAGAGCTCAGGAGCTTCAATCGAACAGACATGTCCGCAATTCTCGATGACGGCCAGGCGCATGTTCTTCTGGGCGCGGGCAAACTTCTCTGCGGCACCGAAGAAAATGTGGTCCTGTGAGCCCATCACCACCAACCCCCGCTTCTCCACCGTGCGGTTCACATAGGCCTTGATCAACTGGAAGAAGGGCTTGTACAACTCGACCCACTTCAGGTACTCACCGGGCGTCAAGGTTCGACTCTGTCTGCGAAAAATCCATCGGCTCAAACGGTGATTCCGGCGCGGAAGGACGATGAAACTGAACAACCAGTAGATGGCCCGATACGGCAGCACATGGTTCAACAGCTTGCCACTGTGTACGAACCAATGCATCAGTCGGGATCCATCGAAAATCGCACCGGCCATGACCATGCGGTCGATCAGCTCGGGTCGCTCAATGTCGATTTTCTGCAAAATGACACTGCCAATACTCAGCGAAACAAAGTGGGCCCGCTCGATGGAAAGGTGGTCGATCACCGCCAAGATGTCTTCTCCTACAATGTCAAAATCGTATTGGGGAAATTCCGGCAGGATGTCCTTGCTGTATCCATGATCTCGCAAGTCGATGAGCAGCAACCTGTAGTGTGGCCGAAACGCTTCGATTTGGTATTTCCATGTCCGGATGCTGCCCCCTGCTCCGTGAACAAACACCAGCCAAGGCGCCTCCATGCCCGCGTCCGAGATGACCTCGTGGTAGAGCAACGTGCGGCCTTCGGCACTGTGGAGGATGGGGCGGGCGGTATCCATGAAGCAACAGCGAAGGTCGGGAAGGTTGAGGGTTTTTCATCAATCCATTGGCCGGGCCCCCACCACGACATGCCGCCGCAGGATGCGCGCACCCTCCTGCTTCACCTCGGGATCCTTTCGGTGCGCCCAAAGGCGCTCCCTCGCAGCGCGCGAAGCCTGCTCCAGGGACACGATGGGAAAGGGATACCGCTCGCCCAGCCGCAGGTCCAAGAGCGCAGCCTCAATGGGCGGCATGGTCCACGGCGCAAACACATAAGGTGCAGGGACATCCTTCAATTCAGGCACCCATTTGCGGATGAAATGCCCATCCGGATCATGGTCCTCCGCCTGCTTGACCGGGTTGTAGATCCGCACCGTATTGATCCCGGTGACACCCGCCTGCATTTGAAATTGGGGGTAGTGAATCCCCGGCTCAAAATCGAGGAATTGGCGCGCCAAATGCTCCACGCCTGCCTGCCAGGGCTGCCAAAGGTGGTGCGTGAGGAAGCTCACCAGCATGGCCCGCATCCTAAAGTTGAGGTAGCCCGTGGCCGTGACGCAGCGCATGCAAGCATCGACCAAGGGAAATCCAGTTCTGCCTTCAGACCAGGCGCTTACATGCTCTGCGTTCACTGGCTTGTCGAGCCGGTCATAGCCACGGTTCACATTGTCAAACTCCATGCGGTCCTCCATCTCAAACTTTTGGATGAAATGACAATGCCAGCGCAGCCGACTGTCGAAGGCCGAAAAGTTGCGCGCTTGGCCCGAAGGCGCGTCACCGCCGGCCCTGCGGGCAGCCACCTGACGCTGGTGCACCTGGCGGATGCTGAGGTTGCCCCACGCCAGATAGGCGCTCAAACGGCTGCACCCCTCTCGGCTGCCTTCCGGCTTTGAAATCGCCCGTGCATAGCGGCGAATGCGGTCAGACACAAAAGAACCGAGGTAGGCATGGGCGCGCCTTTCGCCCCCCGGCTGAAACAGGTCCATGTCCACCCCCTGCAAGGGAAGGCTGCACCACCGGGCCGGCCAAGCCAAAGCGGCGGGGTCGATGGGCCGAAACAACGCGTGGTCAGGATGGTCCTGTGGCGCCGACATGTGGGCAAACCACTGTTCGCGCCACTGGTCCCGGTTGCGCCGCCCGCGTTGCACCCCGTCGCGCTGGTGCTCATGCCAAGGGATGCCCGCCGCTTTCAACACACGTTGCACCGACAAGTCCCGCGCATAGGTGTGCCGCAGGCCCGATTCAGCGTAGCTGTGCACGCCGGTGATGGCAAAGGCTTTCGACAAGTGGCGTATGACCTCGACAAAGGGAGCCTGAAGCACTGTGGTCGCCGTTCCTGGGGATACCCGACCCTTGAGCGCCCATTCCGCCCATTGGGCATCCATATCGGCCAGGCCCTGCTGCACAAAGCCTACGTGGCGGGCAGAGGTCGTCGGGTGTGCGAGGTCTTCCGGCTCAAAACAATAGATGACCAGGTGCGGCCCACCCCGCTTGAACGCCTCCGCCATGGGCGCATGGTCGCGCAAGCGCAGGTCCCGCTTCAGCCACACAATGCGCAAGGGCGGTTTGCTGGCTGCATCAACCATCCCAACCGTCAAAGAAGTCCGCACGGGATTCCAGGGGGCGGTCAGGCTTGGCATAACTCAGTCGGGCAATGCGGCTGGCGCCGTAATAGGCATCCAGACCGCCAATGCACACCGTCCCTGAGGCGGCGAGATCCAAAAATCCATCCTCGGCCTGCACGGCGGCATCAAAGTCCACCCATTCAATGGCCCCGATCACAAACCGGCAACCATTGGGCAACGGCAAGTCCTCCGTCACGCTCAGTCCAATGCGCACAGCGGCCTCGGCCACAGCTGGCGCTTCAAATCGCACACCTTTGGACCACCACCAAGGTGTCAGTCCCACCGCCTCAAATTCGGAAACGCCTTCCGCAAAGCGCGCACTTGTTTGGTGCGCGGCCTCGTGAAATGAAGCACCCACGTGGCTCAGGGTGAAACAACCGGAACGGGAGAGGTTGTGGTAATTGTGGGATCCGGCGCCCGGCGGCCTGAAGACCACACCCAAGAGGGCCGGGTCGGAACCGAGGTGCACCACACTGGATACCATGCAGCAAGCAGTGCCGCCCGCTTCATCTTGGGTCCCAACCAAGTTGGCCGACTTAAATCCACTCAAAGAATTCACCATCCGCGCCCGGTATCGGCTTGGCAAAGCCACCAGGGCCTCCTTGTCCATCCCTTTGCGCGCGGTGGCTTGGTCACTCATCGGGTGGCGCTCATGCCATTGTCCACCTGCAAGATCTGACCGGTGATGGCCGCCGCAGACGGAGACAACAAAAAGGCCGCCATGGCCGCCACTTCTTCCGCAGAGGAGACGCGGTTCAATGGGTGGCGTGCCGCACTCGCTTCACGCTTGGCATCCGACGAGAGCAGCGATGCTGCCAATGGTGTGTCGGTCAAAGAAGGCGCCACGGCATTCACCCTGATGTCGGGCGCAAATTCAGCCGCCATCGTGCGCACAAGGCCTTCGACAGCGCCTTTGGCCGCCGCAATCGAGGCGTGAAAACCCATGCCGGTCTGCACGGCCACCGTGCTGAAGCCCACCACACCGGGGGCGCCCGTGCCACTGGCGGCCCCCGCCTTGAGCAGTTTCAGGTTGGCCTGCACCGTCTGCAGGAACCCCATGGCATTCACCCGGAAGTCTTCCATGACCTGCTCGGCCTTGACCCCCCGCACGGGCTTCAGCGAAATCGTTCCAGGGCAGTACACCAAACCGTCCAAGCGGTCGGTGAACGCAGCCAAATCGCAAGGGTGCGCTACGGCGTCAAACACCAACCCCGTGTACTCCCCAGCAGCCTGCGCTCCCGTGCGGGAAACCCCGATCACGCGGTGCCCTTCGGCCAACAGCTGTGTCCGCAAGGCCAAACCAATGCCCTTGCTGTCCCCGATGACAGCAACTGTCCTCATGGCTTGCCACCGTTGCCGAGGGCCAACAACTTGTCCTCGATTTCTGCGGCCTTGGCCGTCATCTCATCGCTGCGCGTGCGGTCTACGGTACTGAGGCGGTGCGCCTCTGACAACAACCGGGCGTGCTCCTTGCGCAGCTTCTCCACCGGGTCCTTCTTGAACATTCCGAACATGCCCTCACAACAAGCCGAGCGGGCTTCAGGTTCCCACAAAAAGAAAGCCGCCCCGGAATCCGGGGCGGCTTGCCAATATCGGTGGAGGCACAAAGGCCTCTAAATCACTGCTTGTTGGTCGGTCCAGCAGCTTCTTTGACAGGCGCACCCACCTGCTGAGCTACGGCTTCCACCTTGCCCTTGATGCGGATCACCTTGGTCGGCTCGTTGGAGGCGTTGGAGGTGATGGTCACGCTCTTGTTGATCGGTCCAACACGCTTGGTGTCGTACTTCACCTTGATGGAGCTGGTGGCGCCGGGCATGATGGGGTCCTTGTCACACTGGGGCACCGTGCAACCGCAAGAACCCTTGCAGCGGGAGATGATCAGGGGATCGGAACCGTCATTGGTCACCGTAAAGACACAGTTGCCGTCAGCGCCCTGGTCGATGGTGCCATAATCGTGCACATCCTTGTCGAGATTGAGGACAGGACCGTTGACCACTTCTTGGGCTCCGGCGAGGACAAATCCGCCGAAAACCACGGCGAGGGTGAGGAAAACCTTCTTCATATTGAGGATTGATTGAATTCTATGATGAAGATAAAGCGGGGAATCTCCTTCTTCGGGTAAGGTTAACGCGATTTTAACAGGCTAAATTTGGCGCCGCATACGTTCCATTCGCCTGCGCCATGGCCCAAGAGATCCCCTCCCAGTACGACCCCACCACCGTCGAAGACCGATGGACCCAGACCTGGGAGGACGCCCAAGCGTTCCGCAGTGTCTCCGATGACCGCGAACCTTACACGGTGGTCATCCCCCCACCCAACGTGACCGGGGTGTTGCACATGGGGCACATGCTCAACAACACCATTCAGGACGTCCTCGTGCGCCGCGCGCGGATGCAGGGCAAGAACGCCTGTTGGGTGCCGGGCACCGACCACGCCTCGATCGCCACGGAAGCAAAAGTGGTGCACAAGCTGCGCGACCAAGGAATCAAAAAGTCTGACCTCAGCCGCGATGCCTTTTTGGAACACGCCTGGGACTGGACCCGCGAGCACGGCGGCATCATCCTGAAGCAGTTGCGCAAACTCGGCGCCAGCTGCGATTGGGAACGCACCAACTTCACCCTGGATCCTCACTACAGCCGGAGTGTCATTGACACCTTTCTGGATTTACACGCCAAGGGGCACATCTACCGGGGCTTGCGCATGGTCAATTGGGACCCCCAGGCCCTGACCGCAGTCAGCGACGAGGAGGTCATCCACACCGAAGAGCAGTCCAAACTGCACCACGTGCGCTACCAAGTGGAAGGCACCGACGACTGGCTCACCATTGCCACCACCCGTCCGGAGACCATCTTGGCCGACAGCGCCATCTGCATTCACCCCGAGGACGAACGCTACGCCCACTTGCATGGCAAGCGGGCCATTGTACCGGTCGCTGGGCGCAGCATCCCCATCATTCAAGACGACTACGTGGACCGCGAATTCGGCACCGGCTGTCTCAAGGTCACCCCCGCCCACGATCCCAACGACCACGATTTGGGACAAAAGCACGGCCTGGAGGTCATCGACATGCTCAACCCCAACGGCACGGTCAATGCCGTCGGCGGGGCATTCGAGGGGCAGGACCGCTTCGAGGCGCGCAAGACTTTTACCGCTGCCCTCGACGCCGCCGGCCACCTGGTCAAAGTCGAAGAACACCCCAACAAAGTGGGCCGCTCCGAGCGCACCGGCGCCATCATCGAGCCGCGCCTGTCCATGCAGTGGTTCGTCGCCATGGAGGAGTTGGCCAAGCCGGCCCTCGACCGCGTGATGGACGACACCATCCAATTCCATCCGGCCAAATTCAAGAACAGCTACCGGAATTGGATGGAAAACGTCAAGGACTGGTGCATCTCGCGCCAGCTCTGGTGGGGCCACCGGATTCCAGCCTGGTATTACGAAGGCGAACCCACCTCAGCGGAGGCCAAATTTGTGGTCGCTGCCGATGCCGACACCGCAGCCCAGCTGGCCACAGAGGCTGCCGGCCGCGCGATTACCCCCGCCGACCTGCGCCAAGACGAAGACGTTCTGGACACGTGGTTCAGCTCTTGGCTGTGGCCAATCAGTGTGTTTGATGGCTTCTACAACAAAGAAGAAGTCGACTACTACTACCCCACGAACGACTTGGTCACGGCTCCCGAGATCATGTTCTTCTGGGTCGCCCGGATGATCATTGCAGGTTACGAATACCGCCAGGCGCCCCCCTTCAAAAACGTCTATTACACCGGCATCGTTCGCGACAAGCAGGGCCGAAAAATGTCCAAATCGCTCGGCAATTCGCCCGACCCCATCGAGCTCATGAAACAGTACGGTGCCGACGGGGTCCGCGTGGGCATGCTCCTCACCTCTCCCGCCGGCAACGACCTGCCATTTGACGAGTCCCTGTGTGAACAGGGCCGGAACTTCTCAAACAAAATTTGGAACGCCTTTCGCCTCGTCAAAGGGTGGGAAATCAGTGAGGGTGCCGCACAACCTGCGCATGCCGCAGCCGGAATCCAGTGGTTCGAGGCCCGCTCCGAACAGGTGCTCGCCGACATCGAGCAAGCCTTTGCGGAATTCCGCCTCAGCGAGGCCCTGATGACCACCTACAAGCACATCTGGGACGATTTCTGCTCGTGGTACCTCGAGCTGGCCAAGCCGACCTACGGTGAGCCCTGCGACCGGGTCACTTATGACGCCACGGTGCGCATATTCGAGCGCATGCTGTCGTTGCTTCACCCGTTCATGCCCTTCCTGACCGAAGAAGTGTACAGCCTCCTGCAGGAGCGCCCCGCCGGAACGCTGCTGTGCGCCTCGCCTTTCCCCGAGCGGAGCGGCACAGCGGTCGACGAGGCCCTGCTCGCCGATTTCGACCTCACCACACGGATCGTCGCAGAAGTACGGGGCATCCGCCAGAAGGGACACATCCCCAACAAACAGGCCCTTGACCTCAAGGTCATTGTCGACGCGGAAGGCAAACCCTACCCCTCCAAACTGGAATCGGTCGTCTGTCACCTGTGCAACGTCACAGGCGTAGAGCGCATCGCTGAGAAAATCACCGGCGCTTTTGGCTTCGTCGTGGAAACCCACGAGTTCTTCATCCCCGCCGGAGACGCCGTGGACCTCGGCGCAGAAAAAGAGAAAATCCGGAAGGACCTCGAGTACCAGCAAGGCTTCCTCAACATTGTCCAAAAGAAGCTCAGCAACGATAAGTTCGTCAACGGCGCCCCCGAAAAAGTGGTCGCCTCAGAACGGGCCAAGGCAGCAGATGCCGAGGCCAAAATCGAAGTCCTTCAAGCCCAGCTTGACGCCTTGGGCTGAAGCGGTTTACCGTCAGGTCAACGGGGACGGCGCAAACGGTGGTCCACGCTGTACCGCCCCCCTCCCATCAGGGCGAGGGCCGCAAAGGGAATGAGGAACAACAAGGCGTGTTCCTTGTCGCCGATGGGGTCGCCCGCATGGGCACCGAATGCAGCGACGGCCATGGTAATGGCCGCGGGAACGGACATCCATCGGGTGAACAGGCCCAGCACCACACAGGCGGGGGCCACGAGTTCGCCAAACACGGCCAGGGCCAGTGACGCTTCCGTGCCAATGCCCATCCAGTCGTAAAACTTCACCTCTCCGGCCTCGAGCCCTTCCATCAGCCGGTGGAGCTTGCCCCAGCCGTGGGGCACCATCAACCCTCCCGCGCCGAGGCGCAGCAGCAGGATTGCAACATCTCTTTGCCAATTCATACGGGCAAATTACCGATTGAGGCCTTTCGGTTTGAGGAGGCCATCCGACGTTTCGAACGGCCTCCCGTAACCAAAACCTAGAAGCTGTCGGCGGCACCTCCGCGACCGGCCGACAGGATGAATCTGCACCACACCCTCGCCGCCCCAACATCCGGTTCGCGGGTGTGACCGCTCGATTCGTCAGTGCAAAAAGAAGGGCGCCCTTTTGGGGCGCCCTTCCTCAGTCAATATGATGTGTAGCTCATTGGCAAGTGCCACCGAAGCTGCCCAAGAGCAACAACAGGTCACCCACAGCCGTAGCACCGTCTCCATCGAGGTCGGTAGGACAAGGGTTGGCACCACTGACTTCACAGGTACCATCATCGATGGTGGCCGTGGCGTCGTAGTTGCTGGCATCGGGGTAAGTACATCCGTAGACAATGGCCGTAGCACAGCTGCCGTCATCCTCACCCGAGAACGGGTTGTATTCAGCACTGAAGGGATCGGTACAACCCGCACACAAGTCACACTCGGCGTAACAAGCGGCGTCCAGCGTCATGGGGCTGTCGACCACACTCAACTGACGATCGCTGTATCCACCCGTTGTGCAATCACCTGTGAGTTCCTCCCAGGCACCACCATTGCGGTACTTGAAGGCGTAATCACCTACACTCAGAATCAACGTCGCTTCCCAAACACCGTAGCCCATTTCAGTCATCGGTGTAGCGGGGTCGCCCCAACCGTTGAATGAACCGGCAATGTCCATGCCGCCGTCGACCGTGATGTTGGACGTATTCACGCGGAACACAATCTCAAACTGGCAGCTGCCGTCATCGGTGTTGGCTCCAGCGTCAAAGTTGACGGCATCAGCGTTTGTACATCCGTTGTAGTTACAAGGACCGGGGTCCGTAGCATCAGCGTTGTAGTTGTCGGCATTGGGATCATCGCATCCTGCAACTTCCTGGCAGTCGAGGATCAAGTCCCCGTCCGTATCCGTGTAGTCACACAAGAGGCTGATGTCACAAGGGTTGGTGAAACCACAAGCTGAAGGGTCGCCGCAACCTGGCGTGAAGCTGCTCAAAGGAGCGGCCCAGAGGTACTGAGGACCCAAGACAGGCACAATGGTGCGCCACACGCCGTTTTGCTCCGCCAGGGTCAACACGTTACCCGAAAGGTTGACCGTGAATTGACCACCGCACATGCCCACAGGGGTTGTACTGGCAATGGCCACCAATTCAAAGAGCAATCCTCCAGTGGGGTCACTCACGCTGGACATCACCAAGGGACCACCGGTGCCATCACCGAGGAAGACACCGTTCACTGCAATGTTGGGGTTCACACCACCACTGAGCTCACAACCACCCGCAAGCGGCTCGTTTTCTGTGCCCGAGAGGGTCAAACCAACCAACCACACATTTTCAGCGCCGGTAGGCAATGTGGTATCCATGTAGTCACAAGAACCATCATCCTCTGTGGCGAAACCGTCGTAGTTACAGGCGATCACATCCATGCAACCGGGCACGTTGAGTGGGTTGCCGTCGCAATCTTCATCTGCGGCTGCGTACTCGCAAGAACCATCGTCTGTGGTAGCCAATGCACTGTAGTTACAGGCTGTTTCATCGTTACAACCTGGGCCGAGTGAGGCCACACCAAGACTCACAGCCAAACGTGGCGCAGTGTAATTGGTGACTTCGTTGATCCAGTAGGCAGCCTCAGCTGGACCCATGGTGGGGTTCAACGTCAGTTGCGTAGCCGCGATGTTGGTTCCATTGGCGGCATCCACGAACTCCGTTGTAGCGACATCCCACCACTGCCAAGGAGCTCCGTCAAACGGCTCTGCTGGCGCTCCGTCCACGTAGTTGTTGAGCACGGGGAAAAGTCCGTCCCAACCCTGGTTTCCGTAAGCCACAGCGGGGTCTGGCAAACCAATGTTGGCGAAGACCGCGTTGTTGTTGGTGGCGTATCCGTTAATCTCAGAGTGGATGTCATACGCTCCACTCACTTCCACCACAGGCTCGTTGGTCGTCGGAACGATCAATACACCTGTAGTGTATGGTGCAAACTGGTCATGGGGACCTTGGAAGGACACCATGGGCACATCGCCTTCATCCAACCAGTTCAAGTCACCCAAAGCACCACCGAGGTTCATCTGGAAGTCGAAGTCAGAGCTGTAACCTACGTGGTTCGCGATGCACAGCTGGAAACCACCCAATTCCGCAGGAGCGTATGTGTCGGTCGTGGCGTCCGGGTTGCCGTGGATGTCCTCCACAACCATGGGGATCTGGCTGCCCGTACCTGGATCGTACCAGAACTTGGAAATAGGAACTCCAGCATCATCGAGGATGATGTCGTTGTAATTCTCAATGCCCGCTGACGCCAGGGTGATGTAACCACCGGTGCCCTCACCAAACATGGCAATCTTGTTGTCGGCCACACCCCATGGGTTGCCGTCCTCTGCAATCGTCTTGCGGAAGAAACGTACAGCCGTGCGGCTGTCCTGAACACCGCGATAGGCGGCCTGAATCAGCTGAAGCGTGCGCTCATCCTGCGTCGCAGCGAGGGCGTTCCAACCCAGACGATAATCACAGCTCGCCACCACATATCCCTTCTTGGCGAATTCGGTACAAATCGCAACAGCACAGCTGTCGTCTTTGTTACCCACAGCACTGCCGTTCACGTACTGAGGCAGGAAGTTTCCAGTGTGGAAGTAAAGGATCAGTGGGCGCTCCGAGATGATGTCACCCGCAGGCTCATAGATGTCGCAAACCAAAGGCTGAGCTGCAGGGGGGTCGCCGTTCAACAAAGGAATGATGGTGATGTTGCTGCCGTATACCACATTGGATGTGACATTCACCTCGTCAAACACTTCATCGATGTAACGGACACCGCTGTTGTTGACTTCTCCCTCAGTGACCAACCCGAGGGCCAATCCCATGCGCGGCGAGTTGTAATCTACGATTTGATCAATCCAAAACAAGGCCTCTGCCTCACTCATGGTGGGGTTGAGAGACAACTGAGTGGCCAAAATGTTGGTCTCCGAAGCATCATCATATGCCTGAACGGCAGCTTCATCATACCACTGCCAAGGTGAACTGTCAAATGGCTCAGTAGGCACCCCGTCCACGTAACTGTTGAAGACCGGGAACAGACCTGACCAACCATTGTTGACCGCGGATGCCGCATCGGCAATGTCCGCGTCAGCAAACGCGGCATTGTTGTTTGCCGCATAACCGTTGATCTCTTCGTGGATGTCATAAGCACCACTCACCTCGACAACGGGCTCGTTGGTCGTGGGGACAATCAAGACCGCAGTCTCATATGGAGCGAATGGATCGTGAGGACACTGGAAGCTGACCATGGGCACATCGCCCTCGTCCAACCAATTGAGGTCACCCAAGGCGCCACCGAGATTGAACTGAAAGTCGAAGTTGGAATCATAACCCACGTGGTTTGCCATGCAGAGTTGGAATCCACCGACCTCAGCAGGCGCATAAGCGTCATTGGTAGCATCCGGATTACCGTGGATGTCTTCGACCACCATCGGAATCTGAGAACCTGTACCTGGATCGTACCAGAACTTGGAAATCGGAACGCCCGTATCATCGAGGATGATGTCGTTGTAGCTCGAAATACCCGCAGATGCCAAAGTGATGTATCCTCCTGTGCCATCGCCGCCCAATGCAATCTTGGTGTCATCGATGCCGTAAGGGTTTCCGTCTTCAGCCACTGACTTGCGGAAGTACCGGACAGCAGTCCGGCTGTCTTGAACGCCCCGATACGCAGCTTGAATCAGCTGCAAGGTGCGCTCCTCCTGAGTGGCAGCAAGAGGGTTCCAACCTACACGATAGTCCACACTGGCCACCACATATCCCATCTTGGCATAACGGGTGCAGATCTCGACAATCGCGCTATCGGTCTTGGTACCCTGCGCTCCACCGTTTACATACACTGGAAGGAAGTTTCCGGTATGGAACATCATCAAGAGCGGACGGTCCGTCTCGGTGTCACCCGTCGGTTCATACATGTCGAGCACCAGAGGCTGTGCAGCAGGCGGAAGGCTTTGCAATGCCGTGATGACGGTGATGTTTGTACCGTACTGAATGTTTGAGGTCACGGTCACATCGCTGAACACCTCATCGAGGTATCGGGTCTGTGCACCAGCAGTGAGGCAGATGAAAAATGCTGCCAGAAGGAGACAAGTTTGCTTCATGGTTTGGTCCCTAAAGTTGAGAGGGAAAAGATAGGTCAGGTCCATCAGAGTGTGTACGAATTACACGCCGGAATCACTCCAATGGGCCTTTGGAAATTTGTATTCGTGGATAATGTGCCCAAAATCAGTCCCGGGTGTCCACTTCAAAGAGCAGACTGATGTAGGCCAAACGGCCCACAGCAGGGCCGCCGTACGTCTCTATGTGCCAGTTTTTCAGCACATTAGAAGCGCCCGCCTTCACAGTCAAATTCAGCTGATCAATGTGGGCATTGGCCTGAACATCCAACAGGTCGAATGTGGGAACAAATCCAGTGAATTGCGGCGAACCTTCAAAAACGAAGCCCTCGACCCACTTATAATTCACGCCGAAACCCCATGTACTTGCTTCCCTCAACCGAAGATCGCGCGTACTGATTCCGAGGTTGTATTTGTGCTCCGGGGTATTGAATGCGGGAATGATGGGGTCGTCTTCATCGGTTTTAACCAAGCGGTTCCAGCTGTAATTGCCCGACAACATCCAGTTGTCACCCACATACCAATTGGCACCAATAGAAGCGCCGGTCGTGCGGACCTCATTGATCGAATTGGCCGCATAGCGGAACACATCGATGCCGGTCACAGCTTCGGGGAAAGAGGCGTTTTGGAAGAGCACATCCAACCCGATGTTGTATCCGATGAAGTTGGTGTATTGGCTGTAGTACCAGCTGCCGTCGAGGTAGAGTTTGTCCCACAACGTGGTCCTGTATCCCACTTCAACCGACTTGACCTGTTCCGGACGAAGGGGCGCAATATTGAAATACTGCATCGTATCCAAGTTTCCGAAGGGCAGGCCAGCCGCACTCGAAATGCTGTTTCGGTAATCGATGAAACTCGAGATCGTCACCAGGCTGTCACGGCCTTGCAGGTTGCCCACCAGCGTGGCCGGTCCCACATCCAAATACAGGTACTGGTCCGCCAAAGTCGGATTGCGCAGCGCACTCGATAAGCTGACCCTGAAATAGTCCTGCTCTCTGGGTTGCCACACCAAAGAAGCCGCTGGAGAGAAGACCCAATCGAAGTTCTGGTTCTTGTCGGCACGCAAGGTCGCGGTGGTGATCACCTTGTCCTCGGCAAACCGTTTTCTGGCCCCCGCATACAGGCCGACTTCCTGATT
>ENA-UOXV01002333-UOXV01002333.1-marine-metagenome-genome-assembly--contig:-NODE-2333-length-24918-cov-6.507823_pt1 | contig 24918 bp, 39 predicted proteins | sample MGYA00238165_ERZ766961 | MGnify/ENA primary metagenome ERZ766961 (study PRJEB28924, sample SAMN03173240) | marine metagenome | biome: Marine; feature: Water; material: Subsurface seawater | place: North...
CATACGAGATGCGGACGTGACTGGAGTTCAGACGTGTGCTCTTCCGATCTGAGATGGCGGGGTCACACTTGACAATTCGCGAAAAAGAGAACAGATAGAGACGCTGTACTGCATTATGCTGCATCATTTCTAAAATCGATCGATGTGACGACCAGACGGTCGGGTCTCTGAAGTGCGCTGTGTACGAACACACAAGCGACGAGGAGACACGACTTAGCTGAGAAGACATGACTTATGGGAAGTGACTTATGTGTGCTAGCCATGACTTATGTGTGCTAGCCGGTCACATCCTCGGAATTGCACTTTTTATTACCGAGTCATTGGCCCAGCGCAATTCTAGTTTGTGTCACCATCTTCGCTGTAGCGGTCTGCCTTGGAGCATGTAAACCACATGGCCAATACGTACCGTGTACCGTGTGTTACCTCCCTGACCTGATGCAGATTCTCGGGACCAGAAGTGAAATACAGAAGCCTGCCCACGGTAAGTTCGTGAGAGAAGCATGAGTCGAAGACTGTCACATTGAAGTTTCATTTGGACTAGTCAGTTGCAGGCAGAGGATCCGAGGTACTTGTGGGCACGCGTTTCGCGAACCCGGTCACATTCAAAGGTCGAACAGAGACCAGACGGCGCGCCATACCTCCCCGCACGCGGAGACACAATGCGGTCGGCATCGTCGTCAAGGAATGCGAACTCTCCACCCTCGAAGTCGGTCCCGTGGGTGTTCAGGTAGAGACTGTGAGGGATCGGTGGTCAGAGGTCACAAGCGACCTCTTGTCATTCGGGATCACACGGAGTTTTAAAATCGCATTGCGCAAGCTAAAGTCGGAAGGGGCTGCACAGGGCTGAGTAGTCATATGTGGGAATGTTGGCCTTGTCAACGTGAGGATTCCAGTAGACATGTCCAGGCTCCACGTCCCTGGTACAGGATTCACGGAAACCATCTTCAACGGAACATGCCCCATATCGCACTGATCCAGCAATTCATAATAGTTCTGTGTCGCCTGTCACTCTGCAAGCAGGGTTTTGACCACTCGTCATGACGCGGGTCGCCCTCAAGCCTCGTCAGCAGAGCACCGCTGTCGTAAATCACATCTGACGAATGGTGCAAGTTCGTCAGAGTAGCGCAACCCGCAGAGTGATGTCAAAACCGTTTATTAAATCGCACAAAGCCAAGAATGAGGTGGATGGGGCCGCACCAAGCCCAAAGTCATCCATGAGGCGCAGCTTGGCCTTGCTCAGAAAGTACTGGAACAGGTTTGCACCACGGGGACCAAGTCTATCAAGGCTTGAAGCAGGCGCCAGGCTTGTGGTGCCTCCCTGGTGGAACAGATTCACCATCGCCGCCTCGGTTGCCTGGTTCACCCGGTTCAGGGTCAAAGGTGAGGGTCAAGGCAACTGGGACGTGGGCTGTCGTCTCAAGCATGGGCCTCCACCCTCGCGAATGAAATAGTGGTCCCTTCATGCAACGACCTTCACGCAGCGATCTGGGCGCGGCGCCATCCGACCTTGCACCCACAGAGAAGGGACGTGCAACCTCAAGAAGATCGCGAACCTCTTTGACAGTCGCAAAATCGTCCAAAACGACACGTGAACAGGCACCGTTCCGCGCAACGGAGGGCGTGCAACCGGGCACGACTCCGTACGCATCTTCGTAGAATTCCAGCGCGCAAGGTACCTCCCACCGCCCCTCATTCGTCTCAGGGATAGAGCTTGCTCCAACGAGTCGTATCTGGCCCGGGGCCGTCTCGTCAACGAGAAACGTTGCTGGCGTTGCAGACAACAAGCACGCCTTGCTGGCACAAAACTTGTGTGCGCGTCGATGAAACCCATCGAAGGGTGAGGTTCACACTCACCTGCTGCTTCCCTTCCTTGTAAGCCTTACGGAGACGATCAGCTTGGTTTCTTTGGTACTTTTCCCGCGTCCTGTGCCTCACGTCGCAATCCGGTCAAACGCAGCGCTGGTCCAGCCCGACAGGGATGTCGCTAGGCTCGCACCTCATCGAGTCCGCATCGACCGAATCCTTGCGATATCGCGCAGTATTTCCTCTAGCTTGACCTGCGGTGCCTGTACTGAGAGACTCCTGCTGTGCGGCACCTCGCAACTTCGTGCTCGCCTCCCGCTGGAACAGGTCGCTCTCGCTGATCAGCGCCTCCAACTGCATCGTACGTCATGTTAGCAACCAATCACGGGTACTGACACTGGTTGAATCGAGTTTGACTCTCGCTTGCATGCGAATACGCGAAGGGAGCCGATTCCTCCACACCGCTGAGTAGGAGGGATGAGCTGAGGCGAGCGGCGGAGACGCGCTGCTGCGCCCCCTCGTCTTGATCAGCGCCTCGAGCAGTCCTTCCATATCGAATTCCTCCTGAACACGGAGATTTCGGATCATTGGCATCATGCCCCATTGTCGCCGGCAGGAAATGCGCGCACAGGCTGGAGCGGCCTGCGACAAGGACACAGCGGAGGCACCGTCACACCTCGTCGTTTGGGTCGGGGTCCGCTGTTCCACGGTGGACGTTGAGGACCGTCACGGTGACCAGCAACAGCAACAGTCTCGGGAAACGCATCGGCTCTAGCAAACTTGCACTTCGCTCAACAGGCGGGCGGGATGCCGGTTGGATCCAGTGCAGAGCCCCGTCGCTGACGCAGGGGAATTCAGGTTTTGGAGTTACTTTACTCCATGTAATCGCGGCTCTTTGACTGAACCGCACACCGCAGGAACCCCCCGGACACTACGACGACTACCACGACCGGGGGGCACTGAGCTACGCCCTGTGCCTCCCCACTGCTCCCGGGACCTCGGGTACGGGCCCGGCGCGGGGTCGGTTCATTTGCCCCGACTCCAGCTGCCCACGTGCTCGCTGGTCCCGTTAGCGGTGTAGGCTTGGGACTTTTTTGTGTGCGGGTTTGACGCTGTCTACCGGCCAAGGCTATCCTGCTGTTCTTCGCTCTGCGATATTCGACTATTGTCAGTAAACGTGTGTTGTCTCTTTTGATCCCCGGTCTAAAGGGCTATAGTTGCCAATCGATTTCTAGCAAACCCCGATCGCGTAGTAATCTGTTGATGGTCGAAAAGTGTCGACAGCCGAGAAAAGGTGTGCGACCCTTGTTTGCGGAAAGCGGCGACGGATGAGTCGACGTGAGAATAGTGTGGGCGAGGTCGCCGTCAGCCGCTGCCAAACACGCACATGCCAAATCAAAATACGATAATAGACATGAGATAGAAATAATCAATCAACCATAGACTGATGAGTCGTTTCAAGGGCAGCACCGTCCACGATAATCTGTTCCTTTTGCTGTGCGCTTGCACCCCAGAGCAAGAATATTATTCCCCTGGGGACGGCAAACCTCGTTAGAGTCGTGACCGGCTCGAAATTCAGCCACATCTTTTTTGATGCGGCACAGTCATGAGGGCCATGATGGAGACCGGCGCTCAACAGAGAGGCGCATGATCACAGCATCTGTAAAGTCATGCCAGCCGTAGGATCGGTGCGACATTGGTTCTCCGGCCCGGACGGTGAGAGCTGTGTTCAGAAGGAGCACACCCTGTGCACGGGGCCCTCGATCAGCACGAAATCCAAAAAAAGGACATGCAGAACTCTGCGCTTGATGATTACAAGGCCAAATCTTGCTTAATTTCACCTGCTTGGCCCACGGGGAAAGGTCGCCGTTTGCAGGAGAAGGACGCTCAAATTGAACGCCCGGGTCATCCTCAAGCTCCTGCACAGGCGCAACGGAATATTGACATAACGATTGCGCCCCAGGACGAACAGGTTCGTTTTCGCGTACCTGAAAAATATTGCGAAGACTCGGCGGGATCCGCGTTCCAGGATTCACTGAAAACGCCAGCCCGCACGCTTCCCCTTCGCCATGATACGGATCTTGTCCAATGATCACAACACGTACCTTGTCTAGCGGCGTTTCCGCAAATGCGCGGAAGATCAGATCAGGCGAAGGGTATATTGCCTTGCCTAGCATCTTCACGTCGGCACGAAGGAACTTAGCGATGTCTCTAAAGTACTCCTTTTGGAACTCGTCCGCCAGTCTGCGTCAGTGAACACAACACCCAATTGGTCAGACCGAGAGGTTCGCGATGGCTCAACACCTCAGACCAAGGAAACATTCAAACCAGTTGTGCGCACAATGGTGTTTGTCAAGACTAGCGGTGATGTTTGGGGAGTACAGTGCTCTCCAGGAAGGCTCCAGGCGCTCTACCGGGTACCGCAGCGCCCCGAGCTCTCGCAAGTCGCCTTCGTTGGAAGTGCTCGCTGTGCCCGGGGTGTCCGGCGTACCCGTCGTGGCTGCCGCACCTGCTGACGCTGGCAGACCAACATCCGCCGCGAGGCAGCTTTCTTTCGCATCCCTCTCCCGTGCGAGGTCAGACCTCTTCCGTGCGAGGTCAGATCGATTGGAAGGCACGCCTTCCCCCGGAGCTGGCTGCGGTGGTGCCACTGGTGCTGCAGAAGTCGCTGCGAATGCCTCAGGCGGGACCTCCACATACTCATTCTCATTCTCTGAGACCGGCGCCTCACTATCCTTCATCGGGTTCTCGACCGCTCCAGAACTGGAAGTGTCCAGCGGCATTACGGACGGTTCTACTCCAGCGGCATCTCCCCCCCCAAGGCCTCTCTCGTCCCGAACATAGTCAACTGACATCCCTTCTGCTACCGCGGCTGCTTCGGGATCGCTGGTATCCTGCTCGAATCCGCGCCACTCCTCGGCTTTGAGCTCCTCCCCCTGTGGTGTCTCAGCCCCTTCAACCACTTTGCGATTCCTCTCTATAGGCAGAGTGCTCTCGCGCCGTTTCGACTCAAGCGCTGCTTTCCTAACGACCATCTCTCGCTGAAGCCCTGTACCCTTCTCCCTGTCATTATCCTCCTGTCCTTGTCTCGCTCGCCGCGTTCTGACTTCCGCCTGCACTCGAGCGTGCTGTTCTCCACCACACGAGGCAACGTTCAACACCACGCTGGCTTTCTCAGCCGACATCTAATGCGTATCTAAAAATGCAAGCAAGGGGACGAAGCTTGTCGGTTGAAACGCGCATGGTGCGGGAAGACAGGGTGAGAGAAGCCATACCTCCTCTTGTCGCTCATGTTCCTCTCTTTCCCGCTCAGCCGCATCTGGGTCAATCCAATGTTCGACCTGTCGCCATCCGCGTGCGGAGCATGAATGGACATTCATGCTGCGCCTTGCGCAGCAGACGCAACCGACACACGGTCGGAGGAAGCTCGCAGGATGGCATCAAACCTCGCGGGCAGCACTGGCAGGGATCATCCAAATATCTTTGAGGAATAGGGAGAGCTGGACATCGAGCGCCGTAGGCTTTGGTAGCCAGTCCCCAAGTCTCACCGCTTCGCCAAAGCGGCCGTTGCGCAGATCAGCCTGCGCGGCCTCCGGAAGCGGCCCATCCAGCGATCTGTGCACTCATGAGAGGACGACGTCAGCGCGCATGCCCCCTGCGCACAAAGATCTACGCCAGCACGACACAGGGCGCAGATCAGAGCACCGCACGGAAAGGAAAGGTACCGCACGGAAAGGTACTCGCGGACGTGCAAGAGCTTGCGCCCGCCGTCGAGCCCCTCCTCTTCTGCTGCCTCAGCAGGGCTGCGCCAGCCTGCGCCGCACGGTTGCACTCAGCGATGACTGGGCACGATGTAGGGACTTTAGTGAATCTTCGAAGGGAGGTTCTGCGGAACACACCGGCTGCTGCAAGATCGTCCCTCAGCCAAGTTGAAAATTTGACGGGTAGAACCCAGACCCCAAGTTGCTCCTTGGGCACTAGCGCGTCGCCGTTTGGTGGCAGCAACGCAGGTTTTGGGCGAACGCCTTCCCAAAACTGCCATAGGCAGGTTGAAGAAATCCCAAAGATCACTTTTTGAAGTAACACCCCAGTGGGCTGCTGGAAAGGGCACTGATGATGCGCAAGGACTTGTGACCGAGTGGTGCGGCAGCTGGCAGAAGGAGGCTAGGACTCTCGCCTGACAGCGCCCGTACTCGGCGTCAGCGAGGCGGTTCCACAGCGGGGAAGGAAGGCCGTCGAATGCAAGCAGCATATCGAATTCGCCCTCGACAAGTTGCACTCCCGCGCCTGTACGCTCCACGATGAGGCCGTTATCACCCAACATGCGAAACGCAGCGTAGCTGGCGCAAGACAGCGGGCTGTCGGCTCGAACCCTTCTTCTGCTCAAGAAGAGCTTCTTCTAAGATTGCGCGTCCTTCTTTGGCAAAGTCCTTGCGCACCATCACAATGCCCAACGCCGGCACCAGAGAGAACTGCACGCCGGCAGCCTTGAGCTTTGCCGCTGCTGCCCGCAGCGCGTCGATCTCGTCCTGATCCGGTTGTGTGTCCGAACCAGCCGAATCCGGTCCCTCGCCATTTTCTTTTTCCACTCGAATTGATAGAAACTCCCCGAGCGAGAATGTCCGCTGCGAAGCGCGCGTGTTGAGAGCTTCGGGCGTCAACCACCTGAAGCGAGCGCAGAGTCAATATTCAATGCAACCTCTCCGCTTGGGATCACGTATCGCCTGGCAAGATCGCTACAGGTCCGCGATGGGCGGGAGCAAAGCTTCTGGAGCTACAATTATGCGAATAGAAATACCCGTGTCCTTCGCCGACGACGAGCACAGAATCGAGGTCTGAACCAGCCTTGTTCCTCGGGGGCATGCGGGCGTCCACGGCCCAAAAGCCGAGGGGCGTAACGAAGACGCTCTTTCCAAAGTAACTGCCGACGAAACGCCAATGCATCAGAATTGGGATAATCCGTCAGATGGAATCGGAACACAAATGCTTCTTCCCAAAGCCGAATCGGCCCCGCACGCGCTGCGCCTTGAGAGGCGGGTACCCGTCTGCCAGGTCATCTTCCAGTCGGTCGTTTGCGGCTGAGTGTGAAGTGTTGACCTTGGTAGCGCGAACGTGTAGTCCCCACTCCGCCTCAGAGCCGACACCGATGCCGGCAGCCTGCTCATCCGTCAGTGTCAACCGCCAAAGTGGGCCAAACATCCGCGCGAAAGTATCGGGGTTGAGTTTATCGAGGTATGTAGCATACCGAGACTGGCAACCCGCGCTTCGCGATCAACCAAGACTCGAGGTCGCCGTACTTCTTCGCTTCCTCCACAATCTTCTCTACTGTAGCCTCGTAATCTTCATCACCTTTTGGTTCTTCGCCCTCGCCGATGCTAAGGACATCCACCTGTCAATGGAGCGCGCAGAGAGAGGCACCAATTATTGGCAGGTGAAAGGATTCGATGATAGTAAACCATATTGCTTCAGGAACCACCAGCATGAGTCTCAATTTTAATGTGTGTTTCGCCGTTACACACGGCAGGATGACCTGGTCCTCAGCCCCAGGGTCCTGTGTGCTCCAAATGGTGCCCTGCTTTGCCGCGGAGTCGTCATCCAGCAAGTTTCCCAACGCATCCAACCCCTGTGCCTCGCGGAGTCGATTCTCCTTCCACTCCTGTCATATTCCGGAGACACGCATGTCAATACAACGGGCGCCAAGTGGCCGTTGACGTTGCGAGACCCCTGGTTGGAAATTACCTTTAGAGCATCGCCTGTGGGAGGAACTCCTCCTTTTCCATCTCCTCTCAGGTCGAGGAAGTACTCCTCCTCATCATCATAGGATGAACCACTAGTCCCCTTCTGGGCCGGCCGTGTCCGGATCTTGGTTGGCATCTCCAATCGAATCGAAACAATTTCTCCCATTGCGAGCTTGCGCCCGCCGGCACTGCGCGAAAGATGTGGACTAAGTCACCGGAATGCGAGGCAGTCAGCGCCTGAACAGCTCTGGAGCGCACAGTCGTTCACAACTACGTAATCGAGACACATCATCGTGCGTGTCCTTCTCCTGATCAGAACAAGGGGTAGTTTCACACTCACCCTGGGCGTGCCGAACGGTCGCTTCCAAAGTATCGCCAGGACTCGTCGTCAAAGAACTCATCTTCTGGCAGCTCAATCTGGTCCCCCTCGTCCACAAATGTGACGACCCTGTGCGTTAAGGGGGGCTCTTGTTGAATTCAATTGGGGCCTGGCACGACACAGATTTCCATTCACATGGAATGATACAAAGCTGCAAGTGCTGCAGGATGTAGGGGGGGACACCACTCATCACGACGCTCCTCAAGTGTCGCGTCTCCCCTCTCAAGCGCCTCACGGACCCGCTTGTCTCTTATGGAATCTGGGATAGGAAGATTTCTACGCCGGCGCTCCTCGCGCCGAGCTTGTCTCTCCTCTGCTTCAGCAGCCATCATCTCGCGCATCTCGCGCTCTTGCTCCCACTTGAGCGCAAAATAAGAGGGCACTGGGGAATCCTTGGGCGTTGGGTCCCTTGAGCCGTCATTTCCACCACTGTTGGCAAATTTAGACTGCCACTCAGGTGGCTCCATCCCTTCTGACCCACCGCCACGCCCGCCAAGCAACGACGGGTAGTGCTCGCCAGCCGGATCCTCATCCGCCTGACCATCCATCGAATCTGCCTCGGACTTGCCGAACGACTTGCCGAAGCGCAGGAGCTCATCCTTGGTCATTACGATCCCAGCCTTTGGAGGTTCCTGCACATCCAGTGGATTTTCGTGTGGATACAGCATTTCCGCATCGGGAAGCTGTTCTGCGACAAAAGCTCCCTCGCCTGTCGGAACCCATGAGTCATGTGGCATCGGTCGGCCGTCCGCCAGAACGCGCTTCCACTTGACCGGCAGATTCAGCATCTGCTTATACAGCGAGGCACCCTGGTAGCCACATGCCTTCATCATATTGAGATACTGCTCGCGAGTCTGGCGGTCCCGAACTTCCATGGCGTAGATGTGTCTTCCCATCTCGAATCGGTCCATTCTTTCAAGTTTTCCCCAACGAAGAACGACATCATCTATGTTCATCCAGTGCGGGATAGATGCCGAAAACTCCGCAGCACGCTCAGCCTCTGTCATTCCCGGCTTCCACATTTCCATGGCAGTCTGAGGCGTCAAGGCAACATCACAACAGTGTGGACGAGACCAGCTAGCAAACATAGAAAGGGTTTGACATCTCCAATGCTATGCAACAGCCAGGACCAGGAATCACTGACCTCTGCATGAGTCTTTCCCGGCATTGGTGGCGGGAGACTTCGAACAAAGTTGTTGACTTCCATAGTCTCCTGCGGGCTGAGAGTGTATTCCACCTTGTGCTCAGTTACGTTGATCAGGTCTCCAAGCAGGCTGCGCGTTCGGACCGGCATTTGGAGAAACTTCTTGAGTTTCATCACCTGCAAGCAAGACCATGGACATGAGCGACACACCGTCAGCAATGAATCAAGTCAAGATCGGCTATTGATCAAAGCAAGCCTGGGTAGTCTCATGCACAACCTTTTCCATGTCCGGCGGGGGACCATCATGTCCTGGACTCATTCTTCCCTTATTCTTAATGAATTGGTCAACCAGTTGCTCAGCCTGCCCCGAAAAGACCCGGATTCAATTGCCGGGGTGTAGTTCACAGCGCGCCGGCCGGCGGAATCGCGATGCTCACCATGTCGTACATTGCCGGTGGCGTCATCACCCCCTGGAGTAACTTCGACTCCATGAGAATTCGCGCTGCCTTGTACTCATCTGTCTCGACCGCAACGTTATATGCACGCCGCTCTTGAGCGGCAGCAAGTCGATCATAGTGCCACGAATCATAGACTTGATCGACGCCGGTGAAGCCTGTAAGAGGTTGACCAGTGTAGTTCACATTCCACTTCTCTTTCGCCATTGCAGCAACCTTTTCCTTCGTCTCCTCGATGACGTACGAGGGCACCATTCGCTTACGACGCTCAAACTCTCTGTAGAAGGTGACCAGAACCTGTTGTAATTCACGCAGTCCAATTGTTAGACAGCGACCCTGCGCGCATAGTAACGGTCTAACCATCTGCAGAGAGGAGCGCACCTGGCCCGCAATCTCGCCACGGCGATAGCGCCCCAACGTCTCATCGAGCGAGCGCAACTCGTTCTCCCAATCTTCCAGGACACGCTTCTGCGTTTTAGGCCCCGAAATCAGATTCTTCAGAGACAAAGATTAATTCTTCGCTCCAGTTTGAGAGCATCACATGGCCGGCGGAGTGCGCTCGATTGGAGCCTCTTTGCCGCGGCAGGGGACTTTCCATCGTTTCCCGCGACACCTCCTTGAAACGCCGATCTCGAGAACCTTGTGTACGCCGAAGCAGCAGGCGAATCCGATCCTCTTCTGCTTTTAGTTCAGGATTGTATGCCTGCTGCGCCTGCGGTGCGTATTGTGCAAGGTCAGGACCGTCTGGCAGTGCGATGAATTTGTACGTTGGGGGCAAGCAAGACACGTCGCACCGCCTCGGAGAGTATCCAAGTTCCTCCTTCATCGTTGCTTTCGACGTCCATTTCGAGATCCTTAGGCGTCTTCTGTCTTTTCTGAGCCACAAATTTAAGTGGCCACTCAGTCAACTCGGGCTCAATTTCTTCTGTGGCACCCTGCGGCCAAGCAACCGATCTATTCTCCACCCTGCTTTCCGAGGGAGCAGCAATGGTGTCAACGGCACTCGCGGCATTCCAGTCGATCTCGACCCATGAATCATCAATGATTGAATTCCCAGCCTGTCACAGGGACCGTCGACATCAGACTCGAAGCGCAGCAGTTCCGCAGCTCTTGCTCAAGAATGTTGGGTTCGTAAACTCAGTCGTCAAGGCACCTCGGGCAGCGGCGCCGTCGACCAGTACCGTCCCATACTCCTCACTAGCATAACATTCCCCACCTGCACACTTTCCTCCCCTCCTGCCAGCAGCTCTTGGTCGGGCTCGTAGACCTCGGGACGGAGAGGGTCTATCACAGCGCGGGCCACCTGGCCCCCAGGACACATGAGTTGCATGCTATTGCGACAGTTGCTCCCCTCTTCCGCAAATGATTATGGTTGTCTTGCTGCTATACGAGGAATATGGCCCCACGACGGCGGAAGAGGCCGGGAGAGCCAAGGTGTCTCACCTTCCAGCTGGCACTCATGTCGTAGGCAGGTCGCGGCGAAACGTCAAGGAGCGTGACCGATATTTGGAAAAGGTCAGCTGCGACGCGAATCTCAAGCTCTTCATGTCCACTCCGAGTTTCAGCAATGGCCTTAACGTCTGCCTGCCAGGGTAGAAGAGTGCAGTCAAAATTAGTGCGGCAAGCTCGGCCGGAGATGCAGCGCACTCTCATTCGGAACACTGTGGTGTCACATACCTTTTCCAGCTGAAGTGCCCCCGCGTTTCGGACTGCATGCATCGCCACGTCCAGTCGGACCTGTTTTATCGCGCGCTCCTGGTCCGCTTGATCGTATCTTTCTTGAAACCTTCCTCGTTCCGACAGAGGCAGTGAACGCAGAACCTCAAGCAGCGCTGCGAACATGCTTGACCGCGAGTGCTCGAAGGCTGGAAATGGGCACTGCAACTTCCTCATCGCTAGTTCACGCCGCACGTCCTTCTGTGCACGATCCGGTACGGGAATGTGTATCGGGACTCTCCCTTCACTGCCCTCCTGGTCCCCCGGCGCTTGCCCCCGATTCAACGAGCCAGACTGTGCTCGCAAGAACACCAAACCACTTCCCCACTTCTCCGATTTGCCGCAGCCTGCATGGTTCTTTTGGATAATCTTTCGCTCTCGCCCACAGTCTCCAAACAGAGCAGATCTGGCGGTCCTCCCTGCTGTGAGTCCCGGTGTCCCTGGCACGAATCCGGTCGCGCAGTTTGGTCCATCCCAAGTACCAGAGAGGAACACAGCAGCGAGCAAGAGGGGCCACACGCAGCTTGTCTTCATCGAAGTGCCCGGGGGCCACACAATCAACATTGCGCGGCCGTGTGCGCGATGGACGAGCAAGCGCGAGCTGGTGGCGAGCAGCTTTATCTCTGGAGATTTCCGGACGTGACCTGCAAGGGAAATTTTGGTTCCCGCGAGTCTGCCCGCAAGGAATTCCGGCGAGGTGGCCTGCAGGGTGATGGAGGCTCCCCCATCGGTGAGAATTGCCTGAGAGGCGCGTTCGAAAAGAGCATCTCCGTGCCACGCTAGACCTGAGGCAGCAGGATGCGGCGATCTTCCGCTCCGTCGCAGCGCCAGGCTGGGGGGTTCCGCATATCGGGTGTTGCTCCACAGGGCGCCCCTGTTCGGCATTTGTCTGAAGCCAGCAGGCTCCCTCCCGGGACGCTTCAAGACGCAAAATCTCATCCCGAGGCTACCATCGAAGGCTCAGGGGCCGGGGCAAATTCTGCGCAGCCTTGCGGGAAGAAGACGTTTCGGATATCCTCAAAGGTGCCAGTTTCTGTAAACTTGCAGCCACCTGCATTCCAGCCGCCAGCTGATCAGCTTCAATCGATAAATTCAGCAGAAACCGTTATCTCCAGTCCGATGCATTCGATGAGCGTCTTGGCGCAAACGCCACAAACCGCCATCAAGCTTCCCACGGAGCTGCACGAAGCGACTTTGGACGAGCCGTGTTCACCCCAAGTTGACACACCGATGAAGTTATCGACCAGCTCTGCGTCTGTGCCCTGCAGCTCTAAGCGGAAGTCCTTCTCCATCCCGTTCAAGGGGCCTTCTTTCGTTCGTCCTGCAGCGTTGGCGGCAAAAAGTGAGAGTAGTGCGTCGGGCAGCAGAGCACAAAGTGACGCAGCTGAGTCGTCCCTCACCTACTACGAGGTCTCACTCCCTCTGATTGTTATTCGAATCTGCCCTCAATCGAGTGTCTTGGGTTCAGGGTGCGGTGATTCTTCTGCTGACCGTGCCTCTAACTACCCTGTGACAGGTTTTCTATACACCAAGGAGCAAGAAGAAGCACAAAGTTTGGGCAGACGGAGTCTTGATCTCTTCAGGATCAGGCGCGGAGCTGATGAGTGACGTGAGTATTCAAATGCACATCGTTTCAGTGTTGAGGCGTCCAAGCGCGAAGCAATTGCCCCATGAACTGATCGATTTCTTGTGAGTCAACCCAGGATACCTCGAAAGTGACCTCCGTGAAGGGAAACTGGGCCAAGAAGCTTGTGCCAAACAACTTGGTCTTCGTTGGCGGGTCCTTTTACCTCAACCATCTGATCGAAATCGTTGTTTCTCTCACTTTGCTTTGCTCTCACTTCAGATCTTGTTTCTTTGTCTCAGAATGAGGGGTGTTCAGGTTTGAGGTCGAGATTCAGAAGGAGATCACAGAAGACGATTGGATTACAAAAGGTGCAGAGCTTGTCTGCACGAACGTCTCAAGCGCACCCGTTGTATCGCATGATCTCTCTGGACGGAAGCCCTTCAAACCGGTGGGAGGTGTAGACCCCTGCCTGTGGTGAGAGGCATGTTCGAATCTTTGCCTACTGGAATCCGAGGCAGATTCGAATGAGGAGATCACTCTCACTTGTTCTCATGGTTTCCCTTCACATTCGCAACAGGAACAAATATGACTGCTCAAGCTTCGGCCAATTCAGCCACGCCTTGGAATGCTCCCGATGCGTCATCGAAGTCAGTAGAAGCTGCAGGTCAGCACGTTTACGTCTTTTCTGATCCCCAAAACTGCAGCCTCCATCTAATTGCTGCATTTTGCAGGCGGGACCGGCAAAAAGACTGTGCGATACGTTGTAGACCCTTCCCGGGAGGGTGCCCATCTGCTGAACGACACGTCTGAGCCATGTCATGTCGTCCTCGACCCTATCCTGGGACGACTGATGAAACCACACCAAGTCGCTGGCGTCAAATTCCTGTGAGAACCCTGCGGAGCGATCGCCAACAATTTGTTACAGCAATGGTGCTACTGGACATGATATTTGTTGACAACATTTTTTCTCGATAGGTACAATGCTATATGTCCTCCTCTCCAGAAGGCAGGGTCGGCAGCTACTGCACCGAATTACACAGGCGCAATTCTGGCCGACGAAATGGGGCTTGGGAAAACGCTTCAAAGTATTGCACTAGTCTGGACCCTCATGAAGCAGTCTCCCCGCTCCGTGACGGTAGGATCCCCACTTCGGCACGAAATTTGCGCGGCTTGCCCCTCATTGGCTGACGAGCCTATGCCCCCGCCAGGTACCGGTAGTGAAGAAGGCCGTTGTCGCATGCCCTTCATCGCTGGTATTCAACTGGGTTGCAGAGTTCAAAAAGTGGCTTGGGGACCAGCGCCTTCCCGTTTGCAAAGTTACTGCTGGCGGAAAAGGTTCGTCAGATCAGATGCTCCTGTAGGTTGTTCATGAGGAGAACTAGGATGTTTTCGACCGAGTAAGATTGAGTCCCACTACAGATGCAGTCCAAGAGGTGGCTGATTTCAAGCTTGGAAATGTCAAACGTGTCCTGGTAATCTCTTATGACCAGCTGAGACGACATATTTCTGTCCTCAAGACCTGTCCGGACATCAATCTCCTGATATGCGATGAGGGACATCGGTTGAAGAATGCTGACGGAAATCAAACCATCGACGCGCTGAATAGTCTCGCCGCGCGGAAGAGGGTCATCTTGTCGGGGACACCGATCCAAAACGACCTTGAGGAATTCTGGGCCATGGTCTCGTTTGTCAAGCCAGGAGTCTTGGGCACACTGAAGCAGTTTCGAAAGCTCTTTGCAGAACCAATCATGCAAAGTCGCGATTTGACATGCTCTTCAGACAGAAAGAGAGTCGGAAGGAAGAAGATGCAGGTTTGAGTCCCTCGTGATGTTTAGTGGGACAACAATCTGCGTTCTTTTCGCATCGTCATCTGTACTTCTCAGACGTTTGTACTCTCTTTCAATTTGGGACTGATCGAACTCTGCATTTTAGGTTCTCATCAAGACTACATCACCGTTTCTGCTTCGTCGGACTTCTGCTGTCATTGCAGATAGTCTTCCCCCCAAAGTAGAAAGCGTCATCTTCTGCAAACCCTCACCGATGCAGAGCAGGATCTACACTTCACTCCTCTCTTCTGTTGAGGTGTCGCTCCTCTTTGAGGCGAAGGAGTCTTCTGCTCGAGAATACCTAACTCTACGTGCCGAATACTTTCCTTCTAGGTCCGCAAGGCGATCGAGGGTTCTTCTGGAATGGTGGTGTTGAGCCTCATTTCCAAGCTCACCAAGGCATCCGACCCATTTCTGCCAGCAGCGGCTCCACGTCAAAGTTTGGATTCTGAGGGAGATATTGGCCGTGCAGGTCCTCAATCATCCAGATTTATTGCTTCCGCGGGGCGCTGAAGGAGCGGATGGCGACGCGGATGAGGCCCAAGGATTTGCGGGTTTGGTCCATGAAGACACATTTCCACCTGACTACGCGACCCTGGACCCATCTCAAAGTGGAAAGCTTCAAACTCTTGTTCAGATATTACTTGAAATGCAGCAGTCTGGTACCGGTGAAAAAGTCGTGGTCGTAAGCAATTACACGACAACTCTCACCGTCGTTGGGGACCTCCTTCGAAAACTTGGAATCAGATTTCTTCGTTTGGACGGGTACGTCGAGTCCACATGTTCCTTGATGCATCCACGGTTGTCTTTGGTCGACTCTAACATTCAAGTTTCTGATGCAGCTCGACCAAGTGTTCAGAGCGTGCTGGGATCGTGGATTCATTCAACAAAGTAGCTTCAGGCGAAAATGTCTTTCTCCTCAGTTCCAAAGCTGGAGGAGTCGGACTGAATCTGATAGGAGCGAACAGAATGGTTTTGATCGATCCTTCCTGGAACCCATCCCACGACCTTCAAGCGATGGCTCGTGTATGGCGCTTCGGACAAAACAAAAAGGTTTTTGTCATGCGGCTCTTGTGCACGGGCACACTTGACGGTTATTCCCCGCCCCAGCCGTGCGGTTTCTAACCGATTTATTGAGAGTTGACTATCAGATCTATCCAATTTTGCAGAACGAATCTACCAGCGGCAAATTCGTAAAGCAGAGTTGGAATCTTTGGTTTCGGACGGTGCGGAAGCTGCGCGACACTTTGACAGGGACCTCTTACGAAACATTTTTGTCTTCAACAAAGACACCTGCTGTAAGCAACGCTCTTCCTCGTGTCGTGGAAGGCGACCACCCATTGTGCGCTCAGAATCTGATATGCGACGAATCCAGGTGACACTAGAGACCTTCTTCGCAAAGGCAAACGTGAAGGGCGTGGAGTGCAAGTCGCAGAGGATGAAAACTTCCTAGCTGGCTTTTATTCATCAGAATCGCTAGAAGAAGCAGCTCGGTGTATCGGAGACCCGATTCTCAAGGTAAATAATATTCGATGTAAACCGATGCGATTTTCCGTGCTGATGTACTTGCACCAAGCAGGCAGCTTCAAAGTCGCTATCAAGCAGTGTTTCCTTCGTCATGTTTCGTGAACAGTCTCCAGAGGCCGCCATGGCAGAACTCGCAGCAGGCGGAGAGAATTCGACAAACGAATTCGCCGTTGCGGGTGAAGGTTCTGACAATTCGGTGATCCCCTGCATTTGCTCTTCGTGTGCGAACATCCTATGACCTGGTCTAAATCTCCAATAATCTGATTCGCGTGGCCTATTCCGTTGTTTACAGGATGATAGTAATAGCGAAGACTCTGGGGTCCCGCTGGACGACGCAGACCTCAGAAACGAAAGCCTCACAACGGATGTGGCAACTACTTCAACAATCCGATCCCTCGCACCCGAGGAGGTGTCATCTTCTTCAGATCTCTCAGAGTCAGATGAGTTTGATCACGCGCCTGTGGTCAAGAGGAGAAAGAGGCTCTTGCCATCCGACTCTGGCAGTGAAGCTGGAGGGATGTGATACAGAGAGATCCGGAGATGCAGACAACTGTGTTTGGACAACCAAAGGGTTCAATGCCAGGGCTCATTAGCGAGCGCAGCGATTTATTTTCACTTGTCATGTAAATACTAGCTGTGAGATCAATCCAAGTTTTCTAACTCCTCGTCACTGTTTTCTGCAATGCCCTGTTCCACTGTGCCCCTCATGCTCAGATGCCCGACTTGCACACTTTCACCATCAGTGACGTCATGGACGGCGTGAATCTCCCACCCCAAACATTCGTCATCGGATGCTTCTTCAGCCTCAACGTCATCACGCGGACTCGGACCTCTGTCATCTTGTGGGAGAAAGGGATACTGTAATCCTTCGAATGCCGCTTCCCCAAGGCCCGTATGCTCCTCCCACGCCTCGGCCAATTCTGTGCGCGCTAAGGTGTTAAAACGGGCTGGGACCGCTCCAAGAAATAATTCAGCGTACCGGTTTTGCGGGTCAGGGGGCATACTGCTGGAATGGAGAGCCTGGCAGAGCGAAGGAAGAGACAGACGCACAACCACGATGAAGAGAATAGTTAAAGCATTAACCTCGCTGCAATTACCGCAACACTTGGTCACAACCAGATCCTGTGGAGCTGAGTGGCCTGGGATGGAGAAAATCGCAGGGGAGACTACCCGTCTGTCAACGCAGGCATCGATCGAAGATGGAATGTGGCGATCAAGGTCGCCAGAGCACGCTGTAATGAGCTCATCTGCCCAAACGGGGACACAATTCACCGCACGGGACAGGACGTTGGCGGAGTTGCAAAAGTTTTGAAGTATGCCGCCAATGCAAGTTGCAACAAAGATAGGATGGGGGTTGGCTTGAAACCGCAACACCACTAGCTGCACCGAGGGCCCTCAGCATGGGCGAGAGCTGCCTTGAGATCCAAGCGGAGAGCGTCTTTTGCCTCCCACGGATGTCGTTGGCTTCACGACGCGGGAGCGACCTGTGACGAGCAAGCATCAGCAATCAAATCGCGCATCGTACACAGGTCCAGCAAAAGAGAGCCTGCAATCACAGCCGTGGGTCCTGCAGACACTCTCGGGCTCTTGGCATTACGTTCTCTCGGTTTCGATGGGGCGGTTGTCGAGCAATCGTCCGTGCCGGTCCTCAAAGTTGTAGCACGGCGAGGGACGGAAAGGCAGCGGCGTCGCAGGCAAGTTTAGAAGCCACACGGTTTGGGACGATATCCACTCCTGGAGGTGCAAGAGCAGCTTGAAGTGGGACGGTCCGCTGAGCCGCAGCGACCGCAAGATCTCGGAGACGTCCTCTGTGAGCTGCTGCGCAATGCCTTCCACCTCAAGCACGTCTGCAGACTCCTCCTCTTCCGCGGCCCCCAACGCATCTACTGTACTCACTGGGGGCGCCTTCAGTTTCCCCTTGGACACGGATCCCGCCGCATACCCTTCAACCTGACCCACGCGCTCAACTGTCAAGGGCCGCGATCCCACGCCCGGAAGCTTTGCAGCAGGGCGCAGGCCGTTCTATTACGAGTCGGCAGCGGGGATCTGCACCGTTCCAAAGCTTTCAGGCTCGAACTGCGTGCTCGGCGGCGCGCGCTCGTCGCGTGCGAGCACAGCACCCAGCCCGACCGCGCTACGCTCTCCGCCGCCTGCTCCTGCGCCGGTCGCCGGACACCGTTCTTGTGCATGCCCCTTCCCCTCCCCATCGCTCTCGCGAAGATTGAAGCTGACTCGACGCTGCTCCTTGTCTTGCACCGCAGTCTGTGCGGGCGCCTCGCAAAGCCCTGAGGCGGGAGAAGGAGAGGTTCCTGATCCTACAGGCCTCTCGGACTCGAAATCTGCACCCCCAGGACCGAAGCGGGTGGTGGAAACTTCGCAGAGAAGGCCGTCTGTAGGCTGGGGCAGAGCTGTTTTCTCGGAAGGGAGAGGAACGCCTTCGGCAAAAGGACGATACTCGGGGAGGTTCCCGGCAAAGAGGCCAGAGGCAACGTGGCAGCCGTCTGAGCAAACGTACTTGCGTCCCTTGAGCCCGTACACACGAACTCGTGCAACGCTCACTCGCATCTTTGGGTCTGAGCCATCCCCCAGGATTTTTTCCCCGCAGCACGGGTATCCGCACCAGCCCTGCGGATGGTGGACCCGTCACGCATTCTGTTGGGCCCGTGCAGGACATCCGGCCCCCTCCCGGCGCAGGAAAACAGCGCACCTGAAGAGCGCGCTGCTTCACGATGTCCTTGTAGTCAGCAGCTTTGAGCCACCTGCCGGGTAGGCATGCAGATCTTTGCTTGAGACAGGCGCGTGCAGGCGGTGCGCAGCGCAATCGAGGCAACAGGCAAGGCGGCGCGGAATTAGGACGCTACGTGCCCGCCGCTTCAAGCGTGTTGATCGTCACGCTCTGCGAGGAGTACAGCCGCTCGCAAACCTCAAAAATCCGGCTCTCCCGCTCCATCTTGGCGGCAACCTGCGCTCGGATCTGCTCCTTGAGCCTCAGCTGTTCCTCGTTTTCTACTTTCTTCTTCTTCTTGAGCGCTCCTTTCTTCTTTGCCACACCAGAGGCTGTTCCCGATGCCGCATCTTGTCCAGCAGAAGAATGACTAGGGCCACCCTCGACCGGCACGGGGCGCATGTTCCTGTCCATGCTGGTTGGTGCCAATCGCCAGTAAAAAGGCCCGAAATTTCGTTTGTCAAGTACCGAGAGACCCTGTGGGCGACAGCGCAACCTCGCCTCGATGCCCCCCGTCCCGGCCGGTCGAGGGTCTGTGATTGAAGCTCGGTTCGCCGATGGCGTGTGGCACTGCGGGAGGCTGGTGGAGCTGATCAAGGGGAGCGTGGTGTGGGGGATGCGTTCGAGGACGGGGACTGGGCGGAGGATGTGCGGCTGGGGGATTCGGACGTTCCGGGCAGACCGGAAGCGCAAGCGGGAGGATCGAGCGTCTGCACAAGTGTTCGACGTGCGGCAAGATCTTCTTGGACTCCAGCAACGGCGAAGCACAGGCGGGTGCATAGCGGGGAAGTGCCGCACTAGTGCGCGGATCGTGGCAAGGCCTTTTCGAGGTCCGACGGCCTGGCTCCACCCCTTCATTACTACACAGCGGAGAGCGACCGCAACTTCCGCGCTCGAGTCGGTTGAGGGAAGAAACGATCACAGATTTCGGATTTCTTGGTGTCTTGAAAACTGTCGGAACGTCCTTGCGGAGTGGCCGGGGTCCCCGGATCCTCGTTGCGCGGGTCCTCACCGCGAGGCTATCAGCAGGGGGCGCTGGGGAGTGTGCCGAGTGTTTCACGTGAATGGTTCACTCAAAGAATACCCCAACCTGTGCCACTGCCCTGATGCCCAGACGCCCTGCCGCCGTCACGCCCGGCTCAGGCGCATCTACTGCGCCGTGCCGTGCGGCCGCTCGCGCATGCCGCGCGCTCAGTGGTCGCGGATCTTGACGTCGGTCAGCTCGAGCTCCGCACCCAGCAACCCCTCCGTCTCGATGTCAATCGCCCCCAGAGCCAGATCAGCCGCCTCGTCGTACACGCCGACAGCCTTCTTGCCCGCGAGCGTGATCATGTAGACGCCCGAGAAGGTCACCGCGCATCCCGCGAGAAAGAAGATCGTGTTGAGGCACGCTGGGTTCTCCGGGGGGCAGTGCTGGTGGTACTCTTTGAAGAGGACGAGGCCGGCCACGATCGAGCAGAAGGTGAACAGCACGTAGTAAACAGGAACGACCTCCGATGCGCCAAAGTGCATCATGGCAAGATTCAGGTACCGCAGCTGCATGATCAGGGTGAACACAACCACGGCGATCATCGCCCACGGCAGGACCTGGTTGAACTGGTTCTGCCCCTGCAGCGTCAGCACAAGCGCAGTGGAGACACCCTTGATGCACATGACGGTCAGCGCGCCAGTGAGCGAGCAGATGAGGGTGTAAACAACGACGTAGCGCTTCTTGATTGCGTCAGAGAGACAGTACAGTCCGACAATGCCGGAGCAGATCACCGCAACGAACACCAGGAAACCGGTCTCCGACATGTAGCTCACGAGCACGTCCATCGTCAGCTGGCGGTCCGACGACGGAGCATACGTCACGATTATGACAGCACCGATGATGGCCAGCGCGACGCCCAGCAGGTTGCGTACACAGAGGCGCTCCTTGAGCACGTAGTGCGCGAGCAGACAGTTGGAGATGACCGAGACGGCGCCGAGCGGCGCGACGACCGTCGCCGGGGCGTACGCGTACGCGACGAAGTTGCCGGTCTCGCCCGCGGCCATGACGATCATGCCGAGCCACCAGTAGGGCAGGGAGGTGTATGCTCGCTTGCCGCCACTCTCGGCCACGTTGACGTTGTGCGCGTACTTCTGCAGGTTCAGCGCGACGGAGATGAGCACATTCCCGGCGAGCGCGAGGTAGATCCCGATGCGCTCCTCGCGCGTGAAGTAGAAGTCGAGCATCCCACCCTTGGTCGAGCGGCACGCCTTTCCGTCGAAAACCCCGTTGCACCCCACACACTGTCCCTGCGCGCCGGTCGGCAAGGACTCGTTGAGCCAGCGTCCGCTCGGCGCGCCCTCCCCTGCAGTGAGCGAGGCTGAAACGCAGCGCGACTGCGAACCGCACCATACACAAGACCCTGGTTTCTTGCCTGTGGCAGCACAAGACGTCTTGTTTTCTTGCACGTCGCAAAGAGAGCTCGGCCACGTGCACTCGCTCCAAGCCACACAGCGCTCCGCACCAGGCCGCGCTGTTCCCTGTGCCCCAGACGCAGCCAATCGCTCCGTCTCCCTCGAAACACACCAAGAGCACCCGTCATGCATGACGCAGCTGGTCTGGCGTTTGATCCCTGAACACAGCCCACCACTTCCCGACCTGCTGCCCCGGCCCGCGGCCCCGACCATCATTCGGGGTTCCTCTTGTTCCCGAGGCGGTTTTCTGGCAGGGTCACCGCCGGCAGCAGCAAGAAAGAGCGTCGACAGAGCTACAAATCGCAGAGTTTCGTGAAGGCCACCTCGATACCCACAGCGCCCTCCACACGACGCCTCGGCACTCCGCTGTCGTGCAGCCTCGTCACCAGCGTCGCCAGCGCCGCGGCCAGCCCCATCACCACACATGGCAAACGAATACTCCTTCGGGCCCGTGTCGTTATCGACGCAAAAGAGACTATGCGGCAATTGAAAACTCTGCACGGGTCCCCAAACAGCCGCCGCGCGCCGGCCCTGCGTGCTTCCCCCTCTTCTGAGTATCCAAGGAAGCCAACAGAACGGGAAATAGCGATCTCTGCTGCACGGTTCCTGAGGCGGGCTGTTGAGTTGACTAGAACGAAAAAAGTTTCAGCCAACTCCCAATCAGCCAATTTGTCCTTTCGCTTAGTCGTGTCGTGGCCTGTGGTAGGGGTGCTACCATGGTGCAGGCTGCGAGTGGGGCGTACGGCTCCCTGCCACTCGGTGGGGAGACGAGGAAGCCGTCAGCTCGCACCCAGAACAACTATCTGGTGCGCTTCCGCACCATTTTCCCCCACCATGATACCCACAGACTTCCCCGCGCAGTCGCTACTGAGGGCGCTGGGCGCTGGTGCTTGCAAAAGGCCTATTGGCGCCGTGCGTCCAGATGTACCTGACTGTGAGCTATGATCGCAGGCACTAGCTGGTGTGGTCGCTGCGACGATCGCGGTGGTTGGCTGTGTGCTTCTTGCCGCGCCCTCGGGACCAGTAGCGCTGGAGGCGAGGACCGCTTCGCTGGAGGCGTCGAAGCTCAAGTACGACAGCGCTAAGCAGCGTGTAGCCGCTCTCCACAAGGAGTTCGATGCCCTCAAGATGCAGCTGAAGCACCAGGTTGGCAAGCTCGACCACGCTCGCGGGAATCTGGTGACACAGATCAAAGCAGCGACCCAGGAGGAGCCCACAGCGCAGTCTTTCGGCGAAGACACTTTTGGCGGACCCTCGCAGCGCGTGTCGTCACTTCGTGACAGCGCTCGTACCATCGCGATGGCGGGCGAGACCGACGATGCAGCGGATGCTGCGAAGCACGCGCTCTCGTACACGCAGCAGGTTGCATCGCGCGTCGGCGACCTCGCAGACCAGAGTGAGCACCAGGCCGAGAAGATCGTGGACGCGGCTCGCCTGACGCACGAGGCGAAGGACGCGATGCGGGCTGCGCTGGAGCAGAGCAGCCAGATCGTGGACTACAACACACACGCAGCGCAGGCGGTCGCGCAGGACTCCGGTTTCGTGACCACTGCTGCGCAGACGATTTCGGGGTATCTGCACAACATCTTCCACGACTCGCAGGCGGTTCACCAGGCGGCTATGATGGCGGTGAAGCACATGAACGACGATGTCACATCCGCGGACCACGCCGTTTCTGAGATCGAGTCGGATGCGCAGGAGGCAGCATATGTGCTGCAGCACTTGAACGAGGCGGACCAGGCCGCCACCGGGTTCGCGCAGCACGCGCGCTCTGCCGCGGTCACCGCCGCGACAGCAGCCAATGGCGCGCTGAAGGGGGAGAGGGCGTCCATGGTTGCGGGTCTCAAGTCCGTTGCATCTGCCCACTCGGCCAAGGCAGGCGCGCAGGCAGCCATGGAGTACGCGCGCGCGGCACAGGCTGCTGTGCACCCGTTCGTGTACGGTCAGCCAGTGGTCCCGGCGCCGATGGCCCCGCCGATGGCCCCAACGATGGCCCCGCCTACCGCCCCAGCTGCTACTGAGCCGGCGGCGGAGCCGGCGGCGGAGCCGGCGGCGGCTGGGGAAGAAGGGGCCCCCATCGCTGAGGCGAAGGAGATGGTGGACGAGGTCGTCATGCTCATGATGCAGCTGACGAACGCGCTGGAGACGTCGGGCGACGACTGCGGCAAGGTGGAGGAGATCCTCACCTACTACCAGGCGCAGATGGGGCGGTACCTTGCGCAAGGCCAGCAGCTGTACGGCCGCCTGGATAACGAGGACATCGACCTCCTCACGCAGTACGCGCAGACCAAGGTGGCGGGCTTCGCCTCCTCCCTCGAGACCTCGGTGCGCTCAGCCTCGGCAACGTGCTCGCTGCCGGTGTCGTCGTTCATCCCGACTGCGTCGTTCGCGCCCGCCATGAAGGCAGCTCCGGCGAAGGCGTCGCTGAAGGCCGCTGTGCACGCTCCGGATGCCGCCTCCCTCAAGATCAAGTCGCTGAAGCAGGAGCTCAAGCGCGTCCAGGCGCAGCGCAAGGTTGCTGCCAAGGGGGGGAAGGCGCCGGCGGCCCACGCGGCCAAGAAGCCGGTTGTTGCGGCGGCCGTTGAGGCGGAGCGCGAGAAGGTGAAGAAGCTCAAGGCGCAGGTCGCGGAGCTCAAGGCCGAGGCGAAGAGTATGGACAACGTGCTCTGAGCGTCAGAGGCGGTGCGGGTCGGGTGGCACTAGGCCGCCCAAGTTGTTGAGATAAATGACCTTTGCCAACCACATGAACGTGTGCCCGTACCGCCGCCGTGCCGTCCCTGTGCAAAACGTGGCGGAGCCGCCTCGACTCCGCCTCGACTCCGCCCTCTCAGGCGCGCATCGAGCGATGAGCGCGCATAACTACCTACTTCTTAGGGGGCCTCTGCCAGTAGAAGCTCCACGACCCGGGCTTCTCCTTGTTGGCACCCAGGATATCCATGGTCAGGCACGACACCCCGACGGCCGAGAGGAGCGGGAGGGCGATCTCGTAGTTCCCTGTGAGCTCAAACATGAGCAGAGTGGCGGTGACGGGCGCGCGGAAGAGCGCGCCGAGGACAGACGCGGCGCCCACCTGCGCCCCGCACGCGGTGAGCGCGCGCGGGAGACTGCTTGCTCGAAGCGCTCCGCCCGACCAGCAGTTGCGCGCAGCCAGCGCGAGGGGGGCCGCACCACTGCATACTGCGCCTCAGACGCCACAGGGAGGCCGGTCTGCGACAGCAGCTCCTGGAAGCCCGCCCCGAGGGTGGACCCGAAGAAGAGCGACGGCGCGAGGATGCCGCCCTGGGGCCCGGGCGGCTTGGCTCAGTCGGCGGCTACGGCACGCCGCTCAGGCACCGGGGGCAACGGGGGTGGCGGGGATGCACGGACCATCAGGCCCGAGCCGAGGCAGGAGGCTGTGAGGGACATTTTGAGCAAGCAGATCGACCAGAGCTCCACAACAGAGTCCTTGTACGTCTGTCGCGCCCCGCACCGCGCCGCCGTCAGTTCGCGTGCTGTCCAGCGCAGGGCGCGCGGCGCGCCCACCGGGCGCTTCCGGGGCACGGGCGGGTACCGCTGACTCGGCGACGAGGCCGTTGAGCGTCTCGTAACCGAAAAAG
>ENA-UOXV01002360-UOXV01002360.1-marine-metagenome-genome-assembly--contig:-NODE-2360-length-24731-cov-6.967580_pt1 | contig 24731 bp, 45 predicted proteins | sample MGYA00238165_ERZ766961 | MGnify/ENA primary metagenome ERZ766961 (study PRJEB28924, sample SAMN03173240) | marine metagenome | biome: Marine; feature: Water; material: Subsurface seawater | place: North...
GGAGCCGGGGCAAAAGCCCCGATCCCACACCGGGCCCGTGCGCGGGATCGCGGTAGCAGTGAGGAGGCATAGGGCGCAGCCCAGTACTTCCCAGTGAGCCGTGTAGCTGAGGCCCGGAGGCTGTACAGCTGAGCTTCCATCCGGAGTCGAGCGAACGTTGCGCCGCGGCGCTGGCATAGTTGCTCTGGTGTCAGAGGCGACCTCAGGGAGTTCTCGACGGCGTGCTTCTCGGCGGCGTCCGTCTTGAGGCGTGCGAAATCGTAGAGGAGCCGTAGTGACTCGGGGTGGAGCTCACCGGTGGTGGCTGCGACAACAGGCACGAAGCAGTAGTTCTGAGCCTGTTTCCTCGACCGACTTTTCAGAGTCGCTTTACTCTTAGGTGGGCTGGGCAGTCCCAGCACACTACTCGGACCATCCATGCTGAGAGCTGTTGCTCGCCACGTCGGTAGATGGAACTCTAAAAGAATTGGATCAGCAGACACTATCCATGGTGTCATTTTCGACATGGTGCTGACTTGCCCGATCGTGGGCAGGGGTGTGCTGCGCATGGTGCCACTGATGCCATCAGTCATTGGTCCCCTGATGAACTGGGTCTCTTGCAGGATGGAACTCTGACGAAGGAAGGTGCGCTCGACTACGCGGCAATGTACACACGCGCAGGAGCACCCGAGGGCTGTAAGAATATCTTGGAATGGGTGGAGTCGCTAGATGATGGGCAGCGACGCAAGGCGAATCAAGCCATCCGCGAAGTTGAGCGTGAGGGATATGCCAGAACCGAGGTCAATGACAAGTGCTTGGAAATGCTCATGGTGCGGATCCTTATCGTTAATCAAGGGGGGGGGGTTCAGCGGATTTTCTACACATGAATGTGCAAGTTGTAATTCCGTGCTGCTCTTGGCCAGGAACTCAAGCAGCGAAGGGGACTGCGCTTGGGAATTCTCACAAGGAACACTGATGAAGGGGTGCAGATGTGGGCATCCCGTGGTTCAAATTAAGAAACGGATGACGCGCCTCCTTGGCCTGAACCACGCCATCGCGCAGGTTCTTGGACAAATTCGGGTTGCGGGACCTCTTCGACCGCACAATCTCCCGCGAGTGGACTGGTGGCAAATGCAAGCCCTCAGGGGACGCCCTGGTCCACCTCGCGCGGGTCTGGGACACGAATCCAGCAAAGCTCGTCATGGTGGGTGACTGGAAAGATGACCTAGCGGCGGGGAAGGACGCTGGCGCCGTCACCGTGCTCAAGGCGCTTGGAGCGGACGCGCAGCGCGCCAACGGGCATCTCGCCGCGCAGGTGAACTCCCCGCCCTTTCCGTCGCTACCTTCCCGCTGCGGGGGCGCCGAGGGTAGTGAAGCCGCAGCGTGGATCGAGCATGACCCTAGCGCGCGGCGCCTGGTGCGGGCGAGCAGGCAGACTTTGTCGTCGACTGCCTGTCCGAGATCCCGCCTCTGGTCGATACGCTGGACCGGAAGGGGGCACGCTGAGGAGGTCCTGGACCAGTGGCTCCAGCGACACAAGGCGGTGGCACGCGGGGACACGTTCATTGCACCGAACGCGCGGATCCGCGTGACGCCCTAGTCGACCTTGCCGCCCTTGACAAGGCTGCGGGCCGCGGCGAAAAGGGCGCGCTCCTCGCGGAACAGCACTGCGGCACACCCGGAGAGCAGTGCTGCACCGAGAGCGACGTGTGTCGCCAGCGCAACGCGTGGTGCGTCGCTGCCCGAAGCTCGGGCCGCGCTCCCGGAAACCCAGGAGGAATCTGCTGCCGCGGCAGTCAAGCCAGCTGCAACGAGGGCGAGGGCGGAGCGCTTGGAGGGCAAGAAGGCAGAAGCAACTAAAGGAAGAGGGGGCTGCGCCGCGGCGAAGAAGGCGATAGCATGTCTCGCACTCAGGCCCCTGCAGTGGCCAGAGACTTCAGGCAGGGTCCGGCTGCCTCGCTTGACCCGGCTGCGATCAAGCCACTGCCGGTCGGGGGAGCGTACGTGCGGAGCAGCATGTTGAGCGCATTTGCAAGAATCAGCGCGCGAACGCCGAGCACTGGTGCGAGCGATGCGGCCATTGCAAGGTAGCCAGCAGTGACGGGGAGCAGCAAAATCCCTCGGTGAGCCATTTGTGAAGGAGTCGCAGACGCGTGGACGAATGCCTGTAACCGCCGAAGGAGTGAGGAGAGAGAGAGAGAGAGAGAGATGCGGGGAGGGCATTGAAGCAAAATGAATCGAGGAAACAAAGATAGTAGCGCGACGAAATTCTGCATCTCGCACCTCCGAGACGCCGTTCAGCGCGAGCGCCAGCACAAGCCCCGCGTACCACGAGAGCGCCAGGGGCATCTCCGTCCGCGACCACGCCTTGCCATACACGATGTGGATGGCGGTGTACGCGAAGCCCGGCCCAAATGCCGCACCGGTGGCGCCGATGAGGGTCACGATCCGCACGAGGACGCCTGGAGCACTCGAGGAGCTCACGGCGCGGCAGGCCCGGCGGGAATGCCGAGGTGCCCGCAGTGCGGGTGTGGTGGATGGGGCGCGAACCGAGAACACGAGCGGCGGCAGCTGAGTCTCCAGAGGAAATGAGCTTTGAGAAGGCAAGCTGAGCCATGTCTTCGACAGGAAGAAAGAACAGCCGCACAGCAAGCGAGCCGAGGTTCTGCACTATGGAGTACATGCCCCAAGCGGTCGAGTCAAAAGATCGAAGTAGCACCAGCGTCTCGCCCTTCTCAAGCACAAATTTCTGCACCGCCTTGAGGCTCATTGTCCCTGCAAGGCGAAAGAGCACCCAGTCGAACTCCTCGCCCTGCCGAGCCACGTGTGCATTCAGCACAACTGCGTGCCACGTGTGCATTCAGCACAACTGCGTGCAAACTATTTCAAACCTCAAAACACAACGTGCCTCGCGCAAGAAGCTGGTGGGGAGGAGCACCCGAAAAAGTGCACGGACGGTGTGCACTCCGCAAAGGACCCGCAGCGTCTCGCTGAATCCAACACCCTCTGCGGAGAGCGTGAAGAACCCCGCGAAGCCCACGAGGATGCCGAGGCCGAACGCAAGCTGGCCTAGGGCGAAGGATCGCAATGGCGCGGCGGGGTGCAATGCCACGGCCGCGGCAGTCGTGCTGACCTTGAGCACGAGCGCCACCATTTCGACGCGCACGCGCACGTGGATCAGCAGCAGATTATGGGCTAAAACGTAAAGCGGCTCTGCAAGCACCTCCAGCCCCGCAGCAGCGGCGAAGATCAACGCAGCCTCGCTGTAGCCCGCGATGGAGCCAACATCGCCACCCGTGGGAGCAGAAAAGGCGCCCGAAAAGCCCAAAACTACAGAACCAACAAGCGCAGCGGTTGGCACGGCAAGCCAGGAAATGCTGAGAATCCGCGCCCTGCCACTAGGGCTCCGCCACGCATCTGGTGGAGTTCGCTGGCAGGCGTCACGGAACCCCTCTCTTGAGAGCATGAGGATCGTGTCGCAGACCATCTGGAGCTGCACAATTATAGGTGCCCACCAGAAATTCAGCGACAGGCTTGTCTGCCACTGGTGAAAGTTTCGCCGCACGGACGGAATACACGGTTGGGCCACGCAGATAGCTTCACCTGTACGGATCCCACGCCGAACGCTGCCCGATCTATCGTCCTCGCGATGAAGACATTGAGCCCAAACGTCAACAACCGCGCGATGAGCTGAAATGTGAAGAGCGAGAGCAGTCCTGACGATAACGAGCTCAGCAGTTTTCCCTGCCCTGTGGACTGCTGCACCATCGTGGACGAGAAAGCGAAAAAGCGGGGGTTCGTGGCTTCTCGATCTCTGGGGCGCTGCGCTGTGCCTGTTTACTTCAATCTTGACAGTTGTACCCCGGATCCCTGCTGCATTCCGCCAGAATCGTAGCAGAGTGTAGCTCCAGAATGAGGATGCAAGCGTAGGCCAGCAAGGTAGGCAGCAAGGGGAGATTTTCCCCGCGGTAAACCCAAACCGGGCCGCTCAACTCAAAAAAAGAATCTGGAACCACAGCGTTACCCTCGATGTCCCCAACCGCGTCCGCGAGAAAACGGCCCGCAGAGCAAGGTCCAGAGTTACCTAGTTCCTCGCGACTGGAAGATTTATCACGGCACTCTGCGATTGCCCCGATAAAACAGAGATCAGGGTGCAAATTGCTCTGTCAGCTGGGACTGACGGCCGGAGTGATTGCATTTCTGTGCCAGAGCGCAAGGGCGCAGCACTGTGGAACACTAGGCCAAGTAAGTGTGTGCCGCGAAGACTGCGGAAGCTGTGGTGCAGCGCCGTGCTGCACACTCGAGTGGGAGTTCCAGGGGACGACTCCAGAACAGTTTGCGCAGCTGGTACTGGATCTTGTTAACAGCGGGGGAAGCGACGGGCTGTACGAGCTCAAGGGACATGTACCCAGCTATGAGGCCTGGAGCATCGACATCGAGGATGATGACCCAAAGAAAATTCAGGTACGGTGTAGTCTTGCATTTTCTGTACACCTGCATGCGCCGGCAACCGGTCGTCGCCCCTCTCATCAACCGCAGACTGAGTGCGGGCACATCCGGCGGTCTCCCTGCAGATAAAGCATATGCCACCGGAGTTCGCAGCAGACGATTTTGCGCTGAGCCAGGAGCGATGGGACGAGGTGGCGTCACCTAGCTTCCCTGCTCGCCCACTCTGTGCCCTCCCGCCCAACGCACTTACAGCATGACGGAGCCAATGTCTGCGCGTGCAGATAACGCTGTCGATCTATCGCGTACCGCCGTCTTCATCGCGCGTTATTGCCTTTTCGGAGACGAGGCGCCATTCTCCTGTCTTCCAGTGCGACGGTGGCTCAAACTACGCAGGGCTATTCTCTCTGGTGAGCGCCATACGGCAGATCCCGTCGTACCGCGAGCGCACGCTTTACGGGTGCCGCGAGAAAAACTTTGGGATCATTCCGCAGCGGGCAATTGATCTGGCGCGCGCGGAGGCGGCATAGGCTGTGGGTAGGCTGAACGATTGGATACGGCAGCCTAGGGTTTGTGAGCTCTGTACATAAGTCTGATTCTTCGATGGATTTTCACTTTTTCACTAATGTTCACACTCACATATCTAACCACCTACCTGGAATCTGCACAGCACATGTACGTTCACTCTCCTCGATTAATTTTCGCTCGTTGCTGCTCCCTCTTTTGTATCCTCGACCTTGAACTTCTCTGGCGGGAAGTACTCAGCAGGGTGCTCAATGCGACGCTCCATGTCGCGGACGCGCCTTTGGTCATCCGTCAGGGAATCCTCATCTTCAGAGTCATAGTCCTGGTAGAGCGCCACTGGAGGCATCTCCTTCATTTGCACTGATGGCGCACCCTGCAAGCAGCGCAGGTTCTGGAGAACCTCGTTCCGCACCTTCTCCAGGTATTCTCGCGAGTTCTGGTTTTCAGGGTACGACCAGTCCTTCCCTCTGAGATCTGCGTGCAACTGGTACGACGGCGCAAAGTACTGCCAATAGTCGGTCCACGGCAGATCGTTTGAAACCTGTGTATCCGTCAGCACTGCCGTCTCCCACGCCCAGCAGCGCGCCACGTTTCGAATCACATAACCTCCCCCGCCGAGGACTAGCATCGGCACACCAAACGACTTCAGAAAGCGACAGCATTCCCCGTGCTGGTCCACTGTAAGATTAAATACCCCGAGGCGATCGCCTGCCAGCGAGTCCGCGCCGCACTGCAGCACGATCGCTTTGGGGTCATATGTACCCATGATGGAACGCATGATCGGCTTAAAGATCTGCTCGTAGCTGCTGTCGTCGATGCCATCGTGCAGCGGCACGTTGACTGAACAGTATTTCCCCGCACCCTCCCCAACTTCTGTGACATCTCCGGTCTGTGGGAAGAAGCTCCCGTCGTACTTGTGGAATGAGACCGTCATCACGCGGTCTGTGTTGACGAAGGCCTCCTCCACACCGTCTCCATGGTGCACGTCGATATCCACGTACCTAAGCACGATTTTTGCGTAAGTAAGAATCTAGGAACCAGAGTCGTGTTGGAAAATGGCATGGCTGGGTTGGCTCATGGCTCACAGGACACGCGGGTAGAATTTCAGAAGCTCTAGGATTGCGAGTACGATATCGTTGATGTAACAGAACCCGGATGCCTCATCCGCCTTGGCATGATGGAGCCCTCCCGACCAATTGATTGCAATGTCAGCACTCCCGTCGATTATACGGTGCGCACCGTCGATGGATCCGCCGGTAAAGATCTGGCAGAAAGGAAAGATGCCATCGAATACGGGGCAGTCGTACTGTCCCACGAAGCCCACGTTGTGCTACGCTCGAGCATCAGGGTCAAAACGCTGTGCTGAGAATGCGGTGGCAAGTGAGCCAATGCAGAGGGTAAGGAAGGTGAGGTGTGGAAGAGCATGCACACGGATGCTGATGCAGCATGGGCGGGAATCTGCTAGTGTCTTCCTCGACAAGCTCGATCACTGCCAGGGGGACTGACCTGCTTCATGCGGTCGCTCATCATGTCCATATTATCAGGGGAAATGTTGAGAAGGAAGTCGATGTACTCCTCTGTGTGGAATTTCTTCATCTCAGCGTCCTGCTCACAACACGTGGTAAGCGCGCCTGAGTCGGCGTTTTACGTGGCAGTCGAGGTCCCCACGAAGACTACTGCAAAGGGTCCCCGCGAGTGCTCTCCCACCAGTCACGAATGCTATTCGTAGCCGCTGGTTGTGTCTTTGGCAAGGCGGCAGAGAAGCGAGTGGGGCGGCACCGACGCTTTGTGCGGCGTGTAGCACGCCATTTTGTGGTGAAGCTCGTACCCGAGAATGAGCTGGTGCGCCAGCTGCATCCGATGTGGCTTCATGGGATGGGACGGGCCATAGTAGAACTGCCCTACCTCTGGATCGTGCAGATAAGCGACCCGCGGCTTCGACGTGGGTCCCACCATCGCGAAGCCTTACCTGGTCCCAGCCTCGATCGTCTCGCGCGACGCCACACATATTGACATTTGCTCTTTCGCTCAACTGCTGGCCACTTTTAGTGTATTCGATAATGATAACTTGCGAATTTTCTTTGTTTCGCTCCAGCTGTGGGGGCGGATTTGGCCGGAGGGGATCTGGGCCTCACTTCCTCGAAAGGGAGGCCAAGGCCTGTCTTGAAGACAATGACGTCATTGCGTCAAAGCTTGCGCGATCTTCTTGTGGTGAAGAGCAGCGTGTGGATGCTCGTGCTGTTTTTTGGCCCAAGATGGACCCGCAGTGGCGGTACGCTGTTCCACCTCGCGCGAGCGAACCCGCGAGCCCCTTTACAGGCGAGCGTATTGCGACTGCGAGGAGGCTTCGAGGAGTTGTCCGCCGAATATCTAGACCGCTGGGATGGAACCAGGGACGGTTGCAAGTGTCTAATAAACTGCAGGTGTGCACACTGCGACGAGTTCAGTGGAATGAAGAAGCTCCTGGAGACGAACTACCTTGGGCCGCAACCGACCATCTGCGGCACGGAGACAGACCGCACAGTAGCTATTCCGTCGTGGCCACCAGCTGATAATCTGCCCCGGGTCAGTGAAATTCAACATGATGCATTCTTTGCGCGATCTCAACCTAAAATGAGGTCATGTCCGCCGGGGGGCAGGTGTCTGTGCCGGGCGATTGGCCCAATGTTTCCTGGGCGATGTACGCGCCCATAGGCGCAACTGAAGAAAGCTTGGCAAAAGAACGTGCTCTTGCGAATGGTTTCATGCATGAAGAGAAGGAACGAGCTCGTACAGTGGTTGCAGGCGGGCAGGAGGACGGGGGCGAGGCACCCTACTTCACAGCTCACCCGACAACGGAGCCAAGTGACTGCTCAGATGAGGTACCCTCCTTTGTTCTTTTCTTGCTGTCACTCCGCCCAGTCACTCTGGCGCAGCAGCCACAGTCGCAGTGTCAGGGCACGAGAGCGAGGCCGTGGCCCAGGGCTGACTCTTGACCCCCGGGATCGGCAGAGTTCCGTGGAGGCTGTGGGCGGCTGCTCCCCTGGTCTTGTAACCTTCAATCCGGACCATGCCGAAAGCCGGCGGGTGCATGTGGATTCGGGGCGCTTCGCATGGGAGTGCAACAAGAACGATTCGCTGGGACACTGGATAAAGATCTCGGACCGCACTGTGCACGTCTCGGGGACAGTGGGCTATGAAGAGCGAAAGGGGGGTGGAGGGGGGGAATCTGACAGGGGGACAGGGGAAGACGTGGAGATGCAAAACGTCGGTACGGTGGGGCGGCGGCGAAAGGTGCTTGAGACGGCGCTTGTCGGCGGCTGGATGCTGTGCGACGGCAGCGCGGGCTCGCTCTTCCATCTCGTGCTCCGCAAGGAGCGCGGCGGGCCCGTAGTCATCATGGCGGGGGGAAACTGGTCCATGGTGGAGTGCTGCGTGCGCGTCCGTCCAGGGCCACATCGCCCAGGGCACTACCCAAAGGCTGCTGCCTGGCTGGTGCCGCCCCAGTCCCGTGAACCGTGTTCGCCCTGCCGACGACTCAAGCGGCATGAGCGCGTGGCAGGGCGGACACGCAGTCTATGCCGACCGGCGGGCGGAGCTCGCCGTTTCGCGATGCTCCTTCGGAATTCTGCCGCACAGGTGCGATGCAATGGCAGCGCTAGTCACCCTGGGGCGGTCTGGTCTTCCATCGCTGCGGGCTGGCTGCTGCGGGTTCTGGTTTTGGGTGCGCGGGTGTGACGATTTCGAGACGAAGGGGCACTCGTCCTCTTCGCTTGGACACGTAACGCTGCCCGGCCGCCCACGGCGCAGGGTGAAGCTCGCAGACTACTTTGGGATCGGTGCGGAGTCGCACGCGCGTGTCACGGTGCAGGACTCGCATTTCAGCGGCTTCCTGCGCGGGGCGTACGCGGGCGAGAATGCCACGCTCTCGCTGCTGCGCTGCACGCTCAACCAAAACAAGGCCGAGCCCTTTCCCGCGTGCCCTGCACCAGCGTGCTGCACATGACTCCCGGCTTGCCCTGCCTCGGTCTCCACGTCAGGAAGAATGAGCCGCCCCACTTTGAATCGGCAGGTGGCGGTGACGCTCAACGGCTCCGCCACCGTCTCGGTGCGCGGGAGCATTCTGGGGCCAAATCTGTGGGCAGCGTTCTCCTCGTGCGTTCACCCGCTCTGCCTGGCGCGTTGCAGGGTCATTTTTCCGGGCGTTTGCACGCTCCCTCCGCGTGGCGCCGCTGACATGGTCCTGGGGCTGGCAAGGTCTTGGGGCTCAGAGCTCGCCACGCTCGACGTCTCAGCGGACACCACCATCGCAGGAGACGCGTGGTGGGACACGTTCCGCCCCGGGACTCTCCGCGGCTGGCCGCGCGCGAGCGCCTCCGCGGCCCAGGCGAGCCGCGCGCCGCCAGCGCCCCCACTCGTGCGGGTGGTGCGGCCCGCCGAGGCGTTCCCGGACGTCGACTTCGCCGTGCAGGTCGCGCGCCTCGCCCCCGGTGCGGTGCAGCTTCGGTCAAGCCTGCTGCGCCGCGGCGCCCGTGAGGCCATGGACTGGACTGCGGAGGGCCAGCGCCGCTGCGGGGCGTCTGACCGCGCCCTTCACGTGTAGGATGAGCTTGTGCGGATGCGCGTGCCGTCAGGTGCGCTCCCAGGCGTGGCGCTCGCTCCCCTGCCGCTGCCTGCCGCGCGCCGCCCCGCCGCGCGCCGACGGCGCTGTGCGCGCTGACCGCACCGGTCGGCTGCACCCCAGGCACCACGAAGATGGACGAGCAAGTGGAGGCGCTGCGCGAGGCCGCGCGGCTAGGCTGGCTGCTTCCGCCGGTACTGGCGCCAGGCCGCCGCAACCCTGGGCGAGCGCGCGGCGGGGCTCGCGGCGCGCCCGCGGCGCGCGTTCTGACCAGCCGCTGGGGTGGGGCGCGCGGCGCAGGAGGCGCAGTCGACGATGGTCGACGAGGACGAGGACTTTGAGCCGCTCCTGCCTGAGACGTTCTGCTGATCCCGCGGCCGCCGTCATGACAGTGGGCGCCGCGGACCATGGGGTGGAAGTGGGTTGGCTCTGGTTGAAAGCCCGTGATGCCATTACATCACTCTATTTCAGCAACAGACTATTCACACCCAGCCTGGGGCAATGGGCGTCGGTTGCCCGCCCACTGCGACGCCCGACGCATGCGCCCGCCCTCAGCAGGCACCAGTCTGCCAGACCCCGCGCCCGAAGCGTGTACTGCCCCGGCGGCAGGCTCCCGCTGCAGCGTAGTACCATGGGAGACATGCAGTCCACGCTGCCCCGGCACAAATGGCCTGGAAGCCCCTTTCTGCGCGGGGCCCTTGCTGTACGCTGGTGGGGGCGCAGGGTCCTTGGTCGGTCCCTCTAGGATGAGGTCGAAGGTCAGGGCAGCTTCGAATCCCTCCGCTTCTCGCGCGTCGCTTGCAGCACGCCGCTGTGCGACTTCCACAGCACTGTAGCGCTGCTGCATCGCGCGCACGAAGTCAAGAGTCGCGTCCCTGATCTCATCCTTGCTGGATAATTTCTCCAGCCGTGCCTCGCACTGGAGATCAGGAACCTCGTTTTTTTCGCTACCAAGTCGTCGGTCCCGGGCAACAAAAACGGGTACTGAATCAGAGCTCTGGTGGTCCTCCGATCTCGCAGTTCCACTCGCACAGTGGGGCTCCACTTGGATCGCGGTGGACTCCTTCGGGAGCGGACTGACAAACCCAGAGGCTTTGGGCGCCTGAGCTGTCGGCACGCGGCTCAGCACAGGCTGGGGTAAAGTCGTATCAAAGCTTTTGGCTGCAGCCTCCAGGCGCTGCCTCCGAAGCTGCTGGGTCAACGTTTCACGCATCCACGATCCAGCTCGTCGCCAGGGCGGCTGGCCACTGTTGCGCCCAAGAACCAGGGCAAATGGCTCCAACTCTTGGCTCCTCTAACGACATTTTTTGCAGTCAAGTTGCGACCCGCTCTCCAAAGGCGAAGGCAGTGAGCATGAGTCGGCGGGCGCTTCTCCTAGCGCTGCTCGGGTGCGCCGTGCACTGCGAGGGCGCGATGATGATAAGTGGTCTGAGTCGTAAACAATTTTCGCTACGCCCAACGTCGTTGCGTGCGCTGAAGCTGCGTGGAGGCTCAGGCGATGAAAAGCTGGGTGATCCCTTCAAGATGAAGCTTGCCGAGCTGCACAAGGAACTCAAAAACCGCGGGTTAAGCACTGCTGGACTCAAAGATGAGTGTGCAAAACGCCTCCAGGATGCTCAGCAAGATGCGTCCTCAGGGAATAAGCGCCCTGCTTCAGATGTCGACGAGCAAGAGCATCCCGTGTCGAAGCATGGAAAGTTCGATGACACAAAGTTCACAGAGGATTTTGAAGGTGGCGACGCTCCGCCGACGGAATCAGGTGTCGTCAAGTCCATCGTTCAGGACGAGGTGCCGGCAGTGGTGATGTTCCCTACCGACAGCTGCGCCCTGTCCAGTTTGCGCGCGTTTCCAGGATGAGTCTGGGCTGACCCGTCGCGTGCGCTCCAGACCCCCGTGCAGGTGATGGGAGACGAAGAGAGCGTGCGAATCTACAATTGCTACCACCTGAAGGACAATTGTCGCCTCGCGGGGTTCAAGTGGGACGCCGAAGAGAAGGCATGGGCGATGCCAACGCCGCAGGCGAAGCAGCTCTTCAAGGAGAGCGACATCGACGCGATCCGCGTCGACGACGTCGTCGAGATCCTTGTGAACGAGTATGGCGAGGCTGCCCAGGTACATGCGCTTCCTATTCGCCGTGAGATTTTGCCAAAGCCTGCCGCGGCTGCTGATCGTGTGCGCACTCACCCTTGCATCGCCTGCTCGGCAGGCGGCGGCGGCGGCGCAACCCGTGGAACGGGAGCCTGTCTTGGTTGCTGTCGATGCTGGGGTCGTGCGGATCACGGGTGGAACATACGACCTTCGCAATGCTCTCCGCGCAGCTCAGGTGTGCCTCTCCTGCGAGCTGCTGCGTATTCGGTGCGACTGGCGTGCGCGGCGCAGTGCGGTGACCCTGGTTCGTGGTCACAGTTCCGCTGGGATCCTCCAACGTCTGCGTGGACGAACCTCTTGCCAGAAGTGCGCGAGTGGCTTGCTAAGGCTGGGCGCGCGGCTGATATCACCGATACCGACGGGGAAGACTTCAAGGCACGCACCAGATCTCTTCTCGTGATTGCGCAAGAGGCCACAAGCCTCAAGCGCACGAGGAGAAAACTTCAGCTGCATGGCGTTCCGAAAAACGCCCATCGCACTTGCACGGAGAGCGCTGCGCTCCCACTCATATTTGTTCCTGCACTTGGCAGAAAGCCATTGTGGAAACCCTCGAGGAGAACAAGGATGTGCAGCCGCCACCCGCGCGGTCTCCAGACCCGGCGACGGCCGTACCTCCTTCGCTGTCCATTGAGGATGAGCAGGTCTGTCCCAGACGCCGCGGCACGCGCTGCGCTCAGACGCAAGGGTTTTGCACGGTTGCGGAAAATTTCGGCTTTTGCATGGCCTAAGAATATGCAGCGGCAATGGTCAATGCTGTGAACAGCACGGCGGCGCACTGACGGTGTAGCGGGACACGGCAGGTTGTGGTGCGCAACTCGTACGACATCAAGGATCATCTACGTGGGCTTGGCTTCCGCTTCAGCGCGCAGCTCAAGGCGTGGTGCTCACCGGTATCGGAGGTCATGAAGCTCTCCAAGGAATTCACTCAGGCCTCCGACATCTCCGTGGAGTCCCTCCTTGTGCTTGAGGCGAAGGTCGACATCAATGCAGAGCGCCCACCGCCCGCCGAGCCTAAAGTCAGGATCGCAGAAGAAAACTTCGAGGTTTCACTCTACCCGCCCCAATGTTTCATTCGCCTGCTCAATTTCAGGGTGCGTTGGTGCTGCTCTTGCTGACACGTGGACCCGCGGCTCCAGGTCCTTAATTCGTACGCCATCAAGGATCAGCTGAGGGCACTTGGCTTTCGCTGGCAGCAGGATCGTCAGGCCTGGAGTTGCCCTGTCGATCAGGTGCTCGCGACCGTGGGCGTTGCAGAGGCCGACAAGGTGACAGCCGAGATGCTGCGCGAGGTCGGTGAAGCGAAACGGCTCGAGCTGGAGGGGCAGCCGCAAGCGGAGAAGACGCCTCCTCGGATTGAGATCACTATGGACAATGATGGCGCCGAGAGCGTGGAGGTGCATAACAGCTACGACATCAAGGATCAGCTGCGGACGCTCGGCTTCCGCTGGTCTTCGGAGAAGTCTGCGTGGGTCCGTTCGCTGAACGAGGTGCTCGGCATGTACGGAGCGCAGCCGCTCACGCGCGAGACCCTGACGGTCGAGAACCTCCTGGCCATGGATCCTATCCCCATGAACGAGCTCCCAGCGGGCGGCCGATCGGGCAGCCCGGACCTGCCGCGTCCAGTTCCGTCGATCAAGATCGCTGAGGGGCAGGTCCAAAATCCCCTCTGCTGTGTGCCGCATTCACCATGTGCAAGAGCCTGAGAGCTCTCGTCCGCTACTGCACAACGTATCTTGGCCGTTGACAAGTTTCTTGGCGGTCAGGTGCGTGTTGCTAACAGCTACGACATCAAGGACCAGCTGCGCGCGCTCGGGTTCCGTTGGAACGCTGAGGCTGTCTCATGGTCGCGCTCGACAGTTGAAGTGCTTGAACTGCTCGGTGTTTCATCTCCGTCAGAGATCACAGTTGAGAAGCTTCTAAGTGCCAAGCCAGACCCATCTCTCCTGCCACCGCCCCAGGAGGAGCTGAACAAGAACCCGGTGATCGAATGCGACAACGACCAGGTCTCATCCGCTCTGAATTCCAGCGTTTCCATCGGCTAGCCTAGCTGCTGTGAGGTACAAGGAGAGACAGCTCGGATATTTGTGAGCTGACCGCAAAGAGGGTTTCAGGTGCTGGTGTACAACTCGTACCATGTCAAAGAACAGCTACGCAAGCTGTCCTTCACGTTCGACCAGGACCGCCGCGCATGGGTGAAACCTCTATACGAGGTTAAGATGTTGACAGGGATCGAGGACCAAGACGAGCTTACGCTTGACATGCTACTCACAAAGGCAGACGAGATGGGCGATGCAGACCTGCCGCCACCGGGTGGCTACGGAATGGGCCACGGGCTGTCCGGCGGCGGCGTGCCTGCCTCCCCAGAACCGGACGTCCAGGACCAGACACCAGGAGAGACGCTCATGAGTAGCATGGGGCACTCGCTGCAGGGCTGGACCCCTTCTACTGCCCAGGCCTGAGTCGAACTCTCCGAAAAACACAAGATTTGGTCGCGGAGCGATTTCGGTACACTACCAACATGGGCCGCACCACGACCGGGTTATCGAGCACCCAGCTTCTCAGAAGGATGAAGGGACACCTTCTTCATGAGAGTGGACACGAAGAACAAGGAGCGCCGTGTGTCAAGGTTGCTGTACCCGAAAGCTCTTTTAAATGGAATAAAATAAAATAATGGACATGGCAATGTGGGCCGCTTGATGCGTGGACACCGTCATTCAACATGTTCAGCTTCGGCCTCTTGGTCGAAGTGAGAATCTGTTTCGCAATGACCGCTGCGTCCAGTCTGGATTCCGGTAGTGTGTCGATCGAAGCAGTCAATGCGGGGTAGGCCGAGTGCGCTGGTGCAACCCGCAGACCTTCCGAAAAACGGATGGATAAGGACCAGCAGGTGAGCTTGGGCTCTGAGCATTGATTCGAGCATGAAGGAGCTGCTTCGGGCGGTCACGTGACCTTGCGCATTTTTCGGGTCAGAGCTCGTCAAAACTTTTTTTTCTTTCGGGTTAGGAACATAGGTGAGCTCTTAGGGACCTCGACCTGCGGTCAATCTGCATGCTCAGTTTCTGCCGATGCGCATGGCATGCTCATCGGCAGAAGTTGAACATGGAGAATCTTTCATGAGAGACCTTCACGAGGCGGAGGCGAAGGCGGAAGCGGAGGTGAAGGCGGAGGCGGTTCGCGGCGCAGCACGCAACGGGGACATCCTGGGCGTCCTAAACTATGCCGCGCAAGCTTTGACGCTCGCATTGGACGACGATCCAGCATCCCTGCGACGATTCTCTTGTCCAGTATTCTCGAGAGATCACGGGATGCCGTGTGCCAAGCAGAATTGTGGATTCGATCCCTTTGAGATTGGATCATTCTACATCCTTCCTGGCGCTGGCAGCAAAGGACTTGGCCATCAGTGTCCCGCGGCAAACAATAAGGAGTCTGTCTGGAGGATCAATTTCCCGGGCAGGAAGAATCAGCAGACTGGATCGGGTTCATTGCGGACCAGTGAGGGCGTTGAAGTCACGGTTGAACTCAATTACGTTGTCGGCGAAATCAAAGAAAGGTGAGCCCGAAGCAAACACATGGGGTTCAGGCTGGATCTGACGCTAAATCAAGTAATGTCGTAGAAAGAGACAACCCAAGGACGCGGAACATAAAATCAATCGGTCAGGAGCTCAAGAGTGCCCAAGAGGTGAGTTACCTTTCTGGACTGCCTGCGCAGTGCCGCTGACCGTACGTGCGCAGTGGCCGTGTACCGCGTCACACGAAAAAATGACTTGCCTGCCGCGGAAGCGGGTAATATCAATGTATAGAGCACTAACTACAATCAAAATTGGCACCCCTGGAGTTCACGTGCGTTGTCGCGCGACAGTTAGCGTCAACAACTCGATCGACCAGTTCATTATCGTCATGAGCCTGAGCCGTCAGAGAAAGATCAGGACTGAAAAACCGGCTGTAGTTGAAAACAGTGCGTATAAAGCAGATACGGTTGTACCGCAGGGCATCGAGTCGTCGTTTCTGCATGATGCGGAACAACTGTGTGTGATCTCGCGTGATCTGCGTGATCTCGCGGCCCAGTCCGGCGAGCCCGGCCAAGTTTTACAGAAGGCACAGCAACTTGCAAATCAAGCGCAAATGCTTGCAGAAAAAGTGAAGAGCGGTCTGGAATCTTCTGGCAGTCGAGCTAGAAACATGCAGTGCTTGGCAGGACAAAAGCGGAGATTGAACGATCTGGACGAGCCCGGGCCTGCGTAAACCAGTGAGCTCTGGTAAAAACAACAAAGACGTTAGATCTCAAGCTCTCTTTCCCATGTCGGACGAGTGGGCTTCAACATCAGCCTCGGATTCCCTCTCGCCGACCTTGCCGCGAAGGTTCGGCTTTCAGAGCAGTGGTCAAATAAAAAATTGTTTTCCGATCAGTCAACAGCGCACACTCGCTTTGCTTCCAACCCGCTAGCGAACGAGGTGTCTCTGAGGCATTCTCGGTAACACCTCGATACGGTTGTCACTTGTTGCCTGCTGCGTGTAGTACGTGCGGAGAGTTGCGAGTGACGCTCAGGCGGCACAAAGGGTGTGCACCACCTTCGTTACCTGGCCCAGACGAAGAGCAGCGCATCTTGGCCAGCTGCAATATGGATCAAGAACGATGCGCGTCTGCGGCAGCTCCGCCGCCTGTCGCATCATCAGAGCGCGGAGCGGGTGCTGAGGGAGTTGGGTCTAGCGCGGCTCTCCTCCCGCACTTCACCGCTGCCGCAAACGCTGTTACCCGGCTCTACCGTGCAGCTGGGACTTCTACGTCTCCGGACCGTGCCCGCTTTGCCATCGCGGCAAACTCTGTGACATCGCTATATCGAGCTGGGGAGGCTGAATCGCTGCGCTCCTACCACCGCGGGTCTGTGCCAGCCGCCTTTCATTGCTTCGCATGACACAGGCCATCTTTGCTTCTGCGGTGTCCTGTGCTGCTTCTCGGTTCTAAATCAGCGCAATACTTTCAGGGCATGCGATGGTCTTCGGGAGTGCCTGGGCTGGGTACAACGTCAGGGCGCTTTCATCGATTCGACACAGGTTTCTTTCCTCACACGCTCCCGTCGCAGGGCCTGGGTTCATGGATCACCCCTTGTGCGTGATGGGACATGCGCGACAGGCAAGCTGGTCGAGCCCACATGTCTGACTGTGGCGCTTTCCCCCTTGCAGATAGAGCTCCTGTTGAAGCAGCAGATGAACATGTACGCGGAGTTGGTGCGTAAGGACGAGCATCGTACATCCGAGAGCAGCGAAGTTGGCGATGATGTACCTGCAGGACCTTGGCAGGCGGCTTCGTGCGATTTGTTGCGAACCTCCGACACCATATCTTGTGCATCCGTCGGGTATGTGCCCGTGGCCGCAGCTCCTGCTGCCATGGCGGCAGGTGCACGGGGCGGAAATCCTCTCCCGACGCTTCATTCCGCGGGTGAGTTCTTTGTCGCCAGCAGCGGCGTCGGCGTCGGGAATGTGCAAGGGAATGTAGGACCAGATTCTCGAAAACGGAAGCTAGACGACTCGATTTGTCGGACGCTGGTGGAGAGTGATGGGATGGTGGGGATCACTTCTCGTGATCACACGATGGTTTCCCCATCGAAGCAGTCGCGGCTGTCGTTGTCTATTCCGGGGTTGAACATCTCCGGTGATGGAAAGGGGAACGAATGGTACATGTAAGGTGGATTCAGTTCCTACTGCCTAAGCGCCTCTTCGCTAATTGAGGATTCCTCCACAGCTTGTGAGGTTTGTGTGCATACATGAGCTGATTGCCGTCACACGCAGAAGAACCTTTCTCGGTGCAACCACCGATTAGATCCCGCTAGTCAAGAGCCTTAGCGCCTCGCACAGTTCCTACTTGTTGGATTGTGACGAGTCACGCGCCGCCTGATCCGGCGTAGGCGGGAGCGGGACCACCATAGCCTCTTGGCGGTGCCAGAGCTCGAAGTTGATGCCGACATCGCCCTTGAAGGAGGGGAACACGTCCTTGGACTTGAACGCGACCGGCGGCGCCGGCTCAGCCCCGGTCTCCTCGAGGTACGAGGCCCAGTCAAAGAACCCAACGTAGGCGTTCGGGGGCGACATGCGCGCCTGCCCTCGGAGGCAATGCGTCACGAAAGAGGTGGGGTGACAATGGAGGCGCTAGGCCTGTTGCCACGCGCACTCCACAGTGATCTATCGTCGAGGATCAGTCCTGGGTGGTGCACACCTGAGCGCGCATGCAGGTCCCGGGCGGCTGGAAGTCGCCGTCGTCAATCTGTTCGCGAGGGTCCACAAGGTCTTGAGTGTCCCGAAGACAGTTCGCGCCGCAGGGCAGAAGAAATTGGGCCAAGGTTTGCAACAACGCGATAACAAGCTCCCTGCTTCTAGTCGGCCCGCGGTGCATTCCTGACACCAGTAGTCGTACTCCTCGCCCCAGCCATCAAACCCAAGCAGGATCTGTAGGCGTTGGTAATATTATCACGGGAGTCAAATCGGGGGCTAGAATAGCTGCATGCTGACTACATTTCTTCCGGAGGCACGAGGACGCACCTGTGTTCCCTTGATCTCCTTGATGGTGGCGACGGTAACGATGTCTTTGAATTTGCGATCCACTGCCTCCACCTGGGTACGGTAGAGGGCATTAGGAAATCTGCCGAACGACAGATACAGCAGCAAGCTCTTGAATTGAAAACGCCATCAACCTTCATTCCAGCCTTAAGGATAGTCGCCTTCCCGTACTTGTCGTAACCCGGTCCGAACTCGCTGCAACGAATGTCACTTCACAGAATTTTGAGCAGAATTTTCAGAAATGTGTTTCAGTGCACCCAGGAGATAGCAGGTTCCCTAGCAGACGATGCCTTCCGCTTCTGTGCTATGGTAAGTCATCAGACATCGCCTCCTGCACTACTCGCACACGTCCACATCCGGCCAGATCGCATGCTCAACTCAAGGTCCTGGGAGCATTTTCGGACAATAATTCCCCGATCCATTGACGATGCCCTCTCTCACACACCACGGAAAGGCAAGCTCCTGAAACTCGTCAACTGAAAACCTTGCCCAAATATACGGGGTGCGCCGGGCCCTTGCCGCGCTACCCGAAATTTGGGACACCGCCACTACCATCCCTCTTCCATCAGATGCGGAAGGGGCAGGTAGTAACAGGGTTTTCAGGACCTGTATTCTTCAATTTCGACGATTGCCTCGACCTCCGTCGTCACGTCAAGCGGGAGAGTGTTCACGCCGACCGCAGAGCCTACGTCCGGAAAATCAGCTGTGAAGATCAAACCAGTTCCGGACGATTAAAAAAGCGTGCCACAAATCTAGACCTGGCTCCTTTAGATCCGGAAACTTGACATAGGGTTGTACGTGCATGACGTCCAATCTCGCCGAAGACCTCGACCATAAGATCAGATGCGCCGTTGACGGCCTTGGGCTGCATGATGAAGTCATCGTTTGAGTTCACGAAACCGACGAGCTTCACGACACGCTTCACCTTGTTGAGGTCGCCGCCGCAGGCAGCTTTGACCTGATGGTAGAGGATAGATCGGCTGAGCAATCTCATGCGCACGGCACCATAACCGACGTGTATGACGCAACGCCAAACTCATGCTGTGATCCTAGCTTCAGTAGGCGCGTTCACCTGCGCAATGATGTTCAGGCCGCACGCACGTGCGGACTTGTACGCTTCCTCTTCAGAGCGCTGCGAAGGGACTTTGCCCTTGTACGCGATCTCGCCGTCTACCATCGGCAGTTGTCCGGCGACGTAGATGTAGTTCCCTGTGACCATGTACGGAACCTGGATGTGGGGCGGGTCAGCATCAAGCAAATAATAGCACAGCAGTCCAGAGTTGCCAAAAGGAGTACGGGTCCAAAAAGTTCAAGAGCACATACGTAGTTCGCAGCAGCAGCAGCAACCTCTGGCAGGACAATGCCCTTCTCGGCCATGTTCTCTTCCGGGCCCATCCGTAGCGGTGACACAGAAAATGCACGGCGTGCTTGGCAGAGTTGGGCAGCCGTGCGGATCGACAAAGCAGGGATGCGTGAAATAGCCCCGGGTGCGAAGGCGCGGGTCATCGAAGCAGTTGCCATGAGGCAGGTCATGAAGAGGGCGCGGCGCATTCCAGTCATTTGGCAAGTCCTTCTATGGCTTTGCCTTCGGCCGGCCGCCGAGTTTCGGAGATGTAAAGTGACTTCAATGACCGGCCGGAACGAAAATCCCCGTTTTGTAGTTACGCCTGGTGTCTTCTCGCCCCGTCGGACGTCTATCGACATCTTCCGGGGCGCGCAAGGTTGCAGTACATACAGAGAGTACATCCTAGACGGGTGAATGATGCACTTTGAAATGCAGGAGTGGTATGGCACGCTGACAAAATTGCCCACTTACATTTGCACTTGTCCAAGACGATGCCAGGCTGGATATTTGCGAGGCTCACGTGGCTGTCGCTGTCGACAGGTTTCTGTCATCAGTACACACGTCCAGCCGAAAAGCCGTCTCTCTCGCACTTCTGTGCGCTTTAAAGTCTGGGGGCGCAGGGGCCATTCGCAGCAGCAACACCCGGGGAGCGCCCCCAGCGTGGCTTTTGAGCAGTTGCTCACCGGTACTGCGCGAGCCGGTTCTTGTCCAGAGATGCACTACTTGGTGCACTGATCTCAAATTGCGGGGTGGCTGTCACTCGGAAGGAGTACCGAGCATACCGCATCATCCTGCAACTGCCAAATTCGTGCAGGAGCATAAATTCAATGAAAAGCTGACTGAGGTTCCCCTAAAGCTGCTCTTCCCGCTGATGGTAAAAGGCGCAAAGCGGGGTTCCTAATGCCCCTAAAATGTCCTGTCTGGCTCGGTGCTGGGCAGATCTATGATATCGAGGAATATCTGGGAGAAGGGGGGTTTGCGACAGTCCGTACAGGGAGACACAAGGTCGGCCAACCCTGTCCTCCAGTGGAGACTGATGGTCTAATACGGCACAGCGAGTAGACTAGTACTGAGTCTAGAATTTTTGCTCCTGCGAATTTGCAGGTGAACGGGCGGCGCTACGCGATTAAGTCTATTGATCTGACCAAAATCGCATCAGACAAGCGCGGCATGCTCGAGGCCGAGGCACGTCCTCCTCCGCGTCTTGTGTGTGCTGAAGAGGACTGTGCGCTGTACTGCGCCATGCTGTGCCGCGTATTTCTCCTTGTTTTCAATGTGGGATGCTGCCTGGGACCGACTGCGCGGTTACCGGACAGGTTGAAGTCATGAAGATGCTTGATCATCCTGGAATCGTGCGACTGTACGAAACCTACCGCGATCAGACCAAGTTGCACCTCGTGATGGAGCAGTGTCAGGGTGGTGACCTCTTCGACTTTCTTATGAAGACCTCAATCGAGGTGATTTCACCCTGAAGTTGCTCCAAAATCGCATCCGGCAAACTAAACCTGTTCCAGAACCCGAAGCCACGCCGGCGTCCCGCGCGGGACTCAGGGGAATCAACGCACGGTCGGAAGCCTCGCTCAACACAACACTGACCCCTGCACTCAGGAGGATGGGGGGAAGAGCTGGGACGATGGTCAGGGGACAAGCTATGTGCTGACTGAGCAGACTGTCTCGAGGATTGCTGCAAAGATGCTTGGTGCGACGACAACCCTAACTGCCTCGCACCTGTCGCAAAATTTCCAAAGAAGCTGCTTTCTCATCCCCGATGGCGACGTGCAATTTTTATGGCATGTGAGCACAGGTGCGGTGAGCTATCTTCATCAACGACACATAGTGCACAGAGATATCAAGCCTGAGAACTTTTTGGTGGCGACCCGTCCCCGGCTTACCGAATCATGAGAACTAGAAGACTGTGCCAACTTCACCGTACAATTACTGGTCAAAAATCTTGCTACTCCTGAGAACTGCAAATTGACTGCAGCTTGAGTCGAAACCGACCAAGGATGACCCTGGCGAAATCAAGCTAATCGACTTTGGGTTTTCTAAGGTGCCTCGCCAGCCTCTTTCCCACTTCGAGAGAGGCAGAGAACTGCGAGTGGCAGTGACAATAATCAAGCGCATCGAAAGCACAATGGATCGTGGGTACAGAGCTGGTCTCTGACCGCACGTCAATCGGATTGCCACAGGTTTTCCACTCAACAGACGAAATGCACAACGTGCTGGGCTCGCCCTACTATGTCGCTCCCGAGGTGCTGCACGCCGACTCTGCACATGGTTACGGGCCTCAGGTTGATATCTGGTCGCTCGGTGTCGTGATTTACATGATGCTATGTGGCACCCCCCCCTTTGCTGGTAATGACAACAACGAGATATACAAGGCAATCGAGCTCGGTGCTGAACCCTCGCCCACGTACCATCTCTGAGGCGCGGGTGGGCACACTGACGCCCTATTCACGCATGTACAAGGCGAGTACGTGTGGCCATCAGACGTCAAAGTATCTGATGAGGCCAAAGACTTCATCTCAAAGATGCTAGTGATGGCTCCGAGCAAGCGTGCGACAGCTGCAGAGGTGTGTTGTCCGGGGTCTGCACCGAAATGGTGCGCTTGTTTCCGTTGATGCCGATTATTGGTTGCACTGAGCAAGCGCGTCGCTGGGGGTTGAAGGCATTGCGGCACAAATGGATCACCGAGGGACAAGCCCTACCATCCGAGCAGCTCCTTGGTCCCGCAACAATGCAGCAGCTCTCCCGCATACGAGAGACCAGCAGGTGTCCTCCTCAATCCCGAACCTTCCTTTTTCATAACCTTGAGTTCCTAGAATCTTTCCCGCATTTCTCACGCGAGACAATAATTCCATCTTCAGGTTGAAGAAGGAGGCTCTGCTGGCGATTGGATACACGCTTGGCAAGGACGAGATTCGCCAGATGCGTGACACTTTTCGTGCGCTCGATCCAGCAGGGACAGGAATGATCGACTTCCAGCATCTAGAAGCAGCCATGAAACGGCACGGAATAGCTTCTGAGCAGGTTGAGGAAATCTTCAAGGCTCTATCGCAAGAGTCGCTGGATGGACAGATCGAGTACACATCCTTTGTGGCGGCGTGTCTAGAGAAGCGATCATACCTCGAGCACTCGGCGCTCTTTGAGGCTTTCCACCGCTTCAGGGACCCTCAAACAGGTTACATCACGAAGGAATCCTTGCGCAAAATGGTCTGCGGCAAATGCTCTGATCTTGAGCTCGAGCGTATGATCTACGAGGTGAGCTGTCACAAAGCATTTCACTGATCCTTGAATTACACACTTGCGATTGATCCTGAATCGCACCACTGGTCGTCCAAGATCCCGCATATCTCGCGGTGATACGTGCAGTCTCCAGCCGCACAATCTACCAACTTGCGACCCGCGTGTTCGCAGGCGGATCTTGAGGGGGACGGAAAGATCTCTTTCACGGAATTCTCGCTCATGATGGGCAACCGCCTGCCTGTTTCGCGCGTTCGTTGGGCGGTCCTACCGCTCTTCGAGGGGCTCACCTCCGACGAGGTCGGGGCCTGGAAAGTAGGGGCTGGGCTGTGTGCGCTTAGAGCCCGTCGTATCATCCTAGCATTAGAATACTTTTCTTCTTCCGAACTCTCTCTCAAAAATTTGCTGGTTGCCACTAGTGCTTGTGTTTCCTTTTGGGGGTCCTCAATCCCCCCTGTGCGGTAGGTCTCGCAAATTATCGAGCTGTCAACGCCAGTCTCGTTCAGCGAGGGCGACGCGCTAATCACGCAGGTTCGCCCCATGGAAGATTTCTGGGTTGAGTAGACTGTGAGCGAGACTGCCCTGTATGGACGGCTGGGATCTTGTGATGCTACTGATTATGCTTACCCGCCTCTTGTTGTGAAGGGTGAGGAGGCATCCTCTTTTTTCTTGATCGAGGAGGGGGAAGTGGAGGTGCGCCTCTTGATGCGCGATGTCCAGCCTTGATGCAGATGCACTCCAGACATGCAGCTCTTCCGGACGCTTGACACCCTCCCCGTGCGATACCTTTCCAGGTCTCCCGGCGCCGCGCGCCAGCCACGTCTCTCGAGAACGACGGGTCACTGGACCTGATGCACGCGGATGACGGGGTGCACGTGGCGACGGCTGCCGCCGCAAAGGACATTGAGCAGGAGCGCCAGCGGAGCAATCTCCCCACGCTCGCGCCGACAGTTCCCGACTTGGTGCGACTTTCCGACACCATCGTGCTGCTCGCGGCCAAGACGGTTGTTGGAGAAATGGAGTACGTCTCGGAGGAGCGTTTTCCGCTCGCCAGCGTCTCAGCGACATCGCCCGTAAAGGCAATGCAGGTGAGCTCTCTCACTATCCCGGACCAGCAACTAAATAGTATCTTGAGAGGATTCTGGGACCGCATCAGCGGCTTCGGTACTCACGCTGAAGCATCTGTCATTTTTCAAGGTCGCGTACAAAGATCTCGACCGCCTACTCGAGCGCCAGCCGACTCTCGGCTACAAGGTCATGCGTAACATTGCAAAGGTGCGGCACCCGTGTCCGCGCAGCGGGTGGGTGCATCCTGGACCCGAAGCTCGGTCCGAACCACCACCAGGTAAGGGGGGCAAACGAGATCAAGTGTTGGCATTCGGGGTGCTGAGCTGCGGGTGGGTATAGGTTGCCTGCAAGAGCGTCTCGGGCATGAACCGCATGTTCTCAAACTTTGGTAACGTGCTCGACATGTACCTGCCCGCACAGCACACGCATTCAACCCGCACCGCGCCGCGGTGCTCTCCCGCTCCACTCATGAATTTCCACCGCATGTCAGGTACAAGTCGGCAAGGCAGACATCTTTCAATCTCGATATCCAGCGAACTGGCTCTTCTGTCGAGGACTCGACGCCCCAGTGAGGGCCTCCTTGGTATTCGATGTCTTCGAAGTGAGAAATACAGACACGGCCCTCGTGCTTGTCGGTTACGGCAAGCACGGTCCTTGAAGCACATACATCTGTGCAGCGACGGGCTACAGCGGGAAGCTGCACAATTTTGATCTCAGCTGCCTCGGGTACGGCCAGATATTTAGGTGAAAGAGAGAGAGATAGATACGTTTTCAATGACAAACAGTCACAAATCGCAGAGCGAAAAACTGGCGACGGGCGGGGGC
>ENA-UOXV01002362-UOXV01002362.1-marine-metagenome-genome-assembly--contig:-NODE-2362-length-24729-cov-8.496515_pt1 | contig 24729 bp, 30 predicted proteins | sample MGYA00238165_ERZ766961 | MGnify/ENA primary metagenome ERZ766961 (study PRJEB28924, sample SAMN03173240) | marine metagenome | biome: Marine; feature: Water; material: Subsurface seawater | place: North...
CTCATTTCGACCAGACACTAAAACATAGCCCTTGTCTGCAATATTAAGAGCTTGTTGTGCATTTTGCTCTACCATAAGAACGGCCATACCAGCATTTCTTACATCCAATATATTAGAAAAAATTTCATCCATTACTATTGGTGATACCCCTGCAGTTGGCTCATCAAGAAGCATAACTGAAGGCCTCGTCATCATAGCTCTTCCAAAAGCAACCTGTTGCCTTTGACCACCCGATAATTGCTCAGCCAATTGTTTTCTCTTCTCATGCAATATTGGAAACAACTCATAAACCTCATCAATAGTTTTACTAATATCGTCTTTTCTAATAAAGCCACCCATTTGAAGATTTTCTTCAACAGTCATTGATGGAAAAACATTTTTTGTTTGGGGAACAAACGCAAGACCATGATTAATTCTTTCTTGTGTAGTGAGTGTTGAGATGTCTTTACCATCAAACTTAACTGAGCCTGAAGTTGCTTCAAGCATCCCTAAAAGAACTCTCATGACTGTTGATTTACCAGCACCATTTGGACCGACTATGACAGCAAGCTCACCCTTTTCAACCTCGACAGAGCATTCATGTAATATTGGAACTACACCATAAGAGGCTACCAAATTTTTTCCTTCAAGGTAAGCCATTAGCTAGCTACCTCAGTTTTAATACCTTTACCAAGATAAGCCTCAATAACTGCATCACTGCTTTTAATTTCCTCAGGAGTACCAGTAGTTAATATTTGTCCTTCAGCAAGAACAACTACTGGATCACAAAGTCTTGAAATAAAATCCATATCATGCTCAATCATACAAAATGTATAGCCTCTCTCTGAATTTAGTCTCAAGATTGCATCTCCGATTTGTTTAAGTAAGGTTCTGTTAACCCCAGCTCCAACCTCATCTAGAAGAACCACCTTAGCATCAACCATCATAGTTCGAGCTAGCTCTAATAATTTTTTTTGACCACCAGAAAGATTTCCAGCCCTTTCATTCTTTAGATGACTTATACTTAGAAAATCAATTACTTCCTCTGCTTTCTCTTGAAGTATCCTTTCTTCCTCTTGAATTTGTCTTCTCTTAAACCAAGTATTCATCAGATCTTCTCCCAGCTGGTTAGCCGGAACCATCATTAAATTCTCTAAAACACTTAATGTTGGAAACTCATGAGCAATCTGGAATGTCCTTAAAAGTCCTTTGTGGAAAAGTTGATGTGAAGTTAAATCTGTAACGTCTTCACCATCAAGAATTATTTCACCCTCTGTTGGTTGATAAAGTCCAGCAATCAAGTTAAACATGGTAGTTTTACCAGCTCCATTAGGACCTACCAAACCAGTAATTGATCCCTTATTAATGTGCAAATCAACGCAATCCACGGCTTTAATGCCACCAAAATGTTTTGATAAGTTTTTAACTGTAATCATTTTTTAATGATTTAACCTAAGTGCTGTTTAAAAAATGCCAAATTATCCTAGAAATCAAAAGTTATTGTATTGTTTTAAGGCAAAACTTTATTAAATGTTTTGACGACAAAACTCGAATAAACTCCAGCTTTCACATAAGGGTCTGAATCTGCCCAAGATTGAGCCGCCTTAAGATCTTCAAACTCAGCAACTACAAGCGAGCCTGTAAAGCCAGCATCACCAGGATCCTGGTTATCAACTGCAGGATGGGGTCCAGCTAAAATCAACCTCCCTTCATCTTTCAATTGATTTAATCGGGCAACATGCTCTGGTCGAGCGATCTTCCTTTTCTCCAGACTATCTTTGACATCTTGTGAAATGATAGCATACAACATTAGTTACTCTCAAAGATCCAAAACATCTTGCATTGAATACAAACCATTTGGTTTATTATGAAGCCAATGTGCAGCCCTTACAGCACCATTTGCATAAATCATTCTAGAAGATGCCTTATGAGTTATTTCAACTCGCTCTCCTTCCATAAAAAATATAACTGTATGCTCACCTACAACATCTCCACCTCTTATAGAAGAAAAACCAATCGTGTTAATATCTCTAGGCTCTTCTATTCCTTCACGCCCATATACAGCACATTTTGACAAATCTCTTCCAAGAGCATTCGCCACAACCTCACCCATTTTTATAGCAGTACCTGATGGAGAATCAACTTTGTAGCGGTGATGGGATTCAATAATCTCTATACTTGAATCTGGACCAATAACTTTTGCAGATGTCTCTAGAATTTTAAGTGTTAAATTTACACCAATACTCATATTAGGAGCAAATACAATGGGAATTTTATTTGAGGCTTGGTTAATAGTTTCAAGCTCATTATCACTGAAGCCAGTTGTTCCAATTACCATAGCCTTACTTGAACTTAAGCAACTTGATAAAGCACTTAAAGTTGCCTCAGGCCGAGTAAAATCAATCAAAACGTCAAAGTCATCAAGTGCGATATCAAGGCTGTCTCCTTTATCAAAGCCACTGCCAAAATTAACATTTTTATTCAAATTAATAGAATCAATAAGAGCTAATCCCATTTTTCCTTTTGCTCCATTAATTGCAACTTTAGTCATTGATAGAATCCTCTAATAAATCATTATTTTTTGTCACAGCATCAATCTTTTTAAGTGTCTCTAATAACGTATACATCAAATTCATAGGCATTGAATTTTTGCCATCACTTTTGGCCATTGCTGGATCTGGATGAGTTTCCATGAAAATACCAGAAACGCCAACTGCAACTGCAGCTCTAGCTAAAACGGGTACCATTTCTCTTTGTCCACCAGAACTAGACCCTTGAGCTCCAGGCTGCTGGACAGAGTGCGTTGCATCAAAAACGACTGGACAATTTGTTGATCTCATGCTTGAAAGTCCCCTCATGTCTGAAATCAATGTGTTATAACCAAAGGAAGTGCCTCGATCACAGACCATAATTTGTTGATTACCCGTATCTTTAGCTTTTTTAACAACGTTGTCCATATCCCATGGAGCCTGGAACTGTCCTTTCTTAATATTTACTGGAAGTCCTTGTTTACAAACATTTTGAATAAAGTTAGTTTGTCTGACAAGAAAGGCTGGTGTTTGCAGAACGTCAACTACTGAAGAGACCTCATCTAAAGGCGAGTCTTCATGAACATCTGTCAAAATAGAAACACCAACTTCAGTTTTAACTTTTTCAAGAATACGCAACCCTTCAGCGATACCTAGACCACGAAAACTATCAGCACTCGTTCTGTTTGCTTTGTCATAAGATGACTTATAAATAAAATTAATTTCAAGCTCAGAACAAACTTTTTTTAAATAGATAGCACTCTCCATCGCCAAAGACTCTGACTCAACAACACAGGGCCCAGCAATTAAAAAAAATGGGTGTTCAATACCAGCATGAAAATCTAATAAATTCATGTACTTCACTCAAGACTTAAATATATATACGTAAATTATACGTTTAAAATAAGCATAGTTATAAATTCATTAAAACCATGCCAGAAGAGACACCTAATATACTTAAAAAAATAATTGCTAGAAAGCATCTAGAGGTTGCTGAATCAATAACTCGAGTCCCACTAGAAAGAATGATTGAACTTTCAAGCTTAGCTGACAAAACTCGTGGATTTTTCAATGCCTTACAAGTACGAATTCTCAATCATCAAAGTGGTATTATTGCTGAAATTAAAAAAGCCTCTCCAAGTAAAGGTGTACTTAGGGAAAACTTTAATCCTGTTGAGATTGCAAAAAGTTATGAAAAAGGTGGTGCAAGCTGTCTTTCAATCCTAACAGATCGAGATTTTTTTCAAGGAGATCCACAATACTTAATAACAGCTCGTGCAGCAGTTTCAATTCCAGTCATACGTAAAGATTTTATCATTCACCCCTATCAAGTCTATGAATCTAGAGCGATGGGTGCAGATTGTATTTTATTAATTGCTTCTTGCTTAACTGATGAAGATATAAAATCTCTAAGTGATATTGCTTTGTCTTTATCAATGGATGTCTTGATAGAGGTGCATAACCTAGATGAACTTGAAAGGGCTCAAAAAATTAATTTACCCATGATAGGAATTAACAATAGAAATCTTCATAACTTTGAAGTAACTCTGCAAACAACTATTGATTTAATCGATAAAATTAGTGATGATAAAATTATTATTACTGAATCTGGAATTACATCTAAGGCAGATGTTGAGATGATGCATGAAAATAATGTGTTTGGATTTTTAGTTGGTGAAGCATTTATGAGACATCCTAATCCAGGCCAACAATTAAAGGAGTTTTTTAAATGAATATTTCAGTTAACTGGATTGATGGCATGCTAATGGTTGGTAAGTCTGATAGTGGACATGCTATTACCATGGATGGACCTCCAGAAATTGGTGGTGCTAACTTAGGTGTTAGGCCAATGGAAATGATGCTACTTGGGATGGCTGGATGCACAATGATTGATGTTGTTTCTACCCTTGAAAAGATGCGTGAAAATCTTGTTCAATGTGAAACTAAGGTCAGCGCAGAGCGCTCAGATGAGCACCCAAAGGTTTTTACAAATATTCATATTCACTTTATTGTTAAAGGGGAGGCTCTTAATTCTAAAAAGGTTGAGAAGGCGATAACACTTTCAGCTGAAAAATACTGTTCAGCTTCAATCATGCTTAGTAAAACTGCCTCTATAACTCATGACTTTGAAATCATAGATTAAGATCATATTACTAAATCCTTGAAGAAAATATTTCCAGTATAATATTCCTTCTCCGGAGAGATGGCCGAGTGGCTGAAGGCGCTCCCCTGCTAAGGGAGTATAGGCTTTAACTCCTATCGAGGGTTCGAATCCCTCTCTCTCCGCCACTAATTTAAATACATTATGAAAAAGTCTAAAGCTATCCATTGGTTTCGCCAAGATCTGAGGTTATCAGATAATCCTGCATTATATGATGGAGCAAAAAATAACTCAATTCTTCCAATATATATTCTTGATGATAAAAATTCAAAAGATTTATCAATGGGAGCAGCAAGTAAATTTTGGCTTCATCACTCATTAGCTTCTCTTGACAAAAGTTTAAATGAAAATTTATCAATCTATCAGGGCGATCCACTTGAAATCTTATTGGATATCATTAATCGTTTAAACATTGAAGAAATATATTGGAATCGATGTTATGAACCGTGGCGCATTAAACGTGATACTCTGATTAAAAAAGAATTAGAATCTAATGGCATCAAGGTAACTACTTTAAATGGTTCATTATTATGGGAACCTTGGACAATAAAAAAAGGAGATGGAACTCCATATAAAGTTTTCACACCCTTCTTTCGAAAAGGTTGCCTTCTATCAGATGAGCCTCGAAAACCTCTTCCTACTCCAAATAATTTAGATTTTTTACATGATAATGATAAATCCTTAGAAATTAATGATCTTGCTTTATTGCCTTCCATTAGATGGGATATTGAGATGAAACCATTTTGGAATATTGGAGAAGATGGGGCGAATAAACGCTTATCAGAATTTCTTGGTAATGGAATTGAAAACTACAAGAAAGGTAGAAATTTTCCTGCAAAACCTTTTGTTTCTAGAATCTCTCCACACATGCATTTTGGTGAGATATCACCTAACCAAGCCTGGTATGCTGCTAAAAATAAAGGTAATGATGCGAGTATTGATCATTTTTTGAGTGAACTTGGTTGGCGAGAATTCTCTTATACACAACTTTATTTCAATCCTGAGCTTCCTAAAAAAAATCTCCAGTCAAAATTTGACCAATTTCCTTGGGATGATAATCCAAATAATTTATCAGCCTGGCAGAGAGGACAAACTGGTGTCCCTATGGTTGATGCTGGGATGAGAGAGCTTTGGTTGACTGGGGCAATGCATAACCGCGTGAGAATGGTTGTTGGATCATTTTTAGTTAAAAATTTATTGTTGCATTGGCATCATGGTGAACGCTGGTTTTGGGACTGCCTTGTTGATGCTGATCTAGCAAGTAACAGCGCAAGCTGGCAATGGATTGCTGGATGTGGTGCTGATGCTGCGCCCTACTTTAGAATCTTTAATCCAGTAACGCAAGGTGAAAAGTTTGACTCTGATGGTGAGTATATTCGTAAATATATACCTGAAATAAAAGCGCTACCAAATAAGTATTTATTCTGCCCTTGGGAGGCGCCAAAAGAAGAGTTAGATAAAGCAGGAATTCTATTGGGGCATGATTATCCAAATCCTGTTATTGATCTAAAGGAATCTCGACAAAAAGCTCTTGATGCCTTCAAATCGTTAAAAAAAGCTGAAGAATAATCCTCAAATCATAAGTTGCATCTGATCTAAGAAATCCCCAGTCTAGAGTTGGTATTTTAGCTTCAGATAATTGAATGAATTCTCCATTCATCCAAGCGGTTCCTTGAGGAAGAATATCTTCCTAAGCTATTTATTTTGTTCCAAAAATCTTATCACCAGCATCTCCTAGACCTGGAAGAATATATCCATTTTCATTTAAGGAATCATCTACTGAAGCTATAAATAAATCAACATCTGGATGTAATTTTGTAACTCTTTCTAGCCCCTCAGGAGCAGCGACCAAAAACAAGCCTATAATTTTTTTACAACCCTTTTGTTTTAATAGATCAATTGTAGCGAGCAATGTTCCGCCTGTAGCAAGCATTGGATCAATAATAAGTGCAGTTCTTTGGTCAATGTCATTAATCACTTTATCAAAGTAAGCTACTGGATTTAAAGTTTCTTCATCTCTATAAAGTCCAACAACGCTAACCTTTGCATTGGGCACTAGAGTCAAAACACCATCGAGCATACCCAAGCCCGCTCTAAGAATAGGAACAATTGAAAGTTTTTTACCTGTTAACATTTGAGTTTTTATCGGCTTACCTTGCCAACCATTAATCTCAACATCTTCCAATGGTAAGTCACGAGTAGCCTCATAAGTTAAGAGACTTGCAACCTCATTGGCAAGTTCTCGAAACTGTTTTGTACTTATTCCCTCTTGCCTTAGTAAAGCAATTTTATGGGCTAATAGGGGGTGTTTTATTGCATTTAAAGGCATCAGAGTTCCTTAAAAAAAAATTGATTAATGAATGATTTTACATGTTAATACAATTTGTAATATTATTCTAAAAACTAAATATCAATAACTTGTATTATTGATACCTAAATTACTAAAAAAAATTATTTTATGAAGTTTGGAATTTTAGGAGAAGCAAAAATTGCTCGCGAACATGTTGTGCCAGCAATATTAGCTGCAGGACATGAAGTTACCCATGTTGGAAGAAGAAATCCTGGTCAAGTTCCATTACCAAGTATTTATAAAGATGCTATTGAGACTGACTATGACTCCCTCCTGTCAGAACCATCAATAGATGCAATTTATAATCCACTGCCAAATCATCTGCATGTACCCTATTCTATTAAAGCACTTAAATTAGGCAAGCATGTTCTTTGTGAAAAACCTGTCGCACTTAACTTAGATGAATTAATCAAACTAGAGTCAGTGGCCAAAGAATCTGGTGCATTTTTCTATGAAGCCTATATGGTTAGAAGTCATCCACAGTGGGATTGGCTTAAAAAGCTTGATATTGGAAAACATCAGTCCTCTCATTTTGTTTTTAGCTATCCTCAGCAACCAGCAGATAACTATCGTAATCGTGCGCAAGATGGTGGTGGTCCTTTATATGACATAGGTTGTTATGCAATATTGTCTGGCTGTTTACTTTTCAATGGTTCGCCTGAAGTGCTTTCAGCAAGTGCAATAATGAATAATAGTTTTGATGTCGAGAAGCAAGTAGATGCCTCACTTAAATGGCCAAATGGTGAAACTCTTAGCTTTACTGTTTCAGGAAGTGCTGCATTATGCCAAACATTGACATTATTAGGCTCAAATGGCTGGGCAAAACTCAATGTTCCTGTAAACCCACCTGAGATAACACATGCTTATTGGTCAAATGGGGGCTTAGATGAAGGCAATAAAATAAGCTTTCCACCTTGTAATCAATATCAACTTATGGTGCATGACTTTGTTACTCTTGCAGAGTCAGGATCAAAATCTGACTTCTCATTGTCAACTATAGTAACTAAAGCTATAAATGAAATTCAACAAGCTGCTGGATTAAGCGTATAGATAATTCATCTATAATTCAAAAGAATACTGAGCGATTTAACATTATTTTTACCATCTCATGGTATCTTATAACGCTATGAAAAAAGACACTCCATTTACTATAGCAGGAAGAACTTTTAACTCTAGACTCCTCGTTGGTTCCGGAAAATATAAAGATTTAGAGGAAACTAAGTTAGCTACTGAAGCCTCTGGTTCAGAGATTATTACTGTGGCAATTCGTCGTGTAAATATTGGCCAAAATCCAAACGAAGAAAGTCTTCTTGATGCTATCTCACCTTCAAAATATACTATTCTTCCAAATACTGCTGGCTGTTACAACGCAAAAGATGCAGTTAGAACTCTACTTCTAGCGAGAGAATTGTTAGACGGGCATAACCTGGTTAAATTGGAGGTTCTGGGTGATGAAAAAACACTTTATCCTAATATTGTAGAAACTCTTGAAGCATCTAAAATATTAATAAAAGAAGGTTTTGATGTCATGGTTTATACTTCAGATGATCCTATAGTAGCTAAAGAACTTGAAGAGATTGGTTGCTGTGCAATTATGCCATTAGCTTCTCTTATTGGATCAGGCCAGGGGTTGGCTAATCCCTTTAACATTAAGCTAATTAAAGACCAAGCCAGTGTTCCTGTCCTAGTTGATGCTGGAATAGGATGTGCAAGTGATGCAGCCAAAGCAATGGAGCTCGGATGTGATGGAGTATTGATGAATTCAGCTATTGCAAATGCGGATGACCCCTTATTAATGGCAAGTGCAATGAAGTATGCCATTATAGCTGGAAGGGAATCATATCTTGCAGGTAGAATGCTTAAGAAAGTTTATGCTAGTGCATCATCGCCTATGGAAAACTTAATATAGATTTTCAATAATATTGCCATGAGCTTCTCAAAAAAAATTAGTGATATTGAGCAGAATCATTTATTTCGTTTACGAAGAGTCGCTGCAAGTGCCCAAGGCACGGAAATGTGTATTGATGGTAAAAAAATTATAAACTTTTGCTCTAATGACTATTTATCCCTTGCTAATCACCCTCAAATAAAAGAGTCTCTAATTAAAGGTATTAAGGACTATGGTGTAGGGTCTGGAGCATCACACTTAGTTAGTGGGCACTCAAAATTACACCATGAACTTGAAGAAGCATTAGCTGATCATACTGGACAACAAAGAGCGCTACTATTTTCATCTGGGTATAGTGCAAATCTTGGGGTATTCTCTGCCTTGAGGGACGAAATTAAATGGACACTCCAAGATAAACTTAATCATGCTTCATTAATTGATGCAAATAGATTAATCGAACTTCCAATTCAAAGGTATCTCCATAATAATCTGGACTCTCTTCAAAAAAAACTCGATAAACAAAAAGGTTCTGGACTTGTTGCAACTGATAATGTTTTTAGCATGGATGGTGACAAAGCCAATATTAAAGGAATTGAAAAGATTCTAAATCAAAAAAATGCTCTTCTAATGCAAGATGATGCTCATGGCTTTGGTATTTTTAATCCAATGATTCCTAAACACTCTATTTATATGGCAACTTTAGGAAAGGCTGCTGGAGTTATGGGTGCTTTTGTTGCTGGTGATGAGGACTTAATAGAATTTCTAATCCAAAAATCAAGACCCTATACATATACTACTGCTATTCCTCCAAGTTTTTGTAATGCAATCCTCACAAGTTTAAAGTTAATAGACAATGGTGAGCAGAAACAAAAATTACTCACTAATATTAGCTATTTTAAGAGTATTGCTAGTCAATTAGGTCTTCAATTTGGAATATCCAATAGTGCCATCCAGCCCCTAGTTATAGGTTCAAGCAGTGCCGCTCTAAAACTGAGTAACCAGCTATTTGAAGAGGGATTTTTTGTTAGTGCTATTCGCCCACCTACGGTTCCACCTAATACAGCTCGACTGCGATTTACATTATCGGCAAACCATACTTCACAACAAATAAATAAGCTTCTTGAAAAGGTAAAAAATGTTATGGCATAAAACTGTTGGTGAAGGCCAAGACTTAGTTTTATTACATGGTTGGGCTTTTAATAGTGACATCTTTCAAAGTCTGGTTGATATTTACTCTACATACTATCGTGTAACAGTTATTGATCTGCCTGGACATGGAAGGAGTAGTGATATTAATGGCAATATAGATTCCTGGAGTGATGAAATAATAAAACTAATTCCTGAGCAATCAATTCTTGTTGGATGGTCCTTGGGTGGGCTTTTATCAATACGTATTGCCAATAAAATTAGTCTCAAAAAACTAATCCTAATTGCAGCTTCGCCATGCCTTGTTTCCAAAGATAACTGGAATTATGGAATTAAAAATGAAGTATTTGATCAATTTGTTTTAAATTTAAAAAATGATAGTACAAAGGCCCTTATGCGTTTTGTAAGTCTCCAAAGCAAGAAAAAATATCAAGTTCAAGAACTTCATAAAGCGATCCAAAGATTCCCTGCCTCTGAAAGTGCACTGAAATATGGACTCAATATAATTTTAGATTCAGACTTACAAGATGAATATAAAAAAATTACTATTCCAAAAACTGTAATACTTGGCAGTCTAGATAGTCTAATTCCAATTAGCATAAAAAATTGGTACGAAAAAAATGGTACTCAGATCTATGAACTTCATTGTGGACATCTACCCTTTTTAGATGAGACTTTTAAATTACCTTAAAGGGTAATTATCACTTTAGTTTGAACTCTTAATACATCTTCATTTTGGTATAATCTGAATAATTTCCTTATTCAAAATAAAAACAATGAGTGCATTAGTCGGGGTTATTATGGGCTCCAAATCTGACTGGTCAACAATGAAAAGTGCTGTTGATATGCTAGAGGAATTTGAGGTTCCATATGAAGTCAAAGTTGTTTCAGCTCATCGAACTCCAGATCTTATGTTTGAATACGCAGAGACAGCTGAAGAAAGAGGCTTAGAGGTAATCATAGCTGGTGCTGGAGGTTCAGCTCATCTTCCAGGAATGGTAGCGTCAAAAACAATTATTCCAGTTCTTGGAGTGCCTGTTCAATCGAAAGCTCTAAGTGGTCAAGATTCACTTCTTTCAATTGTTCAAATGCCTGGGGGTATCCCTGTTGGAACTCTTGCTATTGGAGAAGCTGGTGCAAAAAATGCAGGCATTTTAGCTGCTCAAATCGTTGGCAATCATAATGATAAGATAAGGCAAAAGGTTGCTAAATTTCGCCTAGAGCAAACTCAGAGTGTTCTTAATAACCCATATCCTGATAATTAATTTATGAAAATTGGTGTTCTTGGTGCTGGTCAATTGGGAAGAATGCTTGCGCTATCTGCATACCCATTAGGCCATCAAATGAGTTTTTTAGCTCTTTCAGAAGAAGATCCATCATCTCTACTTGGGAAGACATTTATTCATAATAATGATCCAGAAGTTGTAAAAAAATTTGCTTCTCACTCAGATGTAATAACATATGAAAGTGAAAATACTGATATCAATATTGTTAATGAAATTAATAATATGACATCAGTTTATCCAAATGAAAGGTCATTATTTATTTCTCAACATCGAATTCGGGAAAAGGAACTACTTAATAAACTTGGTATTCCATGTGCTCCTTATGAAATAGTTAATTCTCTAGTTGATCTGGAAGTTGCCGTTAAGAATATTGGGGTTCCCTCGATATTAAAAACAACTATAGATGGTTATGATGGTAAGGGTCAGTTTTTAATTTCATCTGAATCTCAGATAAATCAGGCATGGAAAGTTTTGTCAGGCAAACCATCAGTGCTTGAAGGTTATATAAATTTTAAACGTGAGCTTTCATTGATTGCAGTCAGAGGGATTGATAGTGATGTCAAATTCTATCCATTAGTTGAAAATTCTCATCATGAAGGTATTCTGAGACTAACAATTGCTCCAGCAAGAAACGTCTCAGATTCAATTCAAAATAAAGCTGAGGATTATATGAAATCCATTCTTACTGAAATTGAACATGTTGGTGTTTTAACTATTGAACTTTTTGAGACTGATAATGATCTTGTTGTAAATGAGATTGCACCAAGAGTTCATAATTCAGGGCATTGGACAATTGAAGGTGCAAAAACGTCACAATTTGAAAATCATATTAGAGCAATTACTAAATCACCTTTAGGGCAAACAAATTGTATAAATAAATATAGTGCCATGATAAATATAATAGGAACTCATGGTGCCATAGAGAAGATTCTTAAAACTAAAAATACCCATCTTCATCTTTACAATAAAAAGGAACGTAAAGATAGAAAATTAGGTCACGTAACAATAACTGCTGATTCTATAAAAGATTTAGATAGTTCAATTGAAACTCTTAAAGATTTTTTACCTTAGTCTTCGTTGAGATCAAAAATACTGACATCAGCCCGAGCATCAAGAACTTCATGATAAAACTGCTCAGCAAGATTTCCTTCATAACGATAGGCTGAGATTTCACTTACTTCAACGCCAACTAGAAATTGACAAACATGAATCATTTCATGGGATAAGGTAATAATGAATTTTTTCTGATCTAGGGATTCTTCAATTTCTATATAAAACTTACCATTTCCCTCATAATCAGTCCAAGCAAGGGCATCATCAACTTTTTGAATAGTAAGATCTATATTTGGAATATCATTCTTTGGAAAAAAACCATTACTGCAGAAGTTAAACAACTGATGAGAAAGCCTTATTTGTTCTTTATTACCACCATGAATATAAAGCATTTTTTACAAAAAATCACATAGTTTATTGAAAACGTTCATCCAAGTATTTGATTATATCATTTGACTCATAGGTCCAGATTGCTTCTCCAGAGCCTTCTATTTTAAGGCATGGAACCTGAATCTTCCCACCACCTAACTCCAACTCTCCTCTAAATTCACCACCAACTTGAGCATTGAGTGTCTCTATTTTAAGATTCAAGCGTTTAATTGCTCTTCTTGTCTTTACACAAAAAGGACAAGCATAGAATTGATATAGTTTAAGATTCTGCGTTTCTTTATCAACCATTGCTTGGTCTTCGACACTTCTTTGAACTATTGTTGGTTTGAATAACCAATCAATTAAGATTAATAATCTACCAGATCCTTCTCGTAATAATTTTAAAATACTTCTCATAAGTTTTGCCTATACGCTATTAATGTATTTTCAAGGAGCGTTGCAATAGTCATTGGGCCTACTCCTCCAGGAACAGGGGTAATTGCACTAGCTTTGTCTTTAATTGCATCAAAATCAACATCACCAACCAAAGAGCCATCATCTAAACGATTAATACCAATATCTATTACTACAGCACCATCTTTAACCCAATCACCTTTAACCATTTTTGGAATTCCAACACCAACCACAACAATGTCTGCCTGCATAACCTTCTCGGCAACATTTTTAGTTTTGCTGTTACAAATAGTTACTGTACCTCTTGCATTAAGAAGTTCCATTGCCATTGGCCTACCAACAATATTGGAAGCACCAATTACCACGCAATTCATTCCCATAACCTCGCAACCAATTGAAGCCAGCATTGTCATTACTCCTTTTGGAGTACATGGACGTAGATGGGATTTATTTTGCATTAGCTTACCAATATTTTCACTATGAAAGCCATCAACATCTTTAAGTGGAGAGATATGCTCAATAACCTTATTGGCATTTATATGACCAGGAAGTGGCAGTTGAACTAATATTCCGTCTATTTGAGGATCATGATTAAGACGCTCAACCTCTTCAAGAAGTTGCTCTTCAGTGATATTTTCAGATTTAATAATCTTGTCAGAAAAAAAACCTGCCTCATTACATGCACGTTCTTTATTTCTAACATAAACTGCTGATGCTGGATCTTCTCCAACTAATATTACAGCGAGTCCAGGAGGTCGATCAAGTTTTTTTACTTCTTCAGAAATTTTTAATCTTAAATTTTTAGCAATCTCTTTACCATCAATAATTTTCATTTTTTTAATTCCTTTTTTACTTTTTTTAAATCACTAACTGTATCAACTCCATAGCCTGTTGGAGCACAAGCAACATCAACATGTATATCAATTCCATGATCAAGTATGGTTAACTGTTCTAATTTTTCAGCTAATTCAAGACTAGATTTATCCATTTTAAAATATTTTTTTAAAAAATTAGCGCGGTATGCATACAGACCAATATGCCTAAAACACAAATCTAAATTAATATCGCTAGCATCTCTAAAAGCAGGAATTGGTGACCTCGAGAAGTACAAAGCTTTGCCGCCAGAATTATATACGACTTTGACACAATTAGGATCAAAGTAAGACTCGTCACTTTCAATTTTTTCACATAAAGTAGCAACGCTCATATTACTATTGATCAGATTAAAAGCAACCTGATTGATAACCTTTGAGTTCATCATCGGCTCATCACCTTGAACATTAACAACAACATCACTCTCATGGAAATTCATTTTAGTGACAACCTCAGATAAGCGGGATGTTCCAGAAATATGATTTTCACTAGTCATACAAACCTCAGCACCAAAATCTTTAGCAACAAGTCTTATTTTTTCATTATCTGTTGCAATAATGACTCTCTTAGCACTGCTTTTAATAGCATTTAAGTAGGTATGTTCAATAAGTGATTTTCCATCGATGTTTTCAAGTAATTTTGCTGGCAGACGACTGGAGGCGTATCTAGCAGGAATGATAACGGAAAAGTCCATTACTATTTAGAATTAATCTTTCTGGCCTCTTCAACAAGAAGCACTGGGATACCATCTTGAATGGGATAGGCTAATTGACTTTTTTCACATATTAGCTCATCTCCAACTAGTTCAAGCTTGGATTTACTTTCTGGACAAACTAACATTTTTAAAAGCTCTTCATCAATCATAGTTTAGACTCCAATTGCTGATAAAAATCTGCACTAATCATTGCTCTAACAGACAAATACCACATGTTACTTGTTGCGAATTGTCTACATTTTACACAATCCTTTGCTGTCATTATGATTGGATAATCTTCTTTAAAAGTTATATCATTTTTAGAAAAAGTATGATGATCAGGGAAGACTTTAGTAATTAAATTTACTCCTTGACTTTCAAGGAGATTATGAAAATTCTTTGGATTTCCAATTCCAGATACAGCTAAACATTTTTTAGTCTTAAAATAATCAAGCTCTTTTTTTTCATTTGTCAATAAATTTACATAGCACTCAGCTTCAATTTGACTAGAGATTTCACCTTCAGCCTCAGCACCATTATTTATAATCATATCAACTGATTTGAGTCTATTTTTTGTTTCTCTAAGTGGTCCTGCAGGGAGAAACCATCCATTACCTAAGCGGTTATGACCATCTATAACAGCAATTTCAATATCTCGACCCATTGCATAGTGCTGAAGACCATCATCGCTAATAATTACATCTACTGAATAGGCTTTAATTAAAGATTCAATTGCATAAAATCTTTTTTTTGATACAAAAACTGGCACTTGTGTTTGTTGTTTTATTAATAATGACTCATCCCCACATTCACTGGGATCACTCTTTAGAGTAACTTCTAATGATTCTTGGGTAAATTTACCACCATACCCCCTTGATACAACTCCTACTTTTTTATTTTGAGATAAAAAATAATTTGTAATTGCCATTACGATTGGAGTCTTTCCAGTTCCACCCACAGTTATGTTGCCAACAACTATTATTGGTATTGGTGAAATGTTGACTTTTAATAAATTAAGCTTATAGAGCCAAAGTCGGATGTTACTAAGAATAAAGAAAATAATTGAAAAAGGGATTAGAAGAAAGTTAACTAAACCAAACTTATTATGATTGATAAAACTTGTATTACTTGACATTTTGATAACTTTAATCACTTTTAAAACATTAATTATGACAAAATATTGCGATCATGAGCGTTGAATTTCTAATTTCTAACAAATATTTAAGATCTAATAGAAAAAAAGGATTTGTTTCCTTTATTTCTGGGGTCTCAATGGTTGGTCTAATTCTAGCAGTTATGTCGCTTATTACAGTCTTATCTGTAATGAATGGCTTTCATGAAGAAATAACAAATCGTGTATTAAATACAATCTCACACTCATACATAACTGAATCTGATGATACACTTGAAGACTGGGAGGAACTTAGAAAAAAAATCAACTCACAAGAACATATAGTTGCTTCTTCGCCTTATGTTGAAGATTTCGCTTTAATGACTTCTAAAAATGCCTCTCAAGGCGTCAGTGTTAGAGGCATACTTGTAGATCTTGAATCAACTACATCATCCTTACTTAATGATATAAAGTATGGTGATTTAAGCCTCAATGAAGATGACTCATCAATCCTAATTGGTGTTGGACTGGCAACACTTATGGGCACAGGTATTGGGGATCAACTGACGCTAATAGCCCCTACTAGAAATTCCCTTGGCCTTTTGGTTCCTATATCAACGACTTTTACAGTTGGTGGAATATTTAATGCAGGTTTGAATGAATACAACAATGGCCTAGCATTTATTCATCTTTATGATGCTCAGGACTTATTTACTCTTGGAAATGAGGTCACTGGTATTCGTTTAAAAGTAGATGATTTGTTTAAAGCAAATATAATTACACAGGAAACTGTCAAGAGTCTTGGTGATGGTTTTTATGGTGTTGATTGGATGCAACAAAAACAAAACTTCATGAGAGCATTAAATCTTGAGAAACAGATGATAGCAATTATTCTCTCCCTAATAATTGCAGTAGCTGCCTTTAATATAGTATCTATGATGGTTATGGTTGTAACAGATAAAAAAACTGATATAGCAATTCTTAGAACTTTAGGAATGACACCTAAAAGAATTGTAAGAATATTCTTTTATCAAGGCCTTAGTATTGGTTTTATTGGTATCTTAGTTGGAACAGTTCTTGGATTGTTATTAGCCCTTAATATTGAATCTGTTATTTCTGGAATTGAGACTATTATTGGCTTCCAGTTTTTTCCAAAGGATGTTTTTTATATTAATCGTTTTCCATCCAAAATTCTTATGAGTGATGTGGCTAGTATTATGATAGGTGCTTTTATCTTGGTAATTATTGCTGCCATTTACCCTGCTAGAAGAGCTGGTAAAGTAAATATTTCTGAGGTCTTAAGGCATGAGTAATATTATTGAATGTCGATCAGTGTGCTTTTCATATACTGAAGGTAACAATCAAACTCCCGTGCTTAGGAACTTAAATCTTGAAGTTAGCTCGGGTGACTCAATAGCAATTCTTGGACAATCTGGCTGTGGGAAATCAACATTGCTTAACTTAATAGCTGGGTTAGATCATCCTACTGAAGGTGAGGTACTTGTTAATAATATAAATATTTCAGAACTTGACGAAAAAAATCGAACTGACTTGAGATCTAATAATCTTGGATTTATTTTCCAATTTCATCACTTGTTAAATGATTTCACTTCTCTTTATAATGTTGCCTTACCTCTTTTAATCAATGGCTCAAATATTGATAATGCAATGGCATTATCTACAAAATTATTAACAGACGTAGGTTTAGAAAATCGATTAAATCACAAGCCTTCTGAGCTATCTGGTGGAGAGCGTCAAAGGGTAGCAATAGCAAGAGCAATGATTACTAAACCAGCATGTCTAATAGCTGATGAGCCTACGGGAAATCTTGATTCAAAGAATGCAGAAGGGATATTAGAACTTATTATAGATTTAAACAGCAAGGCCACCTCAGCCCTATTAATAGTAACTCATGATTTAGGGATTGCAAATAAGATGGAAAGGAAGCTTAATTTAGCTGATCAAGAGTTAGTAGAGATATAAGTTCAAATAATTTATAAATTAACTCCTATCTACAAGCTACCCCAAAAATTGAATCATAATACCAGCAGCAATTGCTGAACCAATAACACCTGCAACATTAGGCCCCATTGCATGCATTAGTAAGAAATTATTAGAATCTGACTCTAAACCAACCTTATTGGAAACTCGGGCGGCCATTGGAACAGCTGAGACACCGGCAGAACCAATCAGAGGGTTGATTTTATTTTTACTAAATACGTTCATCAATTTTGCCATCAGAAGTCCGCACATAGTGCCTATAGAGAATGCAACCAAGCCTAGTAATAAAATTCCTAAAGTATCTAATTGAAGAAACTTATCTGCCATTAGTTTTGAGCCTACTGCCAAACCAAGAAAAATAGTAACGATATTAATTAAGGCATTCTGAGTTGTATCACTTAGCCGATCTACAACCCCAGATTCTTTCATTAAATTACCAAAAGCAAACATGCCAAGCAATGGAGCAGCTGCTGGAAGTAAAAGTGCGACAAGAAGAAGCAATACTATAGGGAAAACTATTTTTTCAATTTTTGAAACTTCTCTTAGCTGGACCATCTTAATTTTTCTTTCATTTTCATTAGTCATAGCTCTCATAATTGGTGGCTGGATAAGGGGAACAAGTGCCATATATGAGTATGAAGCAACTGCAATAGCTCCTAATAGTTCAGGCGCAAGAATTGAGGCGACATATATTGAAGTTGGTCCATCAGCACCTCCAATAATTCCTATAGCAGCCGCCTGCTTAAGACTAAAATCAAAAACACCAAGTACAGAAAGTCCAACCGCTCCCAATAGTGTTGCAAAAATACCAAATTGAGCAGCTGCGCCAAGAAGAAGTGTTTTAGGGTTTGCTAGGAGAGGACCAAAGTCTGTCATTGCACCTACTCCCATAAATATAATAAGTGGGAATGCTCCTGACTCAATACCAACCATATAAAAAAGATGCAGTATTCCACCATCAACTGCTAAATTAGCACCTGGAATATTACTGAGAAGGGCTCCAAATCCAATAGGCAAAAGAAGTAGGGGTTCAAACTTTTTAACAATTGCTAAATATATTAATACTATTCCAACTAGAAGCATTAATCCTTGACCCCAATCCATTTGATAGAGACCAGTATTCAACCAAAGTATTTTTAGGTTTGCCATGGCTACCTTAATGAGAGAAGTAACTGGCCAACAGTTACTGAATCACCCTCTTTAACATCAACACTTATAACAGTTCCAGCGCTTGTTGCTTTTACCTCAGTCTCCATTTTCATAGCCTCCAAAATAAGGAGTGTATCTCCTTCATTAATGCTTTGATTAGGGCTTACTAGAACCTTCCATATAGTCCCTGATAGAGGCGCAGCAACCTTTTCTTTAGCTGTAAATTTAGAAGGATCTGATTCAGCATCCTTTTGGACCATATTATGAACTTCTGTAACTGCTGAAGAAGAGCCAATTGATTCTATATCACCACCTGAAGTAACATTTACAGTATAAGATTGACCTTCAAATGATATGGTATAGATACCTTCACTATTATCGTTAGGGTTAAATTCGCTAGGCTCTTGAGGAACTGGCTCAAAAAAATCTGGGTTATCTCTATTTTCTAAAAACTGAACACCGACTTGAGGGAAAAGTGCATATGTCATTAAATCATCAACCTTCTCATCTGCAACCCTTATACCCTTATCAGCTACTATCTTATCAAACTCAGCTTCAAGTAGTTCTAACTCTGGCTTAAGATTGTCTGCAGGCCGACAAGTAATTGCCTTTGATCCTTCTAGAACTCTATCTTGAAGCTCTTTATTTAGTGGTGCTGGAGAAGCTCCATATTCTCCCTTAAGTATTCCTGATGACTCCTTAGTTATAGTCTTATATCTCTCTCCAGTTAGCACGTTCAACACTGCTTGAGTACCAACAATTTGCGAGGTAGGAGTAACTAGAGGAATATATCCAAGATCTTTCCGCACTCTAGGAATCTCTAATAAAACCTCATCCATTTTATCAATTGCATTCTGCTCTTTTAGTTGCCCTTCCATATTGGTAAGCATACCTCCGGGAACCTGAGAAGTTAGAATTCTTGAATCTACGCCCTTCAAAGATCCTTCAAATTTTGAATACTTAGCTCTAATTGGTTTAAAGTATTGGTCAATCTCTTCTAATTTTTCCAAATTAAGCCCAGTTTTACGTGGGCTATTTTCTAATATAGATACAATTGAATTAGTTGCTGAATGACTGTATGTCATACTCATAGAGCCAATACAAGTATCAACACGATCTATGCCAGCCTCAACCGCTTTAATAATTGATGCAGTAGATAAACCTGTTGTAGCATGAGCATGCAATTGAATAGGAATATCAATTGCTTTTTTTAATTTTTTAACTAGATCAAAGGCAACATATGGTTGTAATAATCCAGCCATATCTTTAATACAAAGGGAATGAGCACCCATATCCTCAATTCTTTTGGCCATCTCAATCCATAATTCAATTGTATGAACGGGACTAACAGTATATGAAATAGTACCTTGGGCATGCTGGTCAACTTTTATAGTTTGATCAATTGCAGTTTCAAGATTACGTACATCATTCATAGCATCAAATATTCTTAAAACACCAACACCATTATCTGCACATCGATCCACAAACTTTCTAACTACATCATCACTGTAATGCCTATAACCTAGAAGATTTTGAGCTCTCAACAACATTTGTTGTGGAGTATTTGGCATTACTTTTTTAATCTCACGGATTCTCTCCCATGGATCCTCTCCAAGGAAGCGAATACAAGCATCAAATGTGGCACCACCCCAGGATTCCATTGACCAGTAACCAATCTGATCTAGTTTTTCTGCTATTGGAAGCATGTCATCAATTCTCATTCGAGTAGCGAATAAAGATTGATGACCATCTCTTAATACTAACTCAGTAACTTCAACAGGCTGATTGTTTTCTTTATTTGACATAATTTATTTCTTTACATGCAATTTTATTGCAGCTTCAATTATTGTTCTTGTTTTTTTATCAATTTCAACTGAATTATTTGAAATAGTTGATTGTGCAAAACTTAATGGGGGGTTAATCTTTGAAATAATTATGGACATTAAATTAGTAATAATAACCATCAAAGCTAAAAATACAAAAACAAATCCCATACCAAACATGGTTAGATTTATTGCTTCACTGAGAAGATTATTTTCCATTCTATTTCATCCTAAAAATTTGGTACCAGTGGACGGGCTCGAACCGTCACTCCCGTGAAGGAACCGGATTTTGAATCCGGCGTGTCTACCAATTCCACCACACTGGCCTATCTTAGGTTTATTTATGTCTGAAAGTAATTCTGCCTTTTGTTAAATCATAAGGAGTCATTTCAACAGTTACCTTATCGCCAGGTAATATGCGAATATAGTGCTTTCTAATTTTTCCAGAAATATGAGCTAGAACGCTGTGTCCATTTTCTAATTCAACTTTAAAAGTTGTATTAGGTAATTTTTCTTTAACTACGCCCTCTAACTCAATGTAATCACTTTTCGACATATCGTTTAAATAATAATTTAAAAAACCAGAATGTATTATACATATTGGATTTAATTACAGATACTCAAATTCGCGTCAGAGATAGTTTAGACCTAGATGTCTTATGATTTAATTTGTACTAAAAAAAATTGTTTAGTGAAAGTGTCTTTTTGAATGGACCCAACCTTGAAGCTTTTGAAAGTCTGTCTTCTTTTCAGGCTGAACAATTTTTTCTAACTCAATCAATCTTTCATTGAGCTCGTTAAAGGCATTAGAGTAATGCTTACTTTTAATAGACTCTTGATATAGCTTCGATTTCAAAGTAGCTATTACAGAAACGAGATCATGGTCATTACTGGCATTACTAATTGCATCACCCTCACTTATCTTTACTTGAGTATCTTGAAAGCGCTTAAGATGTTCTGAAGCACTAGGATGCGAATAAGTTGGTGAATTTTGAGTTGCAAGATTATCAGGATTAAAAGGGATAACTCTTGAAGAGATGTTTAGATCTTGAAGTGAACCACGAGACGTTGGTTGCTGGACAGTAAATCCACTAACGCCTAGTAAGCGTGCAACCCATGATATACCAAATCTAATCACCTAAACTCCCGATATAGTTTTGTATATGTTACCCAAAGAATTTAAATACGGGTAATTTTTTTATTATTTTTAGAACCTAATAAATCAACAACATCTTGATCTGATGGATTTAAAGTTACAGTAATTTTCTTGAAGCCTAAGATTTTTGCTTGCTCTTTAATTCTATCACTCAAAACAATCATCTCTCTTGTTTTAAATTGATCAAGGAAAATTTTTGATTCTTTATTTACAAGTTCTATCATTAATGACAGACTTTCTAAACTATTTATAACTATTACACCATCATCAACTTTTAAAAACTCCTTAATTGATTGCGAATGGAGTCTAGTTAAGTCGCAAGGCACTCTTTCATAAACTTCAAAATAATTAACATTATTTTTTACTTGAAGAGTATTTTTCAAGTATTCACTTCCACCTTTTCCTCTAACTATAAGAATTTCTGAATCTTTTAAGTCTTTGAAATACGGCATATTTAAAAGAACTTTACTAGATGAATTATTTTTTGGATAGCCATCCACTTTAATATCTTTCTCAATAAGTTTTTTTGCAGTAATTGGGCCTATCGTAAATATACTAATAGGCTCAACAATAATATTATTGAAATATTGTTCGGCATAATCTACTGCATTTGCACTAATAAAAATAATTACATCAAATTTCTGTTTAGGAATTTCAGCCTTAATTTTATTTATTTCAAAAGTAGGAAATAATGCAGTCTTTATCCCTAAATTATTTATTAAAGATTTAAGATTAGTAGCTTGGGCTAATGGACGAGTAATAAGAATCATTAATTTGAAGTATATTTAGTTTCTATTTTCTTAAATAATATTTATATTTTAAACTTAGGCTAGCTAATTAAAAACCCTCTTTTATTTATTCTATGAAAGATGTCTTTATAATAATGCCCATATCAATTCTGTATAAAACTAAAATTTTATTATGTTAATGTCAATTATAGCTCTTATTTCTGGCTTTCTATTATTGATGTGGAGCGCGGATACATTTACAGATAATGGTGCCAAAATTGCCAGAATATTCAATATTTCACCTCTCATAATTGGTTTACTTATCTTTGGCTTTGGGACATCTGCACCCGAGATGCTGGTCTCTGGATTAGCTGCTTTTGATGGTCATCCTGAGCTTAGCGTTGGCAATGCATTCGGTTCAAATATATTTAATATTGGATTAGTCCTTGGAGTTACGGCAATTATTCTTCCAATAAGTGTTGATAAATTGGTATTAAAAAAGGAGTGGTTATTTTTATTTTTATCTACCCTTGTTGCAGGAGCTCTATTATTAGATCAATACTTAAGTTTTAATGATGGCTTAATCCTTCTTTCTCTTCTATTATTATTTTTGTATTATGTTTATACTGAGTCTAAAAAAAATAATCCTAATAATCTTGATAATATAGATGATGGGCTTAAAAATGAGAAAAAAAGTAGGATATGGTTTTTATTAATTTTATCTCTCATAATTCTCGTATCAAGTGCGAGACTTGTAGTTTGGGGTGGCACATCATTGGCATTAGAATTTGGTATAAGTGACTTAATAATTGGTCTAACAGTTGTAGCTTTAGGTACCAGTCTTCCAGAACTAGCAGTTTCTGTTAGTAGTGCCCTAAAAAAACAACATCAAATGGTGATTGGAAATATTATTGGCTCTAACTTATTTAATACATTAGGAGTACTTGCAATTCCAGGGCTAATACTCCCCTTTCAAATACCAGGAGAGGTAATGAGTCGAGACTTCATAAATATGATGATTCTCACTTTATTAATAGTGTTGTTGGCTGTAGTATTCAAATTTAAGATTAATCGTTTTGGTGGCTTTATATTGTTATTTATGCTTGGTACTTATTTATATCAATTACTTTGGATATAGTCCTTAAAAATTTAATTGAAACGCAAGAACTTGGTAAAAAACTTGCCCACTGCTGTAGTTCACTTCAAAACCCATTTGTTATTTATCTAATAGGTGATCTAGGAGTTGGTAAAACTACATTAGCGCAAAGCTTTATTCAATATTTTGGCTTTAAGAGAGTCAAGAGCCCAACCTACTCCCTAGTAGAAAGTTATCAAAATAAAAATATTAATATTCATCATTTTGATTGTTATAGACTCAGCAATCCTGAAGAATTAGAATACATTGGTATAAGAGATTATCTTCTAGAAAATAATCTTCAACTCATAGAATGGCCTGAATTAGGTGAAGGTGTTATTGCCGATTCTGACCTTTCAATTGAGCTTAGTGGAGATGGAGATCAAAGAAGTGTGAATATAGAATTTCAGTCAGATATCGGTAAGCATATTCTAAGATGCGCAACTACTTAATTTTAATAATTGCTTTAATAGCAACTTCCGTGTTCGGTGATGAAAATACGTCGCTTTATGACTTCAGATATTGGACAGCCCCAGATAATACAAGGATTGTAATTGATACTGAGGAAGATGCACTTTTTAATGTTTCCAAACAAAATGATTATGTCATCATTAGCTTCGATGATGCTGAGGTTTTTTCAGAGACCTTTAGTAATATTTTTTTTAATGATGAGAGGGTAAAAAAGGTTGAAATTAAACGTGACAAAGAAACGATAAAACTTATCTATTATATCAACCAAGATTTTATAGTTAAACAATTTACTCTTCCTCCAAATACTAAATATAAGCACTATCGTCTTGTTGTTGATATTATTGATTCAGATGTAAATTCGTCACTTAAAAAAACTAAGATAGCTGAGACAACTAAGACAACTAAGACAACTAA
>ENA-UOXV01002365-UOXV01002365.1-marine-metagenome-genome-assembly--contig:-NODE-2365-length-24679-cov-5.672433_pt1 | contig 24679 bp, 28 predicted proteins | sample MGYA00238165_ERZ766961 | MGnify/ENA primary metagenome ERZ766961 (study PRJEB28924, sample SAMN03173240) | marine metagenome | biome: Marine; feature: Water; material: Subsurface seawater | place: North...
TGGGGGGGCTTGATTGGGGGGGTGCGTTTTGGGCGCCGCTCTATCCAGCGCCGTAGCGCGTTCAGCGACAAGACTACCGCTGTGGAGGTTGTGGTGTGCTGCCTGTATCGAAGTTGTCCCAAGACAAGCATGCAGCCACGCACGTCAAACATACTGCTCTCCTCTTTCACTCCAGTGAGGCAGCGCCTATGAGTAGGGTGCCGCACTTCTATGTGCAGTCCATGACCTCTTGGCTCTCGTGTTCGTCTACCTGCTCGTCCACCTCCTCCTCCTCAACCTTGGCAGCCCCCGTGCCGGCCCCACCCTGCCCGTCGTCGAGTGAAGCTGCCGAGGGGTGCGCAAGGACCATTTCGGCCAGAGCTTGGTCCTCCAACGCAAAGGCCTCAGTCACACAGCTCTTACCGAAGGCGTTCTGCGCCAACACGTTCACACCTGAAGCCCTCGTTAACACCAGTTTCGCGAGCTCGATGTGCTTATTTTGCAGCGCCCAGTGCAGAGGTGTGTTGCCTGAGGAGTTTGGAAGATTTTTTGCACCGCGGTCCAGCAGGGTTGCTGCAATGCTGACGAACCCGTTTGCTGCCGCATAGTGTAGCGCGGTGTTGAGCCCTGCGTTCTGATAGTCGACAGGAACCATACCTGCCTTGAGAATCGATTCCAAGTCTTCCAGCTCCTCATACCGAGCGCACTCAAGCATCTCATCGCCCAAAGTTTCGTCGGCGCAGGTCACCCGTTGCGCACCATCCGCCTTGGCCGCTGAGGCCGCCTTGGCCGCAGCTGCCACCATTTCGGGTGGCAGCGAGATCTCCCCTTGCGCACCACAAGGTGAGGTGGTCACCACCAACTTTTTTGCAAGCCACAGCCCCGACTCCTGTTTTTTTAACAGTATCTGCACGACCAGCGCGTCACCCGCCGCACCAGCCTTGGTCCAGTACTTGTCCGCCCCTTCATCAGCCTCTGGAACAGCCCTGCGAACGAATCAAGCATTACACCGATCAACCCTCATTCAGAAAATACCCTACAGCATGGACCAGACGTTTGTTCCATGGAAAGGCTTACCTTGCCAGCGTGGTCTGAATGCCGGTGCGCGTGCGAATGATCACGCGGGCCGCTGCGGGAATGCTCTGCGCATCGCCTGGAATCGGAAACTGCTGCTGCTTGCCTAGCGACACAGGAAAGGGTCAGTACCGGCTGGGAGAGAGTAGGATTCAGTTGTTGCTGGATCGCATGGATCAACCGAGAACAGCAGGCTGCGAGGCGCAGCGGTATGATGCGGCCGATAAGGGCAGTGCTGGGTGTCTACCCGCCTCTCCGCGAGCGGCGAACTCCCAAAGAACACTCTTACCATCCTCTGCAAAGAAGGTGCATTGCAGGTCCACTGCCATGATCAGGGGCAGCGGGTCGCTGCTGCCAGAAACGAGGCGCGCGTTACAGCTGCTGTCTTGATCTCAAGGAAGCGAGCGCCCGCGATCGCTTAGCTGCGCACATGCGTGTCAACTTGATTGAAAAGTCGCATTTTAGTGTGGTAGTTTTAGGTGAGGCGGCGTCACCTTGGACGACCGCAAGATCCCCGAGGAGGGCCGCAGCTTGAAAGGAGAAGGAACGGTCGCGGCGGAGGAGAGGCCTTTGAAAGGATGCGGCCTCTCCCGCTGGTAGTCGACAATGGCACAGGGTAAGAAATCCTGTTTGCTGTGTGCTGTATCCGGACCATGGTCCCTTGCTCGACCGCGCCAACTGGTCAGGCTGCACGACGGCCCAGCTAGGGGGAATGAGCGAGAGGGTAGAAAGAATGGCATCTCACATGCTGCGTTATTTATCGTCAAGTTTCCTTGCGGGGTATCCAGGTTCGTCAAGAGCGGTTTTGCTGGCGGAAACTTCCCCACAGCGATATTCCCCTCGATGATTGGCCGCCCTGTCCTGCGATACGAGGAGCGGGGGCAAACGAGCGAGATCAAAGACATAATGGTCCTATCCTGGCCACATGCAAATGAATCTGTTGGTGCGCTATTTGTGTGCGTGTTAGCATCCTCACTGTGTGCGTTAGTCTCATGCGCGGCACTACCCCTCAAATCAGGTTGGAGATGAGGCAAACGAGAACCGCGCAATGCTTGAGATCTCGTATCCAGTCGACAAAGGCATTGTCAAAAATTGGGACGATATGCAGCATCTCTGGGATTACACGCTCAAGAAATTGGAGGTGAGCGGCAGCCCCATGCCCAATACGGCGCATGCCCAGTACGGCGCGCCAGTGCCCCGACAACAAACTCCACTAATCACGGCAACAGAAAGCCATTCGAGAAGAGGGTTTAGCTCTGATACAGTGACGCTTCCGACTGGGTGACAAGGTAACGGACATGAAGGAGCGGCGGGTGCTGCTGACCGAGCCGCCGCTCAATCCAAAGAAGAATCGGGAGAAGCTTATGGAGGTTTGCTCCCATCTCAGCTTGTTTATTTTCGTTGAGATTGGGAATGCCGTGAGGCATCATGTCACGATATTCCAATGCAGGTTATGTTCGAGCGCTATGGCTTCGAGGGCGTAAATGTGTCAATCCAGGCAGTGCTCACACTGTACGCACAAGGTTTGCACACAGGTGTCGTGGTTGACGCGGGTGACGGCGTCACACACATCATTCCAGTGTGGGAGGGTTTTGCGATGCCACACCTCACTCGGCGAATTAATATGGCGGGCCGAAATATCACAGAGTGCTGCCCCGCGCTTTGGGTGCTTGGCATGCTAGCAGAGGGCAGCGCGTGAGAAGGATGCGCACGGGCCTCACCCTACTTCCATGTGACCAGGTACATGATCAAGCTTCTGCTCCAGCGCGGCTATGCCTTTAATCGCACGGCAGACTTCGACACCGTTCGTGAGATGAAAGAAAAGCTTGCGTATGTTGCAATTGATCCCAAAAGTGAGCAGCGGCTGGCCGAGGAAACGACTGTCGTCATGCGCTCGTACACACTTCCGGACGGTCGCACCATTAATGTTGGGCAAGAACGCTTTCAGTGCGCAGAGGCGCTCTTCTCACCGCACCTTGTGGACGTAGATGGCAACGGCGTTGCTAAGGAGCTGTTCAATTGTATTCAGGCGGCTGACATGGACCTCAGGAAAGACTTTTACAGCCACATCGTGCTCTCGGGGGGAACGACAATGCTGCCCGGTCTGCCCAGCCGACTTGAGAAAGAGGTACGGGCGCTACACACAGCGATGGTGCAGAAAGGCGGGGGTGAAGGGGATAGCGAAAAGTTCAAGATGCGCATTGAGGATCCGCCACGCCGCAAGCACATGGTATTCCTTGGTGGTGCAGTGCTGGCGGACATCATGAAGGACAAGGACGAGTTCTGGGCGCTCAGAACTGACTGGCTTGAAGGTGGTTATGACTACGCTGTAGAAAGGACGCAAAGTATGAAGGGAATGTAGGGAGGTGCGGCCTGGAGGACTTGCGGCCGCATCTGGGCGTTTCCCATTTCTGCAAAATCGAGGACATCTGGGCCAGCATGGATGAGTCTCGAGCTGACTTGGCCAGCGTTTTACAGTTCCTTTCACTCGATTTGTGGATAAAACATAGGGGCATGCATTGAGTCAGCTATCGATTTGCTCCCAAGACATTATATTACAAAGCATTTTCAGCGTGCTCTCACCAGTACACATGTGCGCGCTTGGGCCAGAAGCCTAACGCTGCGGACTTCCGCCGCTGGTGCCGTTGCGCATTGGGAGAGGAGCCAGTCGCGCGCGTGGCGGCGTCGGCGTGCTGCCGGAAGCTTGGGCTGCCAACGATGCCCCGTACCGTGCTTGCTGCTCGGGACTTGTGGGTGCGGAAGTCCCACCGTCCCGTAACGGCGCACTGTGACCCGGTGCGCGCGCGATTGCAGTCTCCAAGGCGTCCATGCGCGCTGAAAGCGACACAATCACAGGCTGTAGCGCCGAAATGATCGTCTCGGCGGTGTTGGTCGTCTCTGTAAGATGTTGCAGGGCACGCAGCGCCGCGTTGAGCTTGTCCTCAGCAGTTCCATCGAGCGCCGTGACCGCATTTGAGGCTCGTCGGGTCACATATTCGCGCAGCTCCAGTTTCACGAAGTCACGCCAGTTGGTGCGAGACATGTGCACGCCTTCTGGTAGGATCACAAATCCGCGCTCGACGATTGCCCTCTGGAATATCTCTTCTGTGACCACGACCGGCGGGCTGATTCCCTCAATGCGGATCAGACCGACGCGTAGCTCTATGTACGACACTCGCTCAGACATATCGTCGTCAAGCAGGTCGAAGATCTCGTCGACCTTTCGCAGGCGGCGCTCTTCCGTGTCAACGAGCATCAGGTATTCGAGCAGTCCGGCGAACGGGCTCGCCACTTTAGCGTTCAGTTGTTGCATCACTTGCAGCTCTTCAGCCTTCGTGGCAATTGCAGCGCCCGCAAACTCTTCCAGCAGCACCGCCATGACGATATTAATTAGGATGAAGGCGACAATGAGCTGAAATGTAACCACGTAAAATGTGACCAAGCTCATGATAACGGGGCCCTGATCGTAGGTGATATCCCATAGGCCACGCGTGATGCCAGCCGAGTCGTCAAAAGTCATTATTTGGAAGCATGTGTACATTGCCAAACCTGCAAGTTGTCGCGCGTCGGGTTTAGTGTCGGGTTCGGAGACAGCGCACAGCACGCGGGTGTCCAGGTAGCGCTAACCAAAGTGCGCGAAGTTTTCTGGGTCGGTGTCGGCAAAAAACTGGACGCCGAGGATGGCGTAGATCATGGTGAAGAGGAGGACCTGTCGGGATGAGCGGCCCTCAGGCAGATGGGTATCGACTCACAGCTATAACTCACAGGTCTCTGCTTTCGTGCTGTTGAGGTAGCTAACAACAAAAGGGAGAAGATGCGGGAACAGAGAGGGTTGAAACCAAGAAAAAGGCGTTGGTGACAGCCGGAAGGGAAGACTGAATGGCCATGAGAATCTTTCCCAGAGATTTGAGCTTGCGGAACAGCCGGAACACACGAAGCGCCCGGATAAGGCGGAGGATGTTTACACCCTCAAAAGCGGGATGGAAGAAAGACACCAATGAGAAGGTGACGACGATGGAATCGAACCAGTTCCACCCGTCTGTGATGAAATCCTGTGCGAGAGTACGTAGCTCAGCGTGTGTTTGAGTAGTCTGGAGTGGTACACTCCGGGCCTCAACCGCGATCATGGCAAGAAGCGAGGAAGCTTTCAAAATGCTAAGAGGGTGTACAGAACCTTCACTAGATTTGCATAGAGGTTGATGGCGAGCTCGAACGCAAAAAGCCACGTAAAAATATCGTCAATAACTTTGAAAATCATTACGATTTCTGTGTCCTCCTGGACAACGCGGCGGCACCTCAAAACTTCGCAGCACGAGCGCAGGTCAACGTTCCCCCCACAACAATGGAACGGGCAGAACTTCATTGATCGGACTTTGTTGAGTATGGAAGGAACCTCTTTGGCGGGATTTGGGCGCATCTGCGCTTCGACGGCATTGACGACGAAATTCGCAAAAATGAGGAACGCCATTGAAATCTGTGCGTGTAAAAGAGATGAGGGGACAAGAAGTTGATCGGTATCCATTCAGGCGGGTCAGTATGACCACAACTGTGCGCAACAAGGCCTAAGCAATAGGATGTCCCAACTGAGGAGGGCGGCAAGCCTGGAACCACTGCGAGATGAAGATTGCGCGGCAGAATTCGCGAGACCGCTCGAATTTCGTAGGGTCTCGCGGTTTCATCGTCAGTAATGCGCTCTTGATGGCCCGAATCCACAGCTATCGTACGAACAGATCGTTGCATCAGATCCCGGAACAACAACAAGTTAATCAGGAGTGCGCCGGGACAACGCAGAATCTGTTTGTTCCCACATTCCTGTACTGGTCGTTCACTTCTACGCTCAGACTCGACTCAGAACAAGGCCGCCGGGAAGGGAAAATGGGCAGCCGTACGTCAGCATCTTTCGACGACTCTGCTCGGAAGTGGTAAACGATTCCCGCCCGTTCGCTGCGAACGTACTCAGCATCAGCGCCGCTGCGAGGCTGCGGGGGCCTGCGAGGAAGCGCCGACTGAACCTGTCGGCACTCGTGTGGACATTGAAGTGCCCGTCGTCGCCTTCACCCGAGCCATTAGGTGTCACGCTAGCGTCGTTGGTCTCCGAATCCTCTCTGGAGCGAACCACCTGCCGGGTGGTGCAGGTGCCGCCTGTGAGTACATTGCGGATTGGGCAATGAAGCGCCCCGTGCCGCTCGCGCAGCGGGGAAGGCATGTACAGACCGATGAAATTGCGTCGAGGGGGATGGAGTCGATCATTTTAGCTGAGGCTGGCTTGTCGCCATTACTCTCAACCCATTTGTCAGCAGGGCTCGCTGGTCCAAAGCTCAGGGTGGTCGACTGGAGGTACAGGATCCTGCCATGCACGTCGATTCAGTCATGGCAAAATTGGGAGGGCCGCACGTGTATACCCATGTGCATATGCATCAATTCGCTCGCTTGATGCGCAGACGTGCAGCGCAATGTGGCTTTGCCGGACTTGGCCCTTATTCGAAGTTCGGGGCCCTCTGCTGCTTCCCTAGGAACTGACACCCAGCAACCCCCGAAAGCAGCACACAGATCGCGTCTTTGGACGTGAATAGGGGCGAGGTTCTTGGAACATCTCACGGGTAACAAGGAGCTCGTAAGCCGTAAAAGGGGTGACGGAAGCAGACCTCTCATTCCAAGTGCTGCCCTTCTGGCCACCGCGCTTGAAAACGCGACCCTGCCGCAGATACTCGTCTTCGACCCGACCTGAACCAGTCCGAATCGAGAGGACGCGTTTCATAGAAACACCTACGGAGATCATCGCAACAGGCCTTGCGCCTCCGCCGACGCGTCCCCAAAGTCCGGGGGCACCAAGGCTAGTAGGACCGGTCCTCCTCTCCCGAGGTGCGAGATGGTCGTGTCCGCTTAGGCCATTTGTGTTGTAAATCCCTGAAGCTTCGTATTGGCGTCACCAAGTGACATGGTCGTGGTGGCCGGTGGCGGGGGTCGCGCTCAATTATGGTGGGGAAGCCTCGCGGCCTTACTTATGCTGCTCTGCTACACCATTGCTCCGTCGCGGCTGGCTCCTTCCGTTCTCCTCGACAGCGAGACGCCGCAGGACCATTCCGGACTGCTAGGACAGCTGAGCCGCGTTGCACTGGAACTCTGGGACGGGACTATGGCAGACGCCTCGGGAAAATCTCCGAAGTCCCCAAGCTTGCAGCAAGCTGATGCCGGTATGAGGTCATCTGCAGCCGCAAGTGCCCGGAGGCTAGGCGAAGGAGCGCCGGACCGTGGGGGTGCGAAGAAGCCTGGCCGGTTTCATGTACGCGACTTCCACCAGTACAGGAATACAGAGCACTTTTGGTCGCGGCGCTTCGACAAGACCAATCCGGATTTGCAAAATCGATCTCCTGCCGTGGATGTCCGGCCCGAGAGGACCCATCCAGCTGGGATCGATTTCCTGCGACGAGCCGGGCTTAACGTTGGGGACAGCAAGTCTAGCTGGGGCATTGCCGACCGCGCCGTGCCCGCGGATCGCGAAGGGGTTTTCCAGCTCGGTCTTCGGGCGCAATCGAGCCAAAGCGGGCTTCAGGGCAACAGCTGGCTTCGCCTGCCTCAGTGGCACTCCCGCGCTGTGGCATCCCCGGCAGCCCGGCGTGATGCTCGACACCACTCCCGCAGCCTTCCTGGTGTTGCCACCGATAGCTGGCCGTGGGCGAGTGCGAAAAGAAGCAGCACGAGTCTTGATGCCGATGGGCATCGTCGACTCGGGCAGCGCCGTCTTCAGCGCGATCTGGCAAGACCCTGGCTGTCGGGGGCGGAGACGCATCCAGTGCGAATCGGGGACGGGGTGCGGCGACTGTACCGGCGTGCAGCATTAGCAGAAGCAGCCAAGGCCAAAGCTGATGTGGGAGCGAGGCGAGTAGCACGACAGCTCATCACCCTTGAAGACAAAGTTGCGGCGCTACGGGCGGTGGAGGCCGCACGCGCGGGAAGAGTCTCAAGAGGGGGTAGGGGTATGCTTTCCGGGCAGGGCGCCGGCGCGGCTGCGAATTCTGGTCCGGGCGCTGGTGCGGCTGCGCAGGGGCAGAGGGCGTATCTCGGGCACTTAAACAAGCAAGATGCAGCGAAAGTTGGCGCGGTGGGAGCTGGCGGGGCCACGCTAATTGTTGAAGCAGCTGACAATGGAGTCTTCCCGCTGGGACCTGCGCGGTTTGTGGTGCGCGTAAGCCCTTTTCGATAGCGCTGCACCGCAAGTGTTTGATTGCGCATGTCGCGGTGGACGCACTGACACAATGAGAGTACAGGTCACCACTGCGGGCGGTGGGCGAGGCGTCTTTCCGTACGAAAGCGTCATACGGGGTGGAGTCAATCAAGTCGGGCTCAAGTGCGTACGCTTAAGGCCCGTGCGAGGACATGACCGCTGATGCTGTGGCGTTGTATTTCGGTGTGCCTGCACTATGGGCTTTGCTATTTATTGATTGCTTGGTGCTGGGAGGTCAGGTTTACAGCTCCGGTGACAGGCTCCTTTCCGCTTGATGCTACGACGGTTTTCCCGCTACCGCACGGGCAGGCGGCGCGCTTTCCCGTTCTGGCACGTGCTGAGGGTGGCGTCACACTACGAGTGCTGGCTCCAAACGACGGATTGTTTCCCGCTGGGGGTGGTACAGTGCAGGTGGAGGACGCTGTGGGGGTAGTGGCGACCTTCCGCTACGGTTCAGCCCACGCGGCGGAGGACAACGAGGGCGGAGGTGGGGGGCTTCTTCTCACCGCGATTGCCGGAGAGTCCTTTCCACATGATGCGTCTTTTGTTGGGCCCGGGGACCCTACAGTAGGTAGCGATGACGGGGACGCGTGGGCAGAGGAGAGCGGGGTGGGGGTTCCGGTCACATGGGAAGCGGCTGACCGCACTCGCCTTAAAGCGACGGCCTACAGCGACGGATCTTTTCTTCCGGGCCCGGCTTCGCTCCTGCTTAAGCTCAAGAGCGGAGGTTTGTGTTGGCCAAAGTGCGACATGCTCTGCTGCCTCTGTGCGTATTGCTGCTTACTGGTGCTCTGGCGCGCAGGTGTCCTCAAGTGGGACTACGCCTCGGCATCTGTCAGCGCGGAGAATCGCCTAGGCTCTCCTCCGGGGATGGTCTTTGTAGCCAAGCAGGGCTCGCCCTTTCCTCGCGGCGTCATCGCCATCCGCGCAGTAAAACCGGGAGAGCCGTACCCCGTCGCGGCCGTATCGCTTGCGGGGCATTCCATGAAGCTACTTGCCTCGCCATCGGCGTTTGCTCGTGGAGGTGGACTCGTGACCGTTCTTCTTCAGGGCGGCACCAAGCTCGCATTTCGGTATGTTGGGGCGGAGCCTGCAGGATCTGGGGGCCAAGGGGGGTCAGTGCGCTTGACAGCGGCCCCAGGGGTCAGTTTTCCTGCGGATGCCATGTTTGCTGGATTGGGCGCAGCCACCGAGGACAAGGCTTCCGGGGACGGCAAGGATGCGGCAGCACAAGCTAGGGATGCTCACGGGGCGTGTGCTGTGGCGGAGAAGTACCGCGGAAGAACTGGGGCAGGCACAGTGACGGTGAGCTACATCACATCGCAGGGCGCGCCGACGCCATACCAGGCAGGGCACGCGTGCACGGGCGCGCGGCTGTACGTCGATGATGACACGACGTTGCAGGAGGTACCGTCAGCGCTGCAGGGCCAGACATTGATTCGCACCGCGAATGCAGACTCCGTGCTCACGTCGGCTGGAGACGCATTTTCGTTCTCGCTGGCAGCGCCCGCGACGCTCTACTTGCTCTGGGACCTCTTCGGCATGGCGGGCGGCGGCACTGCGGCGGCCCCAGGAATGGGTGTGCTCCCGCGCTGGGTGAGCGAGGCGTTTGTCGACACTGGGCTGCAGGTTGCGACATCCGAAGGGCCGCGAGGGGTGCTAGTGAGTGTTGCGGCGAGGCGCGGCATCGTGCACCTTGGGGGCTGCGACGCGGAGCCATCTTGGGGCGCAGCGCACAACTATGCTGTTGTTGTCGCTCCAGCGGGCAGTTCGTTGGCGTGGGCGCGCCCTAAAGGTGGCGTGGGTGATGTGGCAGTGCTTGGGGCTGGTGCATCCGACGGACTTGGTGGTGGTGCACGCGTGGTGTGGGAGGGTCCGCGGCGGACGAGCATACGGGTGGCGCTGAGCGCGGGAGTGGAGTTCCCCGGAGGTCCAGCAGCGGTAGTGGTGGAGCGCTCTGACGGCGGGGAGTCAGTGCTGCAGTACGCAACGGCCCGGCGAGTAGTGGCAGACTTCCAGGGGCCGGGAGGCTGGCTGCTAACGCTGCCGTGCTGCACTGAGGTGTTCCCGAGTGGGGCTCGGAGCGCCAAGCCGGCGGGCGAACGCGTGGTACGGGTGGGTCCGGGCGGGGAGTGGGTGCAAGTGGAGGGCGCTTTGAGCGCAGTGCCTCCAGGCGCGGGACTTGCGCGCTGGTGGGGCCAGAAAGGGCCCGCCTCCGGGGGCGTCGTGCCCTATGCCAGTGTGGAGGCCGTGCCTGGCACGGCGGGCGAGGTACGGCTGCGTGCACGTGCGGGCGCGCGGTTCCCTGCCAACGCCCTATTCGTGAGCCCGCTGCGCAACGCGGGCTGGGGCCCGCCAGGAGGTTGGGGCGCTCGGCGTGACCTCGAGCAGACAGCCGGCGGCAACCGGGATTCGCTGGTGGTGACTGAGGCGCGTGTGGAGGGAGGCGGCGCGGTCAAGGTTGGAGTCGCGGAGGAAGGAGCGCGCGCGTACGCGGACTCAGACGCAGTGTTTGGGCCGCTTCCTGCTGGCGCTGCGGGGCTTGTGCTCGTGTCGCCACCAATCACGCGCCTCGGCCGCACAAAGCCGCTGTCATTTCACGTCTCAGAGCCGTGCTGGGTGTATGTTCTTCGCCCGCGAACGGCAACAGGGGGACACCGCGGGGGAGAGACGCTGCCAGAGTGGCTTGCACAAGACTTCACGCTCGAGCGCGGGTGGCTGATGCGCGTGGAGCGAGATTCGGGGGGCGACGGAGCCGTTCCGCTGGACGTCTTCAAGAGCCGCGCGCCGCTGGCGGGCGACGTGCATCTCGGGCCCGATGAGGTGCCCGGCGGCGGCGGCGGCTACCTCGTGCTACTACGCCCACTGCCGTGGGCTTCCACTTCCCCACCAGCCACCAAGGATCGCGAGAACGATGGAGCCCTCGAGATCCAAGGTGGCCAGGGGAGTACTGCCGCCCCGCCTCCAAGTGAGCACCGCAACGCGGGAATGCAGGTGAGGGAGACGGGGTTGCGCGGGCGAGGTGGACGGGTACTGGCTTCACTGGAAGCGAACGCAGAGGCCCTGGGACAAACGTGCGGGACCCGCACAGAGGCTGCGCGGTGTGTCGATGCAGTGGAGCAATGTCTCGCACCGGTACTGGGCGCCGCGGAATCTGGAGCCGAGTGGGCCTCGGCCGGGCGCAGCCATGCTGAGCACGCGGCTGCTTGCAAGTGCCTAGAGCCCCCAGGCTCCTCGCTTGCCTTGTGTGCGCCGCGCTGCAGCGCAGTGGTGCGTGGCGCTTTCGAAGCGGATGCACTGCGCAGCACGGGAAAGGGGCTCCTGTGCTAGTGCATTTGTGCAGGTCAACACTAAATTTATATAGACGCGTGATTGCGGCCCGAGCTGCGATCTCAACCGAGTGAAAATCACTCGAGTGAAAATCACTCTTTGTGGTCACAATGCCTACAGTGCCTGCTTACTTGCTGTCTGGCACCCAGTTTACGGCGTTGGAGATCTTGCTGAAAAATCCCCCCATCATCTCTGTAGCTGCATTCGGCGGCGATGCCACCTTAATTTCCTCGTCAGCGAAGTCCTTCATGAGGTAACCGTATTCAATCTCGCAGTTCTTGAGATCCTGCCACTTGCCCACTTTTTTGCCTTCAGACGTGATGACGCTCCGGCTGATCACTTTCTGGTTCGCACGGAATGCACCCTGCAGGATCGCGTCGGCGGAGTCGAAAATAGCCTTGTTGATCACCTGGCTGGACGGGCAACTCATGCTTCCCACGGGATACCACCCCCCTGCAATAACGCCTTCTTCCTGGTCACGGTCCTCCCCACCCTTGAGCCGCACATACACGTTGAATTCAGGTGCCCCGCTCTCCTTCAGAGCGTCGTAACGCGCCGCCGCGTCTTTCCGATCACCGGCGAGCTTACTCTTCTGCGGGCCCTGGTTGATGGGAGCTTTGCCAAAGCCGCCACCCCCATTGCCGGCCATGCGGAGCCCGACCGTGGCCGAATGGACACGACCAGAGGCAGGAATAAGCTGGACGCTGCCCATTGGTACGAACGCTGAGGCCATCGGAGCGAGCGACGCGGCGCAGAGAGCAGCAAGGGTCGTCCTCATGGTGGTAGGTCTCTTCTCTTGCTTAAGCCTGAAAACAGCCTGCGCCGCAAATTGACGCTTTGTTGACTTTTGACAGTATTTGAAGAGGCGCTGTGATGCAGGAGTATCAAGCGTCGAAGCTCGCCGTGTTGGCCGGATTGGCGGGGCTCCTTGCCTGCCTGGCCCTCCTTTCCTCCGATACGCCGCAGCCGGGGGCCGAGCCTGTCGCGCTGGAGTACAAGCCGCCATGGGAGCAACCTCCCCCACACTTCAACCGCTATCGCTTCGCGCGGCCGGACGGCGCGCGCGCACAGCAGCTGTTTGAGCGACCAGCGCACGCTGATATCAACGCTGATGACTGGGTAATCGACGGTTTGCTTGGCGATCGGCTTGATGGCACGCGAACCCCGTTCGTGCTTCCCGAGGATCAGGAGATGCGCGGAACGGCCGCAATGAGCGCAGCCGCAGCGTTGACGATGGGGAAGCAGCAGCAACTGTTTGAGCGGCCAGAGCAGGCCGACATTGATGGTGACGCCTGGATTACGCAGGGTCTGCTCGGGGATCGATTGGATGGGACACAAAACCCCTTTGTGCTGCCGGAGGACCAGAAGGTGGGTCCTTCTGCTGCTCTGAGCGCTCGGACGCAGTCTCTCCTCGGTGGCGATGATTGGCTGGGTGCGCCCCTTGCCGTTCCTGAAGATGTCCGGGACAACGGGGAACAGCAGATTGGAGAGGATGTCAACTACTGGATGAACCACGATGGGGACATTGGCACAGGCCATGGAGGCTCCCTTCCGCCTGGGGACGGGTACCCATACTGAGTTGTCGAAAGTCATTGGCGTGAATAATAAAGAGAGGGGGATTACACGCGCCGCCGTTGCTAGCAGCAGCAGCAGCAGCAGCAAGCAAGCAAGCAAGCAAGCAGCATATACAAAACCCCGATTCTACAGGACCCCGATTCTCAGAATTCATGTTCATTTGCACACAGCCCCGGGCAATCTCTGCTCGCTCTTCCTAAATGTGGTTTTTCACGTCCCGCCATCAACCCCTCGGCCTGAACGACTTCAGCACGATCACTTCCAGGCCTTGTTGAGTTCTGAACGCGCCAGGTACCAACCGGCAGCTTGGGTGGCAGTGAACAGTACGAGAATGGCGAGGATGAGGGAGGGGTAGTTGAAGTCCTCGCCGAGACAGTCGTAAGTCTTGGCAGGCGCGACGCGAGTAAAGAAAATATCGGTGCCGTAGGCGAGCATGAGACAGGTACTCTCGATTTTAGCCGGCGCGACAGTGATCCCGCGCAGGCCGAAAATGGTCTTGTTGTAGGTGAGCACTTGTGTGGGGGCAACAGGAAGGTAGGGCGAAAACGCAACGAGACCCTCCTCCTGGTCCTGTGGCGTCGGCTTGCCAACCGGGCGCCGCGGGTCAAGCATCCTACGGTCCATCGAGAGGAGCTGGTCTGTCGAAAGACCCATGAGTATGTTCTTGGTCGTGATGCCATGCATCGTCTCAGTTACTGCTAGAAGCTTGATTCCCGCCTGTGAGATGTATGCCTGCGTCAGCAGCCGCGGCTTCTCGAGCATTGTCGATGGCTGCGGGCCTGCGCTATGGTTGAACACCATGATCTGTGCGGCAGTTTTAAGCTCGACATTGCTGTTCTCGAAGAGCTCCATGACGGCCACCTCATTGCGCTCCTTGCGGTTGTTGCGATACGAGTACACGAGTGAGTTCTCCGATTGAACCATGCGCACAGGGCCCTCCGCATCCTTGTGCGCCGAAGTGTGCAAAATGGCTCCCTTGACGCCGTCGATGAGGTACACGCGCACCACCGGCTCCTTGGTGCGCTTGGTCGGCGCCGCGGCCGTCGCGACCGCGAGCAGGTTCGCGTTGAGGTACTTGAGCATCACGCCGCGGTCCCCAAGCACCCGCCCCGCCGACCGCACCACCGCATCCTGGTTCTGCCCGGCAAGGGCCACCATCCGCTCGCTGCTGGGAAAGGCGACGGACCAGATCTGTTCCGCTGGAAACACGCCGTCGCGGAGCGGGCCGCCCGGCAAAAGGCCGTAGCCATCGATCACTGAGCGCTCCTTGTCGGCGAGGTAGAGGACCACGAGGTGCGCGCGCGCGGTGATCAGCGCGCGCGCTTCGTCCGTGTCAGGCAACACGCGCACGGCTCCGTCTGTGCAGAGCATCGCGACGAGCTGGGTGTGCTGCGAGTCCCGCAGTGGCAGCGCGGCCGCCTGCAACACACTCACGTGGCTGGGCCAGTTATGGCGCGCGTACACCGCGCCGCTTAGCGGGTTGACCGTTGTCGCGTATGCGCCGCCGTTGGGCATATTACCCAGCACCAGGACCTCCGCCTGGCCATTTGCTCCCGCCGGGCGAGTGACAAAGATCGGGCCAAGCGGCCTGCCGGGCGAGATGGGCACCCGCCAGACAACCTCGCCTCCCCGCGAGTGCAGACCAAAGAGCATGCCGTCGGCGGTTGCCAGTACCGCTATCTTCGAGAAGCCAAAGCGGTCCCCCTCCATGTCGTGCGCCAGCGAGACGCCGGTCTTGTCCCAAAAGGCGCGCTTGCCCCCGCCGGCGCGCACGCCGCGCGCGCCGCGCACGCCAAACGGGTTGAGGGCGAAGGCGACGAGGTCAGAGAGGTCGGCAGCGACGCGCCGCACCAGGTTGAGGAGCGGGCTGCCGTGGAGGTGGGTGGCGTCCATCAATTCGTCGTGCGCGGGCGGGGCGACAGGCAGGTCGAGCATGCGCGCCTGCGTCACATACGCGAGGCCCTCCGTGCGCGTCCAGGCCACTTTGTCCTGCTGCACCAAGATCAGCTCGCAGCTTTCGGTCGCCAGAAGTAGCCGCACGCCCACCGTGCCATCTTTACGCGGATAGATGCTTGCCCATCCCTGAATACCGCCGCCCAGTTCCGCCTCCGCCATCCCTGCCACTTCGAACTTGGCAGGCACCGACACAGGCGCGCCGCCTGCTGTCACCTCGAGGCTACGCGTGCCCGAGTTTAGAACGGCACTGAAAACTGCGCTGCCACCGTCTTTAGTCACTGCGGCCATCACCGCTCCGCCCGCTGCCCGCACCACTATCTTTGCCTCGCCGCCTGCGCCACCTGAACGCCCAACGTCCACGCCCAGCTTGCCGTGTTCAGTCTCGACCACCACCACGTCGTCGACGCCTGAGGCGCGAATGCCGAAGACCTTGACTTTTTTGTCCAACGCGACGCTCAAGCTAAAAGCGGTCGATCGCCGCGTCGCGAGGTCCCAAACCAGCACTTTGCCGCCAGCGGGGTCAACGCACGCGAAGCGGTCCACTCCCAGCACCACGCTGGTCGAGCACGTCTCGCCGTACGCACCATCAAGAGACCCGCCGCCCCGCTTCTGTCCATTCGAGGCCGCAAGCTCCGTAACATGTGCGTGCCCTGCCGCCGCGGCGATGAGAAGCAAGGAGCCCTTGCCGCTGTCTATGATGTGAGCCAGAGCCCCTTTTACGTCGCTCACGTATCGCCACAGAACTTTGCCCGAGTCCCCCGAGCGGAGCTGAACCTCATTCCCCTGCAGTATCGCGTGAAACCGTGCATGAGCATCCGCGTGTGGTGCAGGACGCGTGCCGCGGCGGCCCATTGGCGGCGATGTGCGAGGGGCGGTCCCGCGCTCGCGGGACTGCAGGGAGCACGAAAGGATCGGGCTTCACCGCCAGCAAGGCCACGTCCTCCATTTCATCGCCATCAACATCCGCCACGATGCGCACCTTGACATCGCTGAGCGCGTTGCGAGTGGCTGAGAACGGCTCAGGAGGCTTTTCCAGAGTCACACCCGTAAGATCATCCCAGATCGGCAGCCCGTCAGCACCAGAGAACATTCGCACGAACTTGCCACCGCCAGAGATGGTGACGAGGACACGCCCCGACTGGTGCATGTTGTCGATTGGACCATCGGTCGACAGATCGTGCCGCCAAGCGACCGCACCTGTCCTAGCATCCAGCATGCCGACAAAGCTCGCATGCTGCAAGCAGGGAGTACACGACGTTACCGCTGCTGGTGCTCAAAAGATAGCCACGCGGTAGGCAGGGACCGAGCCGAGCTGTTCGATGGCAATTCGGGGACGCAGAACGTACCGAAGTGACGAAGATTCGGCGCCGGTTGCTCTCTGGGTGGAAGATCGCCTGCTTGATCCTCCCAAGATTCTCCAGGTGGAAATCGTTCACCCCAACCTGCCGAGTACGCTGACCCGCTTAGCAATTCACACAGGAATCGAGTTCACAAACATCTCTATTGTCCTACGGCACCGGTGTGAGACCCCTCCATGGACAGCCACCCGAGTAAGGGAGAGAAAACGTCAGTCGGATGCTGAAAGGGAGGTAGGCGGCGAGGAAAGGCCCATATGCAAATTTTGGAGCCAAGATTGCACGTTGCGCTGTTGTCATGCTACGAAACATTCACACCGGCATTTCTATCTCCATAACGTGTCGAGCATGCATCCCTGGTCTCACAAGCAGCCGCCGCCGGTGCCCGCCACGCCCACGCGCGCGGCACGCTCGGAGCTCGCCTGCATGGTATCGGAGAGCGCAGAGATCGACAGGGACGTTGGGGAGTGAACCTGGTCTTCATAAAGGGAGGAGACGCAGACGAGGAGCAACAGCAACGCTGCCGCCCGCAAAAGGTGGGTCGCCCCGCCCATCTTGCCTCCCCTGAGTCAACCCTCGAGCTTCCAAGTGAGGGACAGGTTTAGTCATCGATCAGGCCACCACGGAATTGGAGCCTACAAGTTTGACCACTGTGCACCTCGTCAAACCGCCGGATAATCGGATACTCGTGCCGCACTTCATTTCCACAACACTCACGAGTACAAGCGTTCGCCCCTACGCGGATTCTATGCGGAAGACCGAATCATAGAGGGTATCGAAGCAGTAGGCCACCGCGGCGAGGGCCTTATTCGGCGCATCTGCCCAGAGCACCTGCCCGCGAAAGCGCGTAGCCACGTCGGCTAGGCCGCCACCAGCACCCCCTCCACGCGTGGTGCGCTTACACATCGCCATCTGAAAGCGTGCCGCGCCATTGTCACGCTCGAGCGCCATGAGGAGCACGGGACCTGCGAGGGCAGGGTACAAAGGGGTGCTTTGTAAGAGCCCAGAATGCGCTGCCGCGCGAGGGAAGAGGGGCATGAACCACGGGCGAGTGTCTCTTCTGCAGCACGGGACTCCAAAAGACCCGCGAGTTGCATGGCCTGGCGGCGCGCGAGCGGTGCAAGTCGAAGATTGGCTAATGTGAAGTCCTCAGCAAAGAGCGACTCGAGCACCCCGACATATTCCTGGAATCCCGCGCGACCCAAGCGTGAGGGGCCCGTGCAAGGACACAAACGCCAGTGCGGGCTGGGCGCTGCCTGCTCCTCGACAGCAGCGCCGCACATGACAACAAGTACGAGCTGCTTGAGCGTCTTTTCCTCGCCGCCGTCCGCCGTCACAATCTGGCGCCGCGTGGCTCCGCACACAGCGTCTGCTCCTGGGGGACTGGGGCCCGTAAAGTCCGGGAAGAAGGCGGCACGCTCTCGCACAGCAGCCGCGAATACGTCCGAGGCGTGCAAAGCGTTGTGCTCGAGCGAGGAGCCGAGCATGCTACGCAGCGCGAACTGATTCACGCGCGACGCCTCGCGCGGGTCGTCCGGCCTGGAGGCAGGGGAGTCCTCTCCCGCGTCAGGCAGCACATCGTGGCAAGTCGGGGCAAGAGCCGGCGCGGGACGAAAGCAGCCGGGGCTGCAAGAACGGACTGTGGCGAGATATGAGAGCGGTGAGGACCCGCAGACAGACAGCCAGGCGGCGACAGCGTTGACGCGGCGAAGCAGCAGCGCGACGCACGGGCGGCCTTGCAGCGCGGCCGCACCCGCGCCCCCGACATGCTCGCAGAGCATCTGTGCCTCGGCGGCGGTCGGGGCGAGCATGCGAATCGCGACGCAGTCAAAGCCCCCGCGGCGCACGTACTTCAGCACTTTGGCGAGCTGCGCGCGCACCCCGGGCTTGACCAGCGCGACTGTGTCGATGGCCGCGGGCTCGCCTGCCTCTGCCTTGAGACTTTCCAGCACTACCAAGCTCTGCGGTGGAGGCAGCATCTGCCATGGAAAGGCACCCTCGCTCACCAGCTGTGCGCGGCGGGGGCGCGCGGGCCTGGCACGCCGTGGGGGATTGCGGCGAGGGGCGCACCGCACGGGCGCCGGTGGCGGCATGGGGCCAGGCCAGCTCGGCGTCCTGGAAGAGGGCCGCGAGCTGGCGCAGGGCCGCCCGCCCGTCCACCGAGGCCACTGCGGCGCAGCGCACCGCATCTACCGCGTGCGCAGCGCGAAACGACTCGACCGCGCCCGCGCCCGCGCCCGGCCCTGCCCCGACACGCACTCAGGCGGCGCACAAGCAGGAAAGTGGCCTTGGAAATACGAAAGGCGGGGGGCGACCTGCGTGAGCATTTCTCGCGAGTGCAGCCTCCGGAGTGCCGGGGAGCGGCCCGAGAAGCGCGGCCAGGCGGCTGTAGGCGTCGGGCAGGCGCACCGCGAGCGCGAGCACCGGGCCCGCCCCCAGCGCCTCAGTCGCCTCCTCGTACTGGGCCACCTGACCCTTGGCGACCGGGCAGAGCTCCCGCGTGGCGTGCGGCGGCAGCCAAGCCAGGAGCTTGCACCCGAGCAGGTCGGCTCCGAGGCCCCCGCCGCTGCGCCGCAGCAGGCGCGTGAACAGCGCCCGCACCGCCGCCGAGTCCGTGGCGCAGTCTGGTGTCAGCACCACGCAGGCCACCTGCGGGAGCTCCGGCGGCGTCGCGAGGCGCGCGGGGGCGTCAGCGACGCGCTGCGCGAAGGCGACGCTGTCGACAGGCTCCGTCTCTTCAGCGATCGCGAGGTGCATGGCGCAGCGCAGCGCCGCCGGCTCGGTCGCGGCCGCGCACACCAGCGACGCGTGCACTGCGAAGGCAGGTGCTCCCCCCGCCCGGCGCTGGGGTGTCTTGGGCACAGACGGAGCAGGACCGATCTCGTCCGAGCCCGGGAGGCCGCCGCTCTCCGCGAGGGCGGTGCCCACCTCCCTCTCCAGCGAGAGCACGCGCGCAACCGCGTTCTCGCCGCGCAGCAGCACGCACACGGGCGGTGGCGAAACGCCCCTGGCAGCGGCCCACGCCGGGAGCCCCGCGGCCTCGACAGCCCTGGGCTCCAGCGGCGAGCGGCGCAGCCCGGTGAGCCGCAGGCCGCTGCGAAGGTAACAGTCGAGCACGGCGGCAACCGTGTGGGCGGGCAGGCCCGGGCGGAGCACGGCGGCCGTCGTCTCGACGGGGAAGGCGCAGAGCAGCCGCAGCGACGGCAGCCGCGCTGCGGGGTGCGTGGCGCCCACCGCCATGTCCTGCGCCAGCGAAAGCGAAAACCAGAAGGCCGCCTCGCGGCGGCTGCGCTCCGCGGAGCGCGCGCAGGAGAGGAGGTTGCGCGCGCGGTCGATCCCGAAGCGCGCGCGGAGGGAGGCGGGGTCGGTGCGGCGCGCGACGGCCGGGTCTTCGGGGCCGATGATGTGCGACCACGCACGCGCGGCGTCGAGGCCGCGGGCAGCGAGCACGAGGAGGGGCGCGGCGGGCCCCGCAGGCACGGGCGAGAAGGCGCGGAGGCGGTCGAGGTGGGCGCGCGAGGGGAAGACGAGGCGCAGGGCGGCAAGATCGAGGTGCGCCGCGTCGAGGCGGGCGAGGATGTGCCCGACTGCCCCGCGCGAAAACGCCTCCGGGCGTACCACCGATACCACCGTCTCGGCAGGCGGGTCCCCCAGCTCCTCGCGCGCGGGCGACGGCGCCGCATCGCCGCTGCCCGCAGCCTCGGGCGCGCACGCAAACCACTGCAGCGGGGAGGAAAGCCGCGGCCCTGGCGCGGCGTCTGCAGGCACGACCGCGGCGGCATCGAGCACGGAGCCGGCGCCCCCTGCCAGCGCCACGCCCGTCTCGTCCCCAGCCGCGGGCCCTCCCACCTCAGGCAGCGCACTCACAGCCATCGCCTCGAGCGAGGCGCGCACACTCGCTGCCACGTCGCAGCGGTCGTTGGCCTCGGTGCGAGGGTCTGCGGCTCCGACCGCGACGCACAGCAGCGGGTCGCTGCTCGCGCGCGCAGACGCGGGGCGCAGATCCGAGGCGCACGCATCGAGGGGTAGGATCGCGCGGCACACACCGAGAACCTGCCAGGCGAAGCCCGCGGGCGGAGTGGGCGCGGGTAGCCCCAGCGCCTCCCGGTCGTCCGGCTCGGCCCCTTGCGCGGCCGCCGCCAACGAGCTCGGGTGCATCTGCGCCCCGCCCGCTCAGCGCCCTGCTGCGGCTGCGCAGAACAGGCGGCGCAGGGCGCAGGGTGTGGGAGAGAGGGAGGGATGAGGCACCATCCAGTGGAGGACGCGGGCGCAGAGGCTGAGGTGGGATGCAGGCAGCAGCACCACGCAGGCGGGTAACCGCTGCAGCTCCGCGGGCCCGGCGGCCGAAGCGACAGCAGCCTCCCAGGCGAGAGGCAGCGACGGGATCGGCTCGAGCGCGGCAGGCGGCGAGCGGGCGCGGGCGCGCGGGTGCGGCGCGGCGCGGGCCTCCTCTTGCTCAGCCTCCTCCTCCGGGCCGTCGCGTGCGCCCTCCAGCTCCGCCCCAAACGAGGCGTGCCGCTCCGCCCCAAGCGCGCGGCGCGGCGTGCTCGGGCCCGCCGCGCGACTCTCGCGCCTCAGCGCCGCTTCCTCCTCGAGCGCGCGCGCTCGCGCCAGTGCCTGCTCTCGCTCCCACTCCCGCGCCTCCTCCCGCCGCGCCTCCTCCGCCTTCTCCGCCTCCTCTGCCTGCCGCGCCCGCTCCCGCTCCTCCTGCATCCCCCGCTTCGCATCACCTCCCGGACCCTCGCGACCCCGGCGGGAACTCGGTCCGATCGAGGGCAACGGCCCTTCCCGCCGGGGGTCTCCCCGGGGCCCAATCGCTTGCTTACGGGGGCGAGAGACAGCCGCAGCTGCAGGAACACAGCTGCGGCCGCGGCCGCGGCGCAGGCGTACCCGTCGCTTTCGGGCGGCTTCGGCGCGCTGCTGCTCCTCGAGCTCCTCTCTGCGGCGGCGCTCCGCACGCTCTTTCTCGCGCTGTGCGCGCAGCGCCCGGTCCTCCTCCTCGCGCTTGGCTCGCCATGCCTGCCGAGCCCCGCGCCCCAACTCCTCTCAACTTGTCTGACCGCCCGCCGCGCCCAGGGACGCCCAGCCACGACAAGCACACCCCTGACAGGGTCCGGGGGGCGGGGAGGGAGCGACCTGCGCCTCGGCGCGGCAGCGCTCCGCCTCCTCCTCCTCCTGGCGGTTCGCCTCCCGCGACCTGCTCTTGAGCGACGAGCGCAGGGCGTGCAGCCCGGCCGCCTCCTCCTCCTCGTCCGAGCTCTCGTCGTCCGCCATCGCCAGCCGCCCGCGCCCTGCACCCCGTCCGACTCCGCCGCCACGGCCGAGTGGGGGCTCGACCACGCCGCGTCCGCGTCCGCCGAGGGCCGGCGGCGCAGCCGCTGCCGCGCGCTGTGCCGCGGCATCGAGGCGCTGCTGGCCTGTCTGCACCCGGCGCGCCTGCTGCGCCGCCATCGGCACCGGCCGCAGAGTCGGGGCCGCATCCGCGGCGCGGGAGGGGTTTAGGGTCTCCGCGCCAGCTTCCCCCGACGGCGCGGTGTCGCCGCGCTCCTCGGCCGACGCCGCGCGCTCGGCCGACGCGTTCAGGCGCTCGCTGGTGACCTCCATGCGCCGCGCCTGCCGCCCCGACGTCTCCACCGGCCTGAGGCAGAGGGCGTCGCCGCCAGATCGCTCCAAGGCCTGCCCCGCCTCGCTCTCGTCCCTTCCGCCCCCGGAGGCCTCTGTCTGGGCGGTTTCCCCTCGGAATGCGCGCAGCCGCGCAGCAATGGAGCTGCGCTGCGGGCCCTGGCGCGCAGCCGCCTCGCGCGCCGGACCCACCGGCGCGGCCGCCTGCGGGCTGCGTGGCGCCGGCGCCTCGCCTTCTCTGGGCAATGTCCTTTCGGAGCGCAGGGCTTCTTCAACAGGAGCGGGCTTGGATGCGGAGGGCGCGACGTGGGGCGGCGCGGCGGCCGGCGCGTCCATGTCGCGGGCGTGGGCGGCGAGCGTGGGGAAGACGTTGGGGTCTGCGGGGATCTCCTTGAGCGACTGCAGCAGCGCGTCAACGTCCACGCCGCCGAGGTCCATGTCCAGCAGCCCGCCGCTGAGCGACACTATTTCGCGCTGTCGCTGCTCCGTCGCGCGCTTCTGCTCCTCCTTGGCCGCCTCCACCTGCGCGAAGAAGCCCGCCTCGAGCGCCTTTTCCCGGTCGCGCGCGAGCAGCCCAACCTCGCCGCCCGCCATGCGCGCGCGCGTCTCCTTGATCGAGTGCTCCGCCCGCGCCTGGATGTCCTTGGCCACCGCCTTGGCGCCGGACTTGCGCTTCCACGTGTCGAGGTCCTCGCCCTGCGCGTGCGCGATCCGCTGCTGCAGCCGCCGCTCCTCGAGCCGCGCGTGCTGGTTCTCAGGCTCTGCCTCGAGGACCTTTTGCACCTCCAGCGAGGCCTCGTGGTACTGTGAGCAGAAGCGGAGCGAGACCGCCAGTGCCATGCGCACCGCCGGCGCCGCGTTGGCGCCTCCCGTCTCGACCGCGCGCTGCAGCTCCGCCCGCGCCGCCACGTAGTCCCGCTGCTCGGCGAACACGCGGCCGCGGCCCGCCCAAAGCCGCCCGAGAGTTTCGCGGTCTGCCGCGGGGCCTGCTTCGTTCAGCGCCCGCCCGAAGAGCGCCACGGCGTCGTCCAACTGCCCGCTGGCGGCAGCCTCCGCGGCTCGCCGCTCAAAGAGCTCCGTATTGCCGGCCCCACTGGCAACACGGAGCTGACCCGGCAGCCAGGGCACCGGCCGCTCGCCAGTATCCTGGTCGGAGGCCGGCGACGGCACGCCATCGCCCCGCGAGGGTGCCTCGTGCCAGGTCGCCTTGGCGGCCATGGCGGCGGGAGGCGCAACGGGGCCCGAAGCGGCGGCAGGCGGCGGAGAGGAGCGCGACTCGTCGCCGCTGGCACGCGCAGTGTGGTCTATGGTGCGCATTGGGTGGTCTATGGTACGCATGGGGTGGTCGGTGTCGAGCGAGGAGATTGGACCCGGCCGGATTGTCCCAACGTATTCCCCCCTGCCACGGGAGCGCAGGCGTCAACGCGATATGTCGCCCACTGCGGTGCGCCGCCAGGACAGGGATGCAATCAGCAAAGAGCGGGAACACGCAAGCCGGGTGCGGCTGAGCACACGTTTCCGGGTCGACGCGGAGATTCGAGAAGACGGGTTCCACGTCAGAGTCGGAGGAGGAGTCGTCAGCTTCGATCGACGGCAGCTTTGTCCGTACTTCCTCGTAAAACCCATCGCACTGCGCCTTGAGATCGTGCGTGAAGATCGTGAAGTTACTTTTCTCCAGGCTTTCACCCTTCACCTTCAGCTCAAGATCCTCCTTCTCATGTGCCTGTGGGCTCGCAACAGCGGCACGAGCCGCCGCCACAGGGTCCTCGACACGGACCGCACCAACGGCTCTGCCCTTGGCAGAAGGCACCGTCCTTGCTGGCCCGGGCGCGCCCTCGACACCCTTGTCGGCCTCACCCCAGGCGGCGCGTGGGCGCCCTGGGGGAGGAGAAACGGGCGGAGAGCGCGCTGCCGCCGGGAGCGGGCGTGCCGGGACACGCGTTGCCGTGCTGCTGCCCAGATAGCCACGGGGTACCGAATCGCCTGAGCCGACCGATGATGTACTCTTGGGCGGCGTGGGGGCCTCTGCGACTTGCGTGTCTAGAGCCTGCTTCGTCAGGTTGAGCTGCTGTGATATCTGCTGCCGACGCTCGTACTCCTTCTGGTCGAGAAGGGCCCAGCGACGTCGGCAGGCGTCGGCGGTCAGCCCCGATGAGTCCAGCTCCTCACCATCCACTTCTTGCAAAACGTGCTCCACGAAGGCTCGCAGCGCCTTGGCTACTCGCGGGAAGTCGAAGGAGTACTTGCGGACAAACATGCCAAGTGCGTTGTCCATGTCCGTGCTCCACTCGATGAAAGCATCTTGCGAACGCAAGAGCTGCTCCTGGGAGACAGGATACCTGCTAGACGCAGCGAACAGCATCATCGAACCACAGTAAATCACGACTGTGACTTATTCGAACTTGCCCGTGCCACAAAATGAGTAGGGATTCCGGCAGGATCTAGTGAGCGGAAAGGCGGGTGGCGACGCAGGTTGGCAGAGCGGGGCGGCACGGCTCAGAAAAGGGGGAGGCGCCGGAGAGATCCATCCGGCCAGCCTGGTCCGCCATCTCGCCACTAGGTG
>ENA-UOXV01002367-UOXV01002367.1-marine-metagenome-genome-assembly--contig:-NODE-2367-length-24669-cov-8.983343_pt1 | contig 24669 bp, 22 predicted proteins | sample MGYA00238165_ERZ766961 | MGnify/ENA primary metagenome ERZ766961 (study PRJEB28924, sample SAMN03173240) | marine metagenome | biome: Marine; feature: Water; material: Subsurface seawater | place: North...
TCAAAAATAGATGAGCCAATAATTAAAAAATATTTACAAACGATTTTTAATGATACCATATTTACCCCAAAGCCTGAGCCAGTATATAAATTATTTTTTTATAGACCTTCTAGTTATCAAGACTTAAAAAAATATGCACATCTGATTATTGCATCGGTAAAAAGGAAAAACTCAAATTCTGGATTTCGATTAATCGAAGATTTATTGCCAGAATATCAATCTAATAACTCAGAGAGCGAGAATCCTCTTTATTTAAAGAGAGATTTATATGCAAAAGATCAGGTTTTTATGGTAATCAATGCAATTAATAAAGATCATCTATACACAGAATTTGAAAAAAATAAAAAGTTTATTCATTACCATTACAATCAACAATTTAATAACCGAACAAACAAGTTTTTGTTTAAAGACACACAGTATGAAGAGGAAAAAAAAATAAAGTCTGATTATAATTGGGACATAAAAGTGCCTTGGGGTTGGGAAATCTTAAAAAATGATAGAGATTCAAAAGTATTCTGGATGGGAGCTGAATATCCATATAGATGGCTTTCGGTAAACTGGGAAAATGGAAACATGATGAATGATGAACTTGTAGTCGGACAAAAATTTTGGAAGTCTTCAAAAAGCCATTTTGGGACAATATCATTTAGTGATTATGCATTTACCTTGGAAAAAATTTATTTTAACAAGTCTCCAGGATGGCGGTGCACCGGAGTATGGGCCTCTAATGATTCACTGGAAGCGAAAGGTGGTCCATTTCAATCTTTTATATTTTATGATAAAACTTCAAATCGGACTTTTCACATTAATACTCTAGTTTATAGCCCAGGGAAAGCTAAGGCAGCTTATTTAAGGCAATTAGAATATATTGCAAAATCAATAAACACTAGTTTTAAATTAAATTGAAAAAAATTCTCATCACAGGCGCTTCTGGTCAATTAGGTAAAACTTTAAAAACTTTATTTAGCTCTAAGTATGATATCATTCCTACATCAAAAAACTATTATACTTATCAAAAAAATTATTTTCTTGATATTACAAATCCCATTTTAATTAGAGATATTGTTTCGGCTACATCGCCTGATATAATTATTAACTTAGCTGCCCTAACCAATGTTGACCTTTGTGAAAAGAAACCGGATTTAGCATTTTCAGTAAACTTTACAGGATTGCAAAATATAGTAGAGATATTTAATGGGCCTATTATTCAATTATCGACTGATTATGTTTTTGATGGAAAAACTGGACAATACAGTGAAAATAGTAGTGTGAACCCAATTAATGTTTACGGCAGAACAAAACTTGAAGCTGAAAACTTTTTAAAGGAAAACTCAAAAGATAGTTTAATTATTAGAACGAATGTTTTGTATGACTATATGAGCGAATCTCCGGCAAGTTTTTTAAATTGGGTCGTTAAATCTCTTCAAGATGATAAAAAGATCAATGTCGTTGATGATCAATGGAATAATCCAACATGGACTCATTCAATTGCTGTAGCCATAGACAAAGCTATTGAATTTGAATTAAATGGTTTAATTCATTGGGGCGATAATGATTATATAAGTAGATTCGATTTCGCAATTAAAATTGCAGAGACTTTTCAATTAAAAAAAAACTTGATTAACCCTATTAAAACACGTGAGCTCAATCAAATCGCTGCAAGGCCATTAAAGGGCGGTTTAAATGTGGATAGGGCAAAAAGTATTTTAAATTTAGAGCCTTCAAACATTAGTGATTGTTTAAAATATATTTGGGAGAATATAAACGCATGAAAACTCTTGTTATTTCACCTACATACAACGAAAGAAAAAATATTAAACGTTTGGTTGATATGGTTTTAGGCGAAAATCCTGAATTTCATTTATTAATTGTTGATGATAACTCTCCTGATGGTACGGGTAAAAAGGTAAAAAAACTCCAAAAAAAATATTTGAACTTATTTCTTGAAACTAGATCAAAAAAATCTGGTTTAGGAACCGCTTATATTTTTGGTTTTAAATGGGCTTTAGAAAATAAATATGATTATGTCATACAAATGGATGCTGATTTATCACATAATCCTAAGGATCTTCCATTAATGGTGAAAAAGCTCAAAGATTATGACCTCGTTATCGGTAGTCGTTACATTAAAGGTATTAGCGTAGTCAATTGGCCCCTTCGAAGGTTAATGCTAAGTTATGGTGCAAATGCTTATTCAAGAGTGATTACTGGTATGCCAATAATGGATGGCACAGGAGGATTCAAAGCCTGGAAATCAAACGTTCTAGCCTCTATTGAACTTGACTCTGTTAAGTCTCAAGGATATTCATTCCAAATAGAAATGAACTTCAGAACTTGGGTGAAAGGTTACAACATAAAAGAAATACCTATTATTTTTTCTGATAGGACAATAGGCCAATCAAAAATGTCTAAGACGATTGTTTATGAAGCAATTTTCATGGTTTGGAGATTAAGAATCTGGAAAATATTTAAATGGCATTCTTAAAGTGAGAAAAGTATCGATAATAATAGTATCATATAATGTTCGCTCTTATATCTCGCATGCTATTGATTCCATATTAAAATCAGACTATAATAATTTTGAAATTATCGTTGTTGATAATAATTCTTATGATGGTACTTGTGATCATTTAAAAAAAAAATATAAAACAATTGATGTTATATCAAATGGTACAAATGTGGGCTTTGGCAAAGCTGTTAATCAGGGCGCCAAACATGCGAATGGAGAATATCTTTTTGTCTTGAATCCAGATACTATCATTGAAGAAGATACAATCTCCAAGTTGATTAAATTTATATCCATGAACAAAAATATAGGTGTAGTTGGTCCAAAAATCCTGAATGCAGATGGGAGTCTACAATTATCTTGTAAAAGGTCTTTCCCGACACTAAAAGTTGCTTTACCAAAAATACTTGGTTTAGATAAAATTTTTCCAAATTCTCAGTGGATGGGTAAATATAATCTGACTTATTTAGATCCTTCAAAAAATCATACTGTTGATGCAATTAGTGGTTCTTGCATGATGATTTCTTCTAGTGTATTTAAAAAAATTGGTGGTTTTGATGAACAATTTTTTATGTTTGGTGAAGATATCGATATTTGTTTGCGAATATGGAAAGCTAATTTTGAGGTTCATTATTTTTCTGAAACAAAAATAGTTCACTACAAAGGCGAATCTGTAAAAACTGCTCCATACGATAGTCGGCAAGCTTTTTATGATTCAATGGACATTTTTGTAGATAAACACTATTCCTCGACTCTAAGTTTAGTCACTCGGGCTTTAATATCCTTTGGTATCAGATTAAATAAGTTTCTAGCTTCATTTAATGAAAAGAAATCATTATTTTTTTCATTGTTCATGGATTTCAGTATTATATCGGGCTCATTTAGCCTTGCTGTTTATTTTAGATTTAGTAATTTCAATCCAATTCTTGATAGTCATGGTCTAGTTCCAATAGTTTATGTAGCGTTATGGCTCTTGGTATATTCATATCTTCAATTATATTCTAGATACATACTTTCTTATTCTAGAGCTTTAATTGGGACAGTAGTTGGTTTTCTTTTGGCTGTTTTATTTACATACTTTTTTAATCAATTCGCCTATTCAAGATTGGTAATCATAAATGCTTCTACTATGATAGCACTATTTCTTCCAGGGTGGCGAATCTTTACTCATTATTTAATTTCAAGAGGATATTTTAGAAGTGTAAATCACTCTAAATCTTTATTATTTGCAAGGAAAACAATAGTATTAGGTTCAGATAGTGAAGGAATAAGAATCGCTGAAAGCATATTAAATCGTTTTGATAGCGGGCTAGACCTTATTGGTTACATTGATAAAAATTATCCAAAAGAAAGTAACAGTTTACCTATTCCCTTTTTAGGAAAACTAATGCAAGCGCGTCAGCTTATCTATACTCATAAAATAAATGAAATTATTTTCAGTTCCACCTCGTTTAGTAATAAAGAAATTTTAGATTTTATGGATGAAACTAGAGATTTAAGATTGATATACCGAATGGTTCCTAGTGAACAAGATATTTTGTTAGGAAAATCGAACGTCGAGGATATCGGAGGCATTTCTTTTATAAATATTGAATATAACTTTTACCAAAAACTTCACAAACTTTCAAAAAGAATTTTTGATATAATCATTTCTATTCTATTCTTAATCATTTTATTTCCAATTATACTTTCTTATATATTTTTTGGAAGATTAGTGAAAATTCAATTTTGGGGTGAAGCTGGTATTGTTATAAATGCAAGGATATTTAAAACGAAGAATAAATTGATTAGAGACATACCCCTACTTTTTGACGTTTTGAAAGGCAACATAAGCATTGTAGGTTCTACATTAATTAATAGTAGTGAAAATTCGCCAGAAATTTTATGTAAACCTGGGATCACAGGTCTAGAAAGATTGAAAAATGTCAAATTAGAATCTGAAACACGAAAATCAGCTCAGCATTATTATATACAAAATCAAAACCTTAAATTAGATGTAGAAATAATTATTAAAACTTTGTTAAATGGGTAACGAACCATTATCATACATTTTTTAATCTAGGATAACTTAATTTGAAATATTACTTGGAATTTGAAGAACCAATTCGATTGTTAGATGAAGAAATTCATTTAAAAGAATCAATCCTTAAGCCCAATTCTGATGTGGCAAAAGAAATTGCATTATTGCATGAAAAAAGACTCAAGTTGATAAACAAAATCCATTCAGGATTAAGCAGATGGCAAAGAGTGCAACTGGCTAGGCATCCTGAAAGACCTTATTCTCTTGATTATATTAAATTAATATTTACCGATTTTTTTGAGATTCATGGAGATAGGTTATTCGCCGATGATCCTGCTGTAGTAACTGGATTTGGAAAAATAAATAACAAAAAAGTTGCAATTATTGCTCAGCAAAAAGGTCGTAATACAAAAGAGAATCTGCATAGAAATTTTGGTATGATGAAGCCTGAAGGCTACAGAAAAGCTATGCGTGTAATGAAGCTTGCTGAAAAATTTAAAATACCAATTATTACTTTTATGGATACGCCAGGTGCTTTCCCGGGTATTGGTGCCGAGGAAAGAGGACAGGGAGAGGCTATTGCAAATAATTTGATAAAAATGTCAAGTTTGAAAGTTCCAGTCATTTCCATAGTAATTGGAGAAGGCGCAAGTGGTGGAGCATTGGGCATTGGTGTTTGTGATAAATTTTTAATGATGCAAAATAGTTGGTACTCTGTAATTAGTCCAGAAGGTTGTGCTTCCATTCTTTTTCGTGATGCAAATAAAGCTGAGGATGCGGCTGAAGCATTAAAAGTAACGCCTGATGATATGGTAGATTTGGGTATTTGTGATTTGGTGATTCTAGAACCAAATGGTGGAGCACATAGAGATTCTGAGTCATCAGCGAAAAATTTAGAATCAGCATTATTAAATGCTTTAAATGATTTTAAATCGATTGAACCGAAACAATTTCTTGATATGAGGATAGAAAAATATGATAAACTTGGGTTTTTTGAGCAATGAAAATGATATCGTATGATCATAAAGTAAAAGTTTATTATCGTGATGTTGACAAAATGGGTATTGTATATCATTCAAGATATCTTGAATACTTTGAAGAATCACGTACTGAATTATTAAAATCTATAGGCTTAAGTGTAACAAAGATTGAAAATACTGGAATAATGCTTCCTGTAATCAGTAGTCATTGTGAATATTTTAAAGGTGCACATTTTGAGCAAGGTCTTGTGATTAAGTCTAGTATATCTATTTTTCCAAAGGCTAAGCTTGATATAGACTACTCAATTTTGTGTGCTAAATCTTCAATACTTCATGTAAAAGGGTACACTACTCACGCATTTGTAAATAAAGATAATAAACCTGTTAGAGTTCCTAAAATGATTTCTGATAACTTAGCTCGATTAGGCTTAGAATAAGAAAATGTTCTTATCAATTTTAAAGATTTTATTGTTAATATTATTTTCACTTTTTTCGTTTAGTTGTGAAAAAAATAACGTTTATCCTTGGAGTAAAGATTCTTTAGACAACATTATAGCAGAAAATCTTGAAAAAATGATTTTAGTTGATTTTGAAACAGATTGGTGAACATGGTGTGATCGTTTGGATAACGATACCTACTCAGATAAAAGAATAATAAAATATGCTAGTGAAAACCTTATCTCAATAAAGATAGATGCAGAAAAAGGCATTGGTCCTGAACAGAAGAAAACCTATAGAGTAAGAGGATACCCTACGATATTATTATTAGATCCATCTGGAAATGAAATTGATCGAATCGTTGGATATAGGCCACCTGATGAGTTTATGTCTGAGTTAGAGAGGATAAAAAGTGGCACAAATACATTGTCATTTTTGCAATCCAAATATCTAAGAAACATGGATGACCCTAGTTTAGAACTTACATTAGCTGAAAAATATATCGATCTTAATGTAAAAGATTCTGCGGAAAAACATTTAAGGAATGCCTTACAATACTATGAGCAGGAAAGTGAATTCAGCTTTCAACGTATTTTTAACATAAGCCAGCTTTATTATCGAATAGGCTCGATTGATGTTTCTATTGAACTCCTGGATAACCTTGTAGAAGATAATAGGGATTCTTCTGAAACTGCCTACTTTTACGGATTGCTATACAAAGCAAAAGTGAATAATAAAATTGAGGATCTCAATCGTTATGTATCAATCACTGATAATATTGAATGGAAAAAATTGTCTTACTGGCAGATAATGAGAATTGTGAAGAAAAGTGGGGAAGACCCAGACCTAGAAGCTTCTGTTTATCTAAAAGCCGTCAACTTATATGATGAAAATTATAAATATCTTCCTAGTTTATTAAATGGGTTCGCTTGGAGGATGACAGAGCTTGGAAGAAATCTACCAATAGCTCTAGAGAAAGTTAATATTGCACTAGAATATGGAGAAGATATTCAAATTCTAGATACGAAAGCAGAAGTGCTCTGGAAACTTGGAAGAACTGAGGACGCTCTAGATGCAATCAATAAATGTATTCAGGGTGACCCGAATAAGAAACATTATCAAGACCAAAAAGTTAAGTTTTTGGAAAATAATAATATTTAATAGAAATAATTTCTATTATCAACTATCTCAGCGTTATCTTTTAAGTCATCCAACCAGTTTTGCAGATATTGATTTTGCTTTTTTGTCTGAAGTCCACTTGCTAAAGACTCCCTCTGCACCTCAAATTCTGTTGAGTCGATTGAAGCAATAGCTTTGATATGAATAATTGCCCAGCCTCTGTTTGTCTCAACAGGACCAACAATTTTCCCTTCAACACTATTTAATAATGCTCCTGTAATAAAATTGCTTCTACCAATAGAGCTAAAGCCTTCGTTTATCGTTTTTGATTCATCTTTAACACTATCAAAAATCTTTTGCTTTTCAATTAAAGAGCGAAGAGATTGTTCGCCTGCATTTAACTCTATGGCTAATCCATCAATAATATCCCTTGAAGCAGATTTCTGTTTTTCTCTTTTTACTTTATTCATGAGTTGAGATTTAACACTCGTAAACGATTTGTGCCCTTCCTCAATTAAGCTGTCAACGTGAAAAACAGCATAAAACTGATCATTTTCAAGAACATCTGAAACAGAACCAACTTTATTATTGAAAGCATATCTCACGCCACTACGCATTGAACCGATAGCCCTAACTCGGGAAGAGGACTGTTCGACATTTTCTTGCGATATAATGGTTAGGTTATTGCTATTTGCAACAGCAGTAAACCCGGAATCTTGAGCATCATAACTAAAAAGAGTGGCAACTCTTCTAAGGTCAGACAGTGTTGTTGGACTTGCTTCGACTTTTAGTAATATGTGCGAGGCCAATATTTGATCTTTGCCTTTTTCTGTTCTTTTATCTCTGACGTTAATGATATGGCTTCCAAAACGCGACTCAATTGGTCCAATTATAGAGCCTTTTTTTGCTTTAAATGCGGCTTCTTCAAACGGTTTAACCATTTGTCCTTTACCAAACCAACCCAGGTCACCACCTTTTTCTTGGTTAGAAGGGTCTTGAGTATATTCATTTGCTAAACTTGAAAAGTCTTCACCCGCTTTTGCTCTCTCCATAATGTCAGCTACTAGATAGGTATTATTAAGACTATCCTGTGATGATGGTGATTTTTTCCAAGAAACAAAGCTTAGGTTGCGAAGTTCATCATGTTCAAAATCCGATAGTGAAGCATTATACTCATCTGTGAGCTCATTATCAGATGGTTCAATATCATCTTTTGGTGCCTTGTCGTACGTAACATGAATAGCATCGATTGTATATTTTACGTTTTTCTTTACAAAATCATTTTTTATATCCTCAGCAGTGACAAGTACATTTTCATTTAAAAACTGAGTGAGTTTAAGATTGGGTATGTAGCTATTTCTCATCCAGTTCTCGATTGGAGTCCATTCATCTCCTTGAGGGGAGGAAAGAGCTAGAAGATATTTTTCTGAATCAAATTTTCCATCAGTTTGAAACGTCGGGTTTGAACGCAGAAACTCAGGTGGGTTTTCTCTCAAGTGGTAGATTATCTCTTCATCTGTTGCTTTTAATCCTAATCTTTTAATTTCTGAACTTACTAAGACTTCTTGTACAAGATTTGTCCATGCAGAGTTTCTTACTCGCTCGTAGAGTGCATCATTAACAGTTTGGCCGTTTTCTTTTGCTTGATTTATCTGCTGATTTACTAAATTATTAAAATAATCTGGAGAAATATCTTGATCATTAATCCGAGCAATTACTCTTGAGGGATCGACTCTTCCAGCAATTTGATCGATGATATTCGCTCCGCCAACTAAACCGCCAACGGACATACTTAATAAAAAGAGAAGCAATAAAGCCCACAGCACTACTGTCATTCGTTTTCTTAACGTGACCATTAAACCCATAATAATTCCTTCAACGTATAAATTAAAAATATTCCATTATATTAAATGGTGTCAAATTTAGACTTTGAACAAGCATGAAACAATGAACAAGACTAAATTTAAGACATAGCAATTTTAATATGAGAATTAGATAAGATGGTTCAAAATATTCATAAAGTAAGAAATGAAGTAATTAAGTGCGTAGAATGTACGAGATTAGTCAATTTTCGGACAAAAATAGCACAAGAAAAAAGAAAATCATACATGGACTGGGACTACTGGGGAAAGCCTGTTCCTGGATATGGTGACCCGAATTCTAATCTTCTTATTTTAGGTCTAGCACCTGCAGCGCATGGAGGTAATCGAACTGGACGCGTATTTACCGGCGATAAATCTGCGGATTTTTTGTTTAAGTGTTTACACGCTGCTGGAATGGCTAACCAAGCAGATTCAACCTCCAGAGACGATGGTCTAACATTAGATGGTTTTATGTCGGTCGCGGTAAAATGTGTTCCCCCTGGAGATAAACCTACCGCTCAAGAGCGGAATAATTGCGCGAAGCATCTTGCTAGTGAAATTGAGTGTCTTCCAAATTTAAAAATTGTTCTTGGTCTAGGTAAAATTGGGTTTGAGTCTTTTTTGCATTTTACCCGTAAATCCCATGACATTAAAATGAAAGACTACCCTTTCAAGCATGGAGTTGGATACAATCTCCCAAATGGGATAGCCCTTTATGGAGCCTATCATCCAAGTCCTAGGAATGTTAACACGAAGACAATAACTTTTGATATGATGGTCAAATTTTTAAAAAAGCTTAAAAATGAGATTTAGTTTCTTAAAAACAGGTTTCATTCTTTTCTCTTTTTGCTCGAGTATTATTTTAGCAGAGCCTACACCATGGTGGGAGGTAAACTATAATTTAAACATTAAATATCCGAGCATGGGTGATTATAGATGGAAAAGGGGATCTGATAAGATTATTGTAAAGGGAAAAGCAGAGAATAGACGTTCTTTTTACACTGTGGATCCTGCGCTTGGGGATACCGTAGTTTATTTAGATAGTAGCGTTTTTAGATACAAAAATAAAGATATCCCAATCCTGCGCTGGAGTTTTTCTAAAGATAAACGACTGATGTTGATTCAGTCTGAGCGAAATAGAATATGGCGGCACTCTAATAAAGGCAGTTATTACATATTACGTATCAGTGATAGATCCTTAATAAAAGTAAGTAAAAAAAATAAAAATCTACGAAACGTGAAGATTTCTCCTGATAATAGATGGGTGTCTTATGTTCGTGATGATAATAACCTATATGTTTACGACATTAACCGTGACCGAGAAAAAAAGCTAACTAGAACGGGTTCGGAAACTGTTTTGAATGGACATTATGGTTGGGTTTATGAAGAAGAATTAAGTGGTTATGATGGCTACAGGTGGTCACCTGATAGTCGCTTTATTGCTTTTGTTGAAGAAAATCAGTCTGAAGTAAGTCAGTTTAGTATGATAGATGATCTTCAACTTTATCCAGATATTCAAAAAGTGTATTATCCAAAAGCAGGACGACGAAACCCATCTATAAAAATTGCGGTTGTTAATGTTCAAGGAGGTGGAAAGAAATTTATTAGTCTTGATCAAGATACCAGTGTCTATTATCCTTGGTTTGAGTGGTATGACAATGATAATCTTTGGGTGATGAAGCTTGAGAGACTCCAAAAAAAGTGGCAAATGATCTACGCCGATATCTCAAGTGGTAGGACGATGAAAGGTCTCACGGAGACAGATATTGATGGATGGGTTGAACTTCATGAGACAAACCAAATTCTCAAAAATGGATTATTCTTACATATCTCAGAACGAGATGGTTACCAACACATGTACCTTGAAAGAACAGATGGTCGTTTTACGGTTCCGGTGACTAGCGGGCAGTGGGAAGTAAAAGAGATCGTGCATGTAGATGAAAAAAATGAAACTATATTTTTTATGTCCAATAAAAAATCCGTTCTTGAAAAACATTTTTATTCTGTTCGTTTTGATGGTACTGCACTAAAACTATTAACACCTGAACCAGGGACTCACTCTGTTTCGATGAACCCCAATGGCAAAACATTTATTGATACCTACTCCTCGATTGATCAGCCCAGAACAATTAGGCTTCGTAGTAGCGATGGAACCTTATTACGAACCTTAGGAACAACGGACCTCTCAAATTTTGATCAAACTAATTTATCAAAGCCTTCTATTGTTCGATTTCTAGCCGATGATAATGAAACCATTCTAAATGGAATTGTTACGCTTCCCCATAATTATGAAGAAGGCAAACAGTATCCTATGATTGTTCATGGCTACGGAATGCCTGGGACTCAAATTGTACAAAATCGTTGGCAGGGTGGCTTTCAGCAATTCTTAGCCAAGAAGGGGTATATTATTTTTTCTATGGATGCGCGAGGAATGTCAGGAAGAGGTAGAGATTTTAAAAACTTAAGCTATGGTGATATGGCGCATTATCTTTCAAGAGATCATGCTACCGGAGTAAACTTTTTAATTGATCAAGGTTATGTGGATAAAGATCGTATCGGAGCATGGGGTTGGAGTGGAGGTGGTTACTTCACGTGTCTGATGCTTACCAAACATTCGGATCTATTCAATGTTGGTGTCGCTGTTGCGCCGGTAACAGATTTTAGACTTTATGATACAGCCTATACAGAAAGATATATGGGCCTGCCCCAAGAAAACGCGATTGGATACGATTCGACCTCAACAATAACCTATGTTGATAAGTTAAAAGGGAAGCTGCTTCTAATGCATGGTACCCACGATGATAATGTTCATGCTCAGAACACTACAAAATTTATTGAAGCATGTATTCAAGCAGATAAACCGATTGATGTCATGTATTATCCAACAAGAAATCATGGCATTTATGGTAATAATGCAGGAAAACATGTTTACAAGAAACTCTTCGAATATTTCCGACTTCATCTTAAAATAGGCTAAATAGGACTGCGGAAAAATTTATCTTATCCTATCGAATTTGAATTATGGCAGAAAAAAAAGAAAAACAAACAGGTAGAGTTCCCACAGAAAAACAGGTAATCCTGTTAGAGAAGCTGATGGTGCATGAACTAGAAGATGTCCAGCAGAAAGCGCTGGCTATCGTTCTAAGTATCTGGAAGAAGAAGACCGTCCAAGAAATTTCGTATATTATTCCAAATTTAACGGAGAAGCAGATACGCTATACGATGAAGCGTTATCATGCAAACCCAACAGACTATCTAACGGCGATGCATGATAGATGGTCAAAACAGCGAATGGTTCACGAGCTTCGAAGTGCCCACGATAAATGGGCCAAAAGGCATCAGAATAAAAAAACATTTGATTTGTCGGTACGCGGATTTTTTAATCAGTTCAACAAACCACTTTTAGCTCAGCTTCAAAATTTAGGGAAGAACAAATTGTTTATTACTGTTCAAGATGCATATGCGCATGCAGGTATTAATCCCAATTGTCACCTTCCGCCAGTTTATGGTACAAATGAGGACGAAGAAAAGAAAAACTGGTCTGAAACCTTAAAAATAGTTGCTGGCATCTTTGGTGATAGAGTGCTCGCAGCTGAATATATGAATCCAAAAGATAAGGATGATAGGAAGTTCATTCGTATTCCTGATTTCATTCGCTACCCTGGTTCAGACTTTCCATTGTCGCAGGCCGAAAAAACACCTGAATTGAGAATTTCATTAGTGTCCATAATGCAAGAAGGTGTACGCATGTTTGGCACAAAAGATTTGGCTACGCACGAACTATGTTGGAAAGCAGCCGTAGAGGCAGCGGGATTTGATTATATGGAGATCAAACAAAAGATTGCAGCTGCAAACAGAAAACGGTTTGTCCTCATGTTTCTGGATTATTTGATCGAACAAAAATTTGTATTTAAACAAGAACATTTAACTAAGCCAAAATACGATTACATCGCTTATTTCTATAGAGGGTTAAGAAAAACGTGGGCAGATTCTAAATTTAGAGAGTTCATGCACGATGATGATTTTCTTTTAGGCAGTTTGATAGAAGCCTACTTCTACAGAGATAAGGAACCCTGCGCTCCTCATCAGTACTATATAGATCATATTGAGAGAGTTTTTCGTGATATTTATGTGGACGGCGATTTGCGCGATGCTTCGACCTTCGACGATATGCTTCAGGGCGTATTTAGAAGATATTCGAACGGACAGAGAATTACGCGAAAGTATTTAGAAAATGACGAAAATGAAGCTGAAGTACTAGATCAAATGACAGAACTAGGAAAAGGAAGCTATATTAATTTTATGGAAAATCTTGGACTTCCTGTTAAGGATCTAGACTCATTATATCATGATGAGCTAGATGACCCATGGAAGATTGAGGTCATATATGAAAACGTTAGAAGGCTCGTAGAAGAATCACTAAATACCGGGGAGAATAGACTCCTTGGCAAGTATGCCACAACCCATGAAAAAGGACTTTACCACGCCATTTGTGCAAAGTATGGATACTGGACAGCAGGACTTCTTAAAGTAGGCGTGGACCTTAAAGCATTTACGAATCAGCTTAAAACAAGAGAAAGTATGCAAAATGCATTTCATACCTTCTTCCATGCGTTGCTCAAAAAATACAACTTTACTGAACTGAAAAATCCAAAAAGAGTAACCAAAGAAAATCAGTTCTCTTGTAAACAGCAGATTAAAAGTACCGTTCCGGAGTTTTATTTTTGGGACAAAATAATTGAAACTAGGCTTGGTTACCATGAACAAGAGCCTAAAGAAGACATTGAAAAACTTAAAGCACATACGGGTATGATTATCATTGTTACTCCAGACGGAAAAAAATCATTAACGTCAGGAGAAACATCCGTTCTGCGTATTCCCTTTCATGAGTTTGTGAAAGAATCAAAAGCACTTTTAGGTGTCAAGCTCAGGCATACCGAAGTGCAAAGCTTATCCAATAAGCTAAAAAGAAAGCTTTACTGGAACCAGTAGGACCTTTTCATTAAGTTGATCTCAGCTTATTGTAATCCTCACATTTTTACGTTTCCCTTTTGAAAAAGGTCATACGAAAAATCATCCACATTGATATGGATGCCTTTTTTGCCTCAGTTGAACAATTAGACAATCCGATTCTGAGGGGTAAGCCAGTAGCTGTTGGTGGAAGCAAAGAAAGAGGTGTGGTCGCTGCAGCATCCTATGAAGCCAGAGTATTTGGCGTAAGGTCTGCGATGCCCTCTGTTCTTGCAAAAAAGAGGTGTAAGGACCTTATCTTTGCAAGGCCAAGGTTTGATAGATACAAAGAGATATCAGGTCAAATAAGAGCTATTTTCTCCGATTATACAGATATCATTGAGCCGCTTTCACTTGATGAGGCTTTTTTGGATGTTACCGAAAATAAAAAAAATGTAGAACTTGCAGCCGATATCGCAAAAGAGATACGAGCCAGGATTACATCGGAAACAGGCCTAACAGCATCCGCCGGTATTTCGATTAATAAGTTTTTGGCAAAAGTTGCGACAGAGGTCAATAAGCCTAATGGACAGAAGACGATTCATCCATCTCAGGTAGATGAGTTTATTGATACACTCGAGGTGAAAAAATTCTTTGGTGTCGGTAAGGTTACCGCAAAAAAGATGAACGATCTCGGTATTTATTATGGTGCTGATTTACGCAAACTAGATAAAGATAAACTAATCGCTTATTTTGGAAAAGCAGGAAGTCATTACTACAAAATAGTCCGAAGTATTCAAGATAGCCCTGTAAACCCTAGCCGCATACGCAAGTCGGTAGGAGCAGAAAGAACGTTCTCGAAAGATATTAAGTCTGAGGCGTTTATGCTCGATGAACTTGACAGTATTGCTGACGAGCTGGAAAAACGAATGATTAAATCAAAAAATAAAGGTAGGACTATTACCGTAAAATTGAAATATAATGATTTTACAACTCAAACGAGAAGCAAGACGATAGAACGTCATATATCAAAGAAACACGAATTCTTTCCGATAATCGAAGAATTAATCTATCAAAAAAAAATTGAGCGCTCTGTTCGGCTTCTTGGAATTGCTATTTCTAATTTATATTCTAAAGAAAATAATGAAAAAGAAGAGGTCAGTTTTCAGTTAAAGTTTAATTTTTAAAAACAAATAATATAAATATTTATAATATTTTATATAATGTATTACTTTATAGTATGTATGCTAGTTGTAAACCTTATCATATCTTCTTTTTCGGTTATATAAAAAACTACTTAAAGCTCTAATCTTTTGTCATCTGCTTCATTAGATTGAATGCAGAAAACAAAGGAGATTCCAATGAAACAATCCATAATAGTGTTGAGCTTAGCTCTGCTGGTTAATTGTGTAGAGGTTGACATAAGCAGTGCAGATGGTGATTTTAAAGCAGAATACCAAAAAGCGATTTGTGATAAATATTCAATGTATGCAAACACAATGGATGTGGTTGGGAGTCTTTCTTTATACGCTGAGGATGCGATTGTGAATGGGAATGGACTTGCTCCAATTCAAGGCCTTGATAAGATAAAACAAGACTTTATTGATTGGTACGGAAGTTCAGAGTCAATTAATCATAGTGCAGAAGTAATATCAGCGCAAGTATTTGGTAGCAGAGCCTTTGCTTATGGTAAGTGGAAAGTAAAAAGTACATCAAAAGAAGGCGTAACGACGGAGCGAGAGGGGCATTGGTCTACTCATAATATTAAAGTAGGTGGGTCTTGGAAAATGACTTTAGACCACACAAACGATCTCAAGAATTATAATCAATAGTAAAAATGAAAAAGTATATTGTGATACTATTAGTCCTATGTTTCTGTATTATAAGCGCTCAGGATAACAACCCTATTGACACGAAGTCAGAACAAAAACAAAAAGTAAAAAGGGTAGACAAATGGTTTGCTGTAGATAAAGCGCAGCATTTTACCTACAGCTGTTTGATATCGCTGGGTTGTCAGTACGTTCTGGTCAATAAATCTAAAAATACGGAGTCAGAGTCTTTGCCTGTTTCTACGGCATTAAGTTTTGTTGCAGGCCTTTCGAAAGAATTAAATGACTCGAGGGGAAAAAACGGATTTTTTAGCGTGAAAGATATGATTGCAAATTGCGCAGGGCTTCTTGTCGCAGCGGCAATTATTAGCAGTTAGTCGATTACAATTTGCATTTAATGCCGTAGTTGAACATCTCGACAACAAGCGTCTCCATGTGATCAACCTTTTTTTCTACTTCATTTAACTTCACAAAATGATGATCTGATGTAGAACCAATCTCGGTGTAAATAATTTCTATCGCTTTTACAATTTCATCAAACCTATTGTTAGCACGTTCTTCCGCTTTTTGAAGGTCTTGCTGTCCCATGAAAATGAATAAAGAAAATACCAGTATGGCGCCTGTTATAAGGCCTTGGAAATATGAACGCATCATTGACTCCTATTTAGTTTATTGTTTACAGCAATTGCAATTTTTAAGGCTTCTGGTGTATCACTGTGAATGCACATCGTCTCCGATTGAAGGGTGATTTCTGTCCCGTCATGAGTAACTAATTTATTATTTTTAGATATATTATATGCCTGCATTGCTGCAATTTGAGGGTTTAATATTAAAGCATCACTTAATACTCTTTTCCGTAGGCTACCATCTGCTTCATAGGTTCTATCAGCAAAGGATTCACGTAATACATTTAATCCCATATCTTTCAATGTTGAAACCATTTTAGAACCGGCCAAACACATAACCGGGAGAGAGGGGTTGATAGATTTAATGGTCTCACCGATTAAGGTTGCTAAGCTTTCATCGTTTGCCGCTTTGTTGTAAAGAGCACCATGAGGTTTCATATGACTAATTGAATAATTATGTTCCTCTGCAATATTTATAACTCTGGTAATTTGTTCCAGGATTGAAGTAGACAGCTTTTTATCGCTAATGTCCATTTCATATCGACCAAAGTTCTTACGGTCTGGGTAGCTCGGGTGTGCGCCTATCTTGACGTTTTTCTCCTTAGCAGTCTCAACCATGACTCGTATCATTTTTTCATCGCCAGCATGACCGCCGCAAGCTATATTGATTGAGGTGACATGGTTCATTAAAGCTTCATACGTTCCGTCTTCTAAAAGCGTAGTTAGTTCTCCCATGTCGCAATTGATATCGATCATTATTTAAGTATTTGCTCCTGAGCGAGATAATACGTTTCTGCTTTGTCCATGGTAATGAGTTCAAATGTAAAGACATCTCCGGGCCTTAATTGACCAACTTTATGCATGTCAGCAGCAATTACGTTTGCAATTTTTGGATATCCACCTGTTGTTTGGTGGTCAACAAACGTAATAATGCTATCACCGTTACCTGTAACCTGTACTGCTCCAAGCGGTAAACCCTCGGTTATGATGTCCTCAGGTGTTCGTTTTTGTATTTTAGGCCCATGGATACGAATTCCCATGCGATTAGATTGATGAGATACAGTGTATTCTTTACTGAAAAATAATTCTTGAGTAGGTTTGTCAAAAAGAGAATGTTGCAAGCCAGGTGTTGCCCTAATGATAGAACGGTTATGGTCAATTGGAAACTTTCGATCGATTGGGAAATATCTTTTTTCCGGCTCATTATAAGCTAGTTGGTCTTCTTTTTGAAGGTTTCTTCCTCTGAATCCTCCCGTTTTGGACATTAAATGGGTTGAGCTGCTGCCAAGTAAGTCTGTAACACTAAAACCATTTTGAATTGCAAGATAGCACCTTGCGCCTGATGTAGAGCCTCCAATAGAAAGTATATCTCTTTTTTGGATAGTTACAGGCTTGTTAAAAGGAACGTCATCTCCTCGAATTGTTGCAGTAAAATGGCTTCCAGAAAGGCAGATTGTCGTTGGCATATCAAAAAGATACGTCCCGCCAAACAGCGTAATCTCCAAAACAGCATCATTAACCTGATTGCCCAAGAAAAGATTTGCAATTCTCATCGATACTTTATCTGCAGCTCCCGTAGGTGAAATGCCAACATGAGTATAGCCATTTCGACCAAGGTCTTGTACCAGGTCTTGAAACCCTTGTTTGATCACCGTCATCTTCAAAATAGTGATTCCTGGTTGTCGTGAAATTCTTGGTCTGTAATTGAATAGAACTCAATGGATGCTCCCATGGGTAACGCAGGCGTTTTCGCTTGATTCCAACTAAATAAATTAAGAGGCGTTCTGCCAATGATATTCCAGCCTCCAGGGCTTTGAATTGGGTATATGCCTGTTTGTTTTCCTCCAATAGCAACAGACCCCGCAGGGACACTGGTTCTCGGAGATTCTAACCTCGGTGTTTCAAGGTTTGGGTCCATACCTCCGACATAGGGGAATCCAGGAGAGAAACCTAAAAAGTAAATTAAATATTTCCCAGTTGTGTGCTTATGAATGATTTGCTTAATGCTTAATCCTGTATGGGCGGAAACGCGTGCAAGGTCAGGTGCAAATCCGCCTTCATAACAAACCGGTATTTTGATTCTCGTTCTATCGGTGACTTTTATTTCATGATTCTCGTTAAAAAATTGTTTTAGTTTTGCGATGGTTCGCCATATAGAGATTCCTTCCTTTAACCGAATTAATATGGAACTGTAAGCAGGTGAGAGGTTGCTGATTTTATCTTCGTGGGTTTCTAATAAAAGAGTGCTATAAAAATGAACTTGCTGGTGAATGTATTCGGATATCTCTTGATTAAACTGAATCATAATCGACCGATCAGAAGCAGGCAAAATAGTTGGTGGTCTAAAGGTTTCTTGATCCATGATTAAATACCTACGTATCTGCTAACCGTTAAAAAGATAAAAGCAATAATAAACAGTCTTACAACAATGACCATAATGTTATAAGGAGTAAAATCTATTTTTTTTGAATCTGTTATATCCCTTGTTTTAAACACATCTCGAAAGAATTTCATGGGTATATATTACTTCAAGTTTTGATAACGAATAAATAACCAGTTTTCTTGTTTTTAATTAAACTACGTTAAATCATATTAGTTATATTTTGTTGTTAACGTCTGTTAGAATTTGAAAGGAAACCAAATGAGAGCTATCTTAAAATACACACTGTTACCGTTATTTCTTTTTCAAGCCTGTAGTGATGAAATAAAAGAAGAAAAATTTGATATTGATTGGATTTATTCAGATGAAGGCAGGATGGTAGGCGCTAGTTACAAAACCGCTTGGATTAATGATAATACATTGTATTTGATGGATATGCGCAAACCAAAGGAGGAGCGCACACTACTTAAAATGAATCCAAGCTCATCGATGAAAATGGTTCCTGTTGTTGATAGTGAAAAAATTTCTAAATCTATTTTAAGTGCAGTAGGAAGAACCGATACCTCTATGTATTTAGAATGGCCAAGTTCCTTTAGTTCAACGGGTAATCACGGTATCTACTTCTTTGAAGATGATATTTACATTTTAGACGTACCAAATGAAAGCTATCGCAGAGTAACGAATTCAAAATCAGAAGAAAAAGGAGCCAGGTTTTCACCAGACGGCAAGAAAATTTCGTTTGTAAGAGATAATGATATGTATATCTATGATATACGAACACAAAAAGAAAAAAGAATCACCTTTAGTGGTTCAGAAACCAATTTGAATGGAACGGTTTCTTGGGTCTATTGGGAAGAAATATTTGGGAGAAAAGATCTTGGGTACTGGTGGTCAGATGATTCCAAAGCGATTGCGTTCCTAAACACTGATGAGTCTGAGGTGACGAAGATGCATTATGTGCATTGGAAGCCAGCAGAATCTGAGCTTATTACTCAGCGATACCCAAAAGCGGGGACAAAGAATCCAGTTGTCAAACTTGGGATTATTGAATTAAGCAATTCAAAACTGAAATGGGTAGACCTAGATCCTTTTGAATATTTATGTAGGGTAAAGTGGCTTCCTGGAAACGAGCGTTTGAGCGTTCAGACCATGAACAGAGCTCAAGATAAATTAGACCTTTTCTTTGTTGATAGAGCCACCGGGAAAAATGTTAAAAAAATATTAACAGAAACCGATAGCGGCTGGGTCAATATCACGGATGATTTATATTTCTTAGATAAAAGCTTTATCTGGCAGTCCGAGCGAAATGGGTATGCGCACCTTTATCAGTTCTCCTATGAGGGCAAACTTATTAACCAGATTACAGATGGAAATTGGGCTTTAAGATCATCAGGTGGAACCTTCTGGATGAGACAATCTGTGGTCAATATAGATGAGAAAAATAACCAAATTTATTACACGGCAATGAAAGAATCTTCTGTGGAGAGGCATCTTTATAGGTCTAGCCTGGATGGCAAGACAATGGAGAAACTATCTGGACCCGCTGGCGTTCATAAAATATATTTTAATGAGGGCGGTAGTTACTACTTAGATGTGTTTTCTGATAGAACCTCTCCGCCAACGCTTATCCTTCATAACAAGGATGGTAAAGCTGCGCATACACTTATTGGAGATCGGCCAGAGATTTTGGCAGAGTATGACCTGCAGACCCCAGAACTGTTTACGATTCCGACCAGAGATAATTTTATGATGCCTGCGCAGATCTTAAAACCAAAAGATTTTAATCCTTCTAAAAAGTATCCGGTCATTTTTCATGTATATGGAGGACCTTCCGCGCCAACTGTATTTGATCGCTGGCAAGGTCAATCTCTATTCTTTGATAACATGCTCCTTAACAAAGGATATTTGATTGTTAAGTTCGATCATCGTGCGAGTACCGCAATCAGTAAGAAGCTTGAAAATCACGTTCTAAGGGCGATGTCAGGCCCTATTGAAAGAGAAGACCTGGTTGATGGAATAAAATGGCTTAAAGCACAATCCTATACCGACCCTAGTAGGTTTGGCGTTTGGGGTTGGAGTGGTGGAGGGAGCTTCACGCTCAATATGATGACCAATACAAAAGAGTTTCAAGCAGGTGTATCTGTTGCGCCGGTTACGGATTGGCATTATTATGATACAAAATGGGCGGAGTTTGGTATGAAACGCCCTTTAGACAACCCAGAAGGGTATGAAAGTACTTCTTTTATCAAGACTGCTAAAAATTTACATGGGTCATTGCTTCTTGTTCATGGTACATACGATGACAATGTTCATCCACAAAACTCTTGGCATTTTATCGATGAGCTTGTCAAAGAAAATATTCAGTTTGAGATGATGTTCTATCCCATGCGCAAGCATGGAATTGCAGATGATGAAGCAAGAATTCATCTCTATACTAAAATGCTAAGCTTCTGGGAATTAAATCTGTAAAAATCAAAATAACGTAAAGACTATTTGATTTTAGTTAGTCTTGTTATAATATGATATGGGGCTTTTATAAAACATAATCACACTCTTATTAAAAAACCGGGAGTCCTATTTCCCAAATAAAAAGGAGTTTGATTATGAAAAATCAACAGACAAATCAATCATCGAGCAGAGTTCTATCTTTTGATAAGCGGCTTACGCTAAAACAACAGCGTTTTGTAGACGCATATATTCAAAGTGGCGGTGATGGTGCTCAAGCTGTCATTGCAGCAGGGTATAAGACAAAAAGTCGACAATCCATACACACAATAGCATGTGAAAACCTCAAAAAACCGCTCATTCGTTTAGAGCTAGAAAGGCAGGGCTACAAAGATTGTGGACTTATCCAATCTGATGCAGTTGTTGAGGCTAGAAAAATAGATGAAAGAGATAATAGGGTCAGCTCCAGGCAAGAAAGAGCAGCCTTCCTTACTAGCGTTTTTGAGGACACTTCTCAAATAATTGGGGCAAGGCTTAAAGCGGCAGATATGCTAAATCGTATGTATGGAGATTATAGAGCAGGAGTCATGTCAACTGAACAAGTGATTCAAATGCCCATAGTTAATATAAGGCTTAAAAAATGATACCATATATTTCAACTTAAAATCCTGGATATTTTGAATCTGATTTAATCCAGAGAGATACCCAATCTGGTAGATCGTAATTTGGAACGTCTAATTCGAAATAGTTAGCCGCTTCTTTTGTTGTTATAAGTTTTCTGTTTTTGACAGTGCCTGTTCTTGCTAAAATACTAGAGCTTAACCTGCCTTCGGAATGAAAATCTGTTTTATAGTAAACCCATCTGTCATCTGTAAATACAAGTTTGGTTCTCATTTCAAACTTTTTCCAAAAAGGAATTCGGTATCGGTACTTTGCGGTTGCTCCTGCTAAGGTAAATATTAAGTTGTGCTTTCTCGATTTTTTATAGAACCCCGTACGAAACCCATGGTTAAATCTTCCAATATCTCCTAAAGTGTGATATCGGCCATTATTGATTTCCATATAGGGATCGATATCAAAAATACCTGCACGGAACCTAAGAATGGATTCACCCTCAATTTTTAAAGGTTCCTTTGATTTGGAGTCGTAGTAGGCTTTTAATAGTCTTAAATAAGGATAATTAATCATATAGCTTGATATAAATTAAGGAAAGATGTTTTGAAATCTATCAAATCAAATTAGTCATTTAATAGATGTAAGCCTATGCCTCCGGAGCATAAGCATACAAGTTAGAAACTTGTAGGGCGTAATAGAGAATAATACCACACATCTCTCATTAAACCCCTCGGTTATTCGGGGGGTTTTCTTTTGTCATCCTTTGTCATCCTTAATCAATATTTAGCAAATGATGGACACAAAAATGATGGACACACTTTTAAGGGACACAGATTCAACATTATTTGTTAAATTTTTGATATGAAAAAATATCTATCAGTTTTCTATTATTTAAATTGATGCGGTAAGTATTGAACCAGATAAATTGCCAGACAGATTAAAAGATATACCAATTCAAAAACCAGGAAGCAGGAAGATACAATGATTAAAAGGAACATTATTCTACTTACTATATGTTTATTTATAGTGTGTTGTGGAACAAAAAAAGAAAATAAGGAATCAGTTATGGATAAAGAAAAGGCTTTCGATAATGATAGAGGTTGGGAAAAATTATCTATACGCGAAAAAATAGGACAGCTTGTTTGTTTCAAATATGACAAAGGCCTGATTGCCAAACATGGCAATGGATCGATATATACGCTGGTAAACAGATATCCAATAGGTTCTGTTTTTTTGGCAAATTGGAACATGAAACCGGAGGCACCAAGTGATTCTTTATGGAAACATTACCAAAACACTGTTCAGCAATTCAGTAAGGCATCAAAATATCCTATGCTTTATGTAGAAGATTTTGAGGCGGGAATTGGCTCAGAGATAAAGGGCTTTACACGAACTACAAGTGAGATGGGAGTGGGGGCAACCAATTCTGAGGAAGCGGCATATTCAATGGGTAACATTATATCTAAGGAAGCAAGAGGAATTGGAATCAACTGGTTGCTGCATCCAGTAGCAGACCTGAACAATAACCCGGGTAATTTTCTTACCAACGTAAGAGCCATAAGTGACGATGAAAACATTGCTACTCGCTTATTACCAAATCAAGTAAAAGCAATGCAAAAAAACGGAGTAGCAGCAACGGCAAAACATTTTCCAGGCGATGGCACAGATTTTATTAATCAGCATTTTAGTACATCTACCTTACAGATTAGCTATCATAACTGGAAACAAAAAAATGGCAAAGTATTTCAAACCCTTATAGATAATGGAGTAGCCGTAATAATGGCTGGTCATATTACATTTCCTGCCTATCAGAAAGAAAAACTAAATGGAGAATATTTGCCTGCTACTTTGTCTAAGGAACTAATGACTAACCTGCTGAAAAAAGAAATGGGATTTAAGGGAGTTGTGGTATCAGATGCACTTGACATGGCCGGTATAGCAGGTTACTATGAAAACCAATTAGAGACCGAAATTGAATGCTTTAAGGCGGGAGCAGACATTTTGTTGTGGCCAAGGATTGAAATTATTGATTCCCTTGAGGCGCGTATCTTAAGAGAAGAAATACCAATGGAAAGGCTTAACGATGCTGTAAACCGTGTTTGGAATTTGAAAAAACAGCTTGGATTATTTAACGGAAACTACTCATCAATTAAGTCTGTATCAGATAAAGAATTCGATGAAAATAAAAAGCATGCATACCAGATTTCCGAAAAATCGATCACGCTGTTAGCAGATAAAAACAAACAATTGCCATTAGACACTACAAAAACAAGGAGGCTTTTAATAGTATCAGTTTCAGAGAAAAAAGGAACCGAAAGTTTTAGCATAATGAAGAAAGAACTATCCAAAAGAGGGTATAAGGTGGATATTAGAGATGATTTATCTTATTTTGAGTTAGAAAGTAGCTTAGAACATCTAAGCTCTAAATACGATAAGTTTATTTTTGCATTTTATAGTAATCCTGGAAATCCTTGGGGGACATTAAATCTAAATAACTCAAAAGCCTTAACTATGTGGACTGCTAATAAACTTCCATTAAGTAAAGTAATTAGTATCGGATTTGGAGATCCCTACAAAAATCTGATCTATATGCCGCGTATTTGGTGTCGAATAAATTGCTATCAGACAGACGATAATACACAACTTGCATTGGTTAAGGGCTTAACTGGGGAAATAAAATTCACTGGTAATTCTCCAGTTACATATAATGTTTCATTTTAACAAGTATACCAAAGGTATTTGATAAAATTCCTGTCGGGCGTACTCGAGAATAATACCAGTTACTTCTCAGAAACCTCTCTTTAAAAGGAGAGGTTTTCTTTTATTCAAATATTATCATTCATACTACCAGAAGATGGTTTAATTAATATCACTATTTACGATATGATGGGTAGATTTG
>ENA-UOXV01002368-UOXV01002368.1-marine-metagenome-genome-assembly--contig:-NODE-2368-length-24668-cov-9.982326_pt1 | contig 24668 bp, 19 predicted proteins | sample MGYA00238165_ERZ766961 | MGnify/ENA primary metagenome ERZ766961 (study PRJEB28924, sample SAMN03173240) | marine metagenome | biome: Marine; feature: Water; material: Subsurface seawater | place: North...
TAAGTGAGTTTACATTCATTCCTCTAACCTCTTTCAAATTTAAAAAAATATTAATCTATCCTAATCTAAATTTCTTTATCTAAATTTAAGACTCATCTCCACGGGGCAAAGTAATCCAATAGTACTGTTCCCAGTAGATGACGATACCTTTTTTTCCCCCTACCTTTAAACCCCTTGTACTGTTCGGGCTTACCATTGGTTTGTAATACGTTCCCTTTTTCGTCAGATACATAGCATAGCGTTTCTCCTTCTTTCCAAGATATAAAACCGGATTCCCCTCTTTTACCTTCCAGAAAATACTTACCTCTCCCTGTAGGGTGCGAAAAGTTTGGTAGCCATTTTGCTTGCTTCATTATTTCAACTGCTTTCTCTTTAACTTCATCGGGATAGGATTCTTCAGTTCCCTCAAAATATTCTTCTGGTGACATCCATCCTGGACAACATATATAACCCTCATCCTCACTAGACCAGTATTCTTCTTCATTTTTTTCTTTTGAAAACCACACTTCTTCCCTATAATAGCCGTGTTGTCCTTGTGCTACTGTCATCGTCCAGAGGACAAGACCTTCCTTTTGAGCATGTAGAATTTCTTCCTCAGAGTATCTTTCACCCCAACCACGACCTCTGTATTCTCCTCCCCATTTCACTATACCATCTGGCAATTCTCTTGAAAGGATGTTTCCACATTCTTCTAGGTCGGGGGTCTCAGATGTTTCTTGAGAAATTGATGATGATGTTCTTAATCTGTAACTTCTTTCTTCGTCAATGATGAATTTCTCTCGTCTTTCCATTTTCTCGCACTCCTCCACGAAAAGGAGGATCTCAGGAGAGCACGACATACCGTGAGACTGTGAGAGAGTGCGAGGCTGTGAGCGAGTGAGCCTGTGAGCCTGTGAGGCTGTGAGCGAGTGTGAGTAGTCTGTGAGCCTGTGTTCAATGTTGTTTGTTTGGTATGACTCACAGGTGAGTTTCAAATTTTCTGGGAGGAAGAAACTTCTGTAAATTGAGAAGCTCCCAGAAAATTTGAAAGTTTGTCTTGAAATCTCTCAAGACAAACTTACAATCGCAAACAGACTCGCACAGACCCGCACAGACTCGCACAGACTACACGATGTCCTCCTGGGATGTCAAGGTGAACGATGGATGGAGCCACACTCAGCCCTGCTCATGCTCCAAGTGTCAACACTCCTACTCTGTTGATAGGCTCTGCGATAAGAAAATGCCCAAAGAGTATATTGATGGATTGATTTACCGCTCCAACCCAGTTAGGCCTCGGGCATGGGCGCCTCAAGGACCAGATCCAAAAGATGCCCCGTTCCTTCCATACGGGAACTGGGCTGGAATAGTGGATGGCTACATCTTCAAGACTGGAGAAAAAGGAATGGGATACTACAAGTCATGCTGAATGTCGCAGGAAAAGAGGTGAAGGTATACAATATTGTTCTATAATTATCAGAACACAAAAAAAGAAGAAAACGAAAGACAAAAAATTTATAGAGAGGTAGAATAGTTTTTTATTTACCAAATGAAGAAGAGGATTGTTAAGAGAATTATTGTAAACAAGAAGTAGCTGTCTTCAATTCTAATTTCTGCCTGTAATTCTTTTATCATGTAATCTTTTACAAGTTTATATCCTTGTGAAGAATAATACTGACGAACTCCTACACCCGATATAACCGCGACTTTATGTAGTCCACGTGCAAGAACAATATCTTCTGCAACACCCATCATCTTTTTTCCGAAACCCATATGTTGAACTCTTCCATCTTTTTTCTCGTGTCCAACAATCTGACCATACACATGTAGTTCTCTTATGAAAGCACAACCATTTAATTCTTTGTAAATCAATTCAGAATCATCATCATTTATCCTCAATCTTAGAAAACCATAAAGTATTCTTTTATCAGGACTTTCATAACTTATAAAGTATTCTGTTGATTTGATACCATTGTACTCTCTGAAAACAAGTTCTGCCTTTTCAATACCTTTAGTGTTTCTTCTTACTTCACGACACCTTATATCATCAGAAATGATGTCTTTACGGTCCAATAGCTTTTGATGAAGATTTACATTTTTGTTTCCTCCGATAATATTCATAGTTGGGATATCTCTTACGATACGATTAATTCTTATCCATGGGAAAACATTCTCCTTTATGAAAGTAATTACTTCTAAAAGTTCACTTTCATTCTCACCATACGGTTTATATGTTCCATTCTCATACCATTCTTTAATCTTTGTATAATCAACAACTTCGCATGGATATATTTTTAGTTGATCTGCTTGTAATTCTGGCCTTTTAAGTTCATATTTAAAATAATTGTTCGAAACTTCTGTAATACTATTTACACCAAAAATTTCTGAAAACATTTGAATATCTTTTTCTTTTGAGCTTCCTGGTAAATCGGGCATAAGGTGCCAATCAATCTTACCACCATTTCGCTTCCAAAGATTATTACCCTTGATAGTATCTTTGAGATAACAACCTCGGTTTGTTTCTTGTAAAATATCATCATCAATATGTTGGACTCCAATCTGTAATCTCGTAACATTGAAACGTCTTAAACGCCTTATCTGTCTTAGATTAATATAGTCAGGTCGCGTTTCTAGTGTAAGTCCTATAATTCTTTTTTCTGAAGTTTCAGCCCGTTTTATTTCCTCCTCAAGTGAGTTTTTTTCACCAAATCTCTTATTTAATGTATTTACTGAATAGTATATATCTCTTATAAATGATTCTTGATATTTGATTGGATAACAATCCCATGTTCCACCAAGAACAAGGACTTCTATCTTATCTACATTATGTCCACAATTAGTCAGGGCATCTTTTCTATCATAAATTTGTAATGTCGCATCAAACTCGTCCCTATTAGCACGAAGGACAGCTGGTTCATTATGAATATAACTTCTGGGTTGTTCCTCTTTTACGGCAAGTATCATTTCTCCAATAGTAAAATCTGGTAAATTAGATTTTAATTCTATGCGAAATCCATTTTCTTCAAAAAGATCACAGTGGTTCACTTTGTATCTTTGTTTATTATGGACAATGTATGTTAGTGCCCTTATAAGATGGATATCATCTTTTGTAGTTATGTACATTTTACCATTGAGTATTTTTTCTACTTTCAAAGTTAACCTTACTTCAGGTTCATTTGGACAATAAGCACAATCATGTGGACAACTAAAGTCTTGTTCAACAATATTACCGTTATCATCTTCATATGTTGGTCTCGCGGATGTTAATATAGTAATAACACTTACACCCGAATCACTCCTAACTTTTTTTTTCAATGAATATTTCAAAAAGCTCGTATTTTCTTCTATTTCTCCATCTTTTAAAAGCTTTCTATAAACTTTATTTAGAGTTGGTTTATTTGGACATAATTTATATTTTTTCTTTAATGTATCATAATGTTTTACATAGTCTTTTTCTGATGTAAAATCAAACTGGAATAAATCCTTCGCAAAAAGGATTAAACTTTTGTTTTGAACAATTGTTTCTATATCGTTCATTTTAAATTTTAATATCTTAAAATAAAATATATCAAATTTATATATTATGGGTGGTAATGAATCAACTATGAAAAATACAAGTACTACTAATGTTACAAACAATTTTATGCAAAAAATAAGCACTGATATTGAAAACAGTAATTCAGCAGAATTAGATATGAATCAAACACTAACTTTTAGAGCTCCATTTGCTACTATGAAAGAATGTTCTCTGAGAATAGAACAAAATCAAAAAGGTACACTACGAGCTACAATGGACGCGATGGCTGATTTAAGTGAAGAACAAAAAGCAGAACTTTCAGCTGATATAGCAAATGCTCAGAGTCAAGCACTGGAACAAGCAAATAGTGGGTTGAATTTAGGATCCGAAAACGAATCAAATGTTGAAAATGAAATTACAACAAACGTTGAAAATAATTTGGAAATGTCTGTTGAAAAAACTCTTAGTAATATGAATTTCGCAAAAGGTAGTACACAACAAGAAGCGACGATTGATCTTTGGGGTATGCAATGCGAAGGTTCTAACATTGTAATCAATCAGAATCAAGCCCTTGAAGTAGTCGCTGAAAATTTAGCAGAAACTATCAATGATGTCGTTCAAAGTGGCGAAGCAGTCACTAAAGTTGTTAATGAACAAACACAAAGTGTAAAACAAACAAATGAAGGTGTAGGTGCTTCTGGAAGTGGAGGAAGTAGTAGTTCATGTTTATCAGTAATATTATCAGCTGTTTTAGCAGGTGCGGCACCAATGATACAAGAACAGATGAATAAGAAAAAAGGAGGATTCGGTGGTGGCGCTGGTATGACAGAACCACTCGTTGGTCCTAAAAAAGGTGTTAATAAAGGGATGATAGCAGGTATATTAATCGCAGGAACTGCTATATTATTACTTATAGGGGCAATTCTTCAACTTAATACACCTGAGTTTCCTTGTCCGAGTGAAGAAGAATGTAACACTGCTTGGGATGAGATCAAAGCCGCCGCTCCAAGGGTTCCTGCTGACCTTTTAAGAAAATATCATAATTGCCGTATAAGACATCGCGCTAAAGGTATAAAACCAGAACTTTTTAGACCTCGTTGTGAAACATATTGTGCTTACCTTGAAAGAGAAGCATCAACACAAGGTATAAAACCGAATCCTTTAAGGAGTCTTTATTGTCTAAATTTATTAGGTGAAAAAGGTAAAGAAGAACTAGAAACAGCTAAAGCAGATTCTGAAGATGCGGATGCTGAAGATGAGGATGCTGAAGATGCTGATGCTGAAGATGCTGATGCTGATGCTGAAGAACCTTTTAGAAATGTTCCAGAAGGTTATGGTAATTATTATTAATTTATTTTTTTATATTACAATTATAATATAGAATGCCTTTACTTATAGCAGCGGCGGTTGGTGTGGGTATGCTTTTAGCGGGTAGTGAAAATGAATCAACTATGAAAAATAAGGTCACTACTAATGTTACAAATAATTTTATGCAGAAGATGAGTACTGATATTGAAAACAGTAACTCGGCTGAACTTGATATGTCACAGACATTAACTTTTAGAGCTCCATTTGCTACAATGAAAAATTGTTCTTTAACAATCGAACAAAACCAAAAAGGGACACTGCGTGCTACAATGGACGCAATGGCCGAATTAAGTGAAGAACAAAAAGCAGAACTTTCAGCTGATATAGCAAATGCTCAGAGTCAAGCACTTGAGCAAGCAAATAGTGGGATCCCTACAGGATCAGATAATAAATCAGATGTAAACAATGAAATTACGACGAATGTTACAAACAATCTAGAAACAGCGATTGAAAAAACTTTTAAGAATATGAACTTTGCGAAAGGTAGTGCTCAACAAGACGCTACTATTGATTTATGGGGTATGCAATGTGAAGGTTCAAATATACTTATCAATCAAAATCAAGCTCTTGAAGTGGTTGCTGAAAATTTATCAGAAACTATCTCTGATAGTGTCCAAACTGGAGCAGCAGTTACTAAAGTTGTTAATGAACAAACCCAAAGTGTTAAACAGACAAATGAAGGTGTCAGTGCTTCAGGGAGTAGTGGTGGTTCATCAAGTATTTCATCTAGTGTATCGGTTATAGTTGGACTTGCAGCCGCAGCCGAAGCAATGCAAAAGAAAAAAGGGCCATTCGGTGGTGGCGCTGATATGAGTCAACCACTAATCAATAAACCGAGTGGAACCAACTGGGGCCTTATTATAGGTTTAACGGTTTTATGTGTATCAATGGTTTTACTTTTTGGTATACTTGTTTATATGAAAGCTCCAGAATTTCCTTGTCCCGATGAAGAAATTTGTAGCGAGGCATGGGAAGAAATACAAGCTTCTAAACCTCGTGTTCCTGCGGAACTTTTAAGAAAATACCACAATTGTCGCATCAAACATCGTGTTAATGATGAAAAACCCGAATTATTCAGACCAAGATGTGAATCATATTGCGCTTACGTAGAAAGAGAGGCAAATACCCCAGGTATAAAACCAAATCCATTTAAATCATTATTCTGTTTTAGAGGTATAAAGGGTAAAAGTGAGGAAAACCCCGAAGAAAAAACTCAGGTTGAAGAAGTTGATGGTGGAGAAACAGAAGATAGAGAAACAGAAGATAGAGAAACTGTTACTGGAGAGGAACCTTTTACAAATATTCCTGAAGGTTATAGTCTTTACTATTAATTTTTTTATTATATATATATATATTTTATGAATTATAAAACATGTTCTACTATATGGCAAAGACAAAGTTTAGATACTGGAACTGGAAGAATTCATGTTCCCTCAAACTACGGTAAAGGTGGGACAGATAATGATAGCTGTGAAGATGTTTATGCTCCTCATGACTGTCCTACAGGATATAAATTGCTTGGAGCAAATTCTCCATATCACGATCACGGACGTGTTAGAACAGCTGGAACGGGTGTTTCTGATGACACTTTAAAAACAAAAATGTGTTGGAGAGGTGGAAATGTTAATGGTAGAGGGTCACAAGCACCATGGGGTATGGGTCACGGTATTCATGGTAGCTATTATTCTAAATCAAACGAAGGTAGTGGAAGTAACAATTATGGCAAGGTATGTTTTAAAGACAATGATGGATGGAAACACACCAATCCAGTTAACGGAAATAAAACAGGTAATAAAGAAGAAGATAACAAAAATGCTTGTTGTGGATTTAAAGATAGTGTAAGGGACGATGTAAAAATGCAGTATTGTAATCCTTCGTATTGTTTTAATGAAACAATGGAATACGACAATATAAGTAAAGCTTGTTCTGATCATCTTGCTAAAAAATGTGAAACATGGAGTTTCGTAGAAGATAATATAGGTTTTGAAGATGACAGGTGTTCTCCAGCTGTTTCTCAAATAGCAAATAAACTTAGAAAAAAGGTAAACGAACTAAGTGATTCACAAGCAGAGCAAAAGACAGATATACCTTCTTCTTTAAGTGATAGGGATTATTCTAGAATAGGAAAACAACTTTGTTCTAAAAATGCTTTTTTGAATAAAGGTTCGAGTAATGAAGAAAGATCTAAAAAATCAGATAAATGTATCTCGTGGTGTAAGGATAACCCTAATGATTGTAAGGATGTTATTAGAGATGTTTGTAAAGATGTATATGATCGCGCAAATAATTTCCCCGATAATTTTCCAGACGATTTAAAAAAATATGAAGATATCTGCGCATGTAACTGGCCTCAAGAATTTTATGATAATATTATACAATACTATAAAGATACATATAAAGTATCTGAATCAAATTTAAGTAATGATCGTAAATGCTTATTTAGACCTTGTAGGAGTTCTAATATACCATACATAGGGGATAGTTTAGAAGATTGTGAAAATACAACATTTGTTTCATGTGTACAAAATCTAGCGATTGATTTTAGAGGATCAAATATAGAAGGGACTGTTAATGTTGATGGTAATCAGGACCAAAAGTGTGGATCTTTAGCTGATTCGGGTGCTTCAAATAATTCAGGAGGTGTCCCCGCCGCTGAACAGGGGGATGACAGTGGCGGAGATATAACAAATGAATCTGAAGAAATAAAAAATGAAGCTGATAATACTGGTATCTTTGTATTTATGTTTGTATTCTTATTTCTAATAATTTTTGGAACAATAGGTTATAAATTATCTAATAGATAAGATATTCGTATATAAATTAAAATATATTTATATTATATAATTATATAATGACTGGTGGTTTAATGCAACTAGTTGCTTACGGGGCCCAAGATACTTATTTAACGGGTAACCCTCAGATTACATTTTTTAAAATAGTCTATAGAAGGCACACAAACTTCTCTATGGAAACCATACGTCAAACTATTAATGGAGATACAAATACAGATACTAATAAAGAAAATAAGGCGAGTGTTATAATTTCAAGAAATGGGGATTTACTTGGAAGAATATACGTAACATCTGCTACAATGGGGATAACAGATGGTTCAGATATAGTAAAAGAAGTTTCTATTGAAATTGGAGGTCAAGAAATTGATAGACAAACGAAAGAATGGTCGCAAATATGGAATGAACTAACTATACCAGAAGATAAAAGTTTGGGATATAAAAATATGATTGGTTGTTTAAACAATAATCTTAATTCAACTGGTAATCTTGGTGTAGGATATGTACAAATACCACTTTTATTCTGGTTTTGTCGTAACCCTGGATTAGCGTTACCTTTAATCTCACTCCAGTATCATGAGGTTCAATTAAATTTTATCTATGGAACTGCTGTTGGCGTAAATGCCGATATTAGTGTTGAATGTGATTATTTTTACCTTGATACAGACGAAAGAAGGAGATTCGCACAAGCTTCACATGAATACCTTATTGAACAAATTCAATCACAAAAATTAAATAGTGTTAATGATCATAAATTGACTTTTAATCACCCAGTTAAAGAAATAATTTGGACTTCTTCTACAGATTATATAGATGCTTCTTTAAGTTTAAATGGTCATGAAAGATTTGAAAAACAAAGAAAAGAATATTTTCAATTGAGACAACCGTATGATTATCATTCAGCGATTCCCGGATATAATATCCCTATAAGAGAAAAAACAGAACTTTTAACAACTCCAATAGATACTGCTATAAGGAAACATAATTTATCATCAGATGTCACTGAAACAAACAGTTCATTTGTAACGTTGACAGAAACAAATATGACATTTGGAACGATAAATGATTTTGAAAATGCTAATAATTCTAATGGTAACGACACTACTTCTCCATTTAAAAGATTTAAAGTTGGAGATATGATTAGTATAGTTATTTCTTCTTATCCAGATTTATCAAGAGTAGAAGGAGATATAACTTCATCAAAGAGTTCCTTCCATCGGGTTACAGGAATAAATACAGCTAGCAAAGTTATCACATTTGAACCAAGAATAACCGAAACGGTCGGACAAAATGCTTTGATAAATAATACTCCAAATACAGAAGATGTTGGAGACCGTCTCTATATTTACATTCTAGGAAGAATCCAGAGGAGCGAATCAAGATGTTCGAAACTAGCAAAGAACATTAATGTTTATTCTTTTTCTTTAAGACCAGAAGATCATCAGCCAAGTGGAACGTGTAATTTTTCAAGAATAGATACAGCTCGTTTAATTACAGGAGCTCCCCTGAATACAGGGGACTGTGTCTATGCCATAAATTACAACATCTTACGAATAATGTCTGGAATGGGGGGCCTCGCCTATTCAAATTAAATTTGAAAATTTTTAAACTCTTTCTAAAAACAAACGATGAATCCATTCGTGAATTTCATTATGTGTATCTTTTACATTTTCCTATTATTCATGTTCTTTTATGATGAAGACCCTGAAAAAAAACAAGTTTTACGGTATCTTACATATATGTTATTTCTTTGAAGCATTTTTGTAAAAAATATATATACTAATAGTATAGACTATCATGAATATTGGATTTATAGTAGGTAAAGATGATGAAGTATATGATGATGATTTTTTGTATAGTGTTACACCTAAAAAATACCTCCAATATGAAAATTTACATACGGATGTAGCAATCTGTATGGTAATTAAACAATCTTATCCAGATGTAAATGTAGATATCATATTACCGAAAGATGTTTCATTAGAAAGATTAAAAAAGAACAAAGTAAATTTTATTTTAGGTTATGATTGCATTAATCAAATCCTTGGAGAACCATATGTTAGAAAGTTTTCTGGAAAAAAAGGCTACAAAAAATTATATTCTATCTATGCGAATAAATCATCTAAAATCTTTCCCCCAATGGATTTTTTAAATTTTATATGGAACAAAGATGTTTATCTAGATGTATTAAATAAAAAGAAAGTTCCTATAACTCCTACAATTACAATAAAAAATATTAACAATAAAAATATCTTATCAACTATACAGAGAAGGGGATGGAAAGAATTTATTATAAAACCGGTTGGTGGAACCGTAGCTGTAGGTGTAGGGAGATTTAAGTTATCAGAATGTCTAAAAGATCCACTCATTTTAAAAGGTTATTTTGACGATACTAAAGAATCATATGATACATTTCTCGTCCAAGAGCTTATTAAAGGATTTAATAAATATGGTGAAATAAAAATGTATTGGATAAATGGCGAATATTCTTACTGCGTAAATACTCCTGGAGCGTCTTCTCCAGGAGAAGACTATGTTGTAAAACTTGTTAAAAATAAAAAAGTTTTAGATGAATGTAAAGCTATTGGTGAAAAAGCATTTAATGCTTTACCTAAAATAAAAGTTGGAGATAAAGTTATCAAACCAGTTCTAGTTAGAACAGATTTTACATGTTGTAAAGAGAATAAAAGCTTTTCCCCAAATAATTACTTTTTGAATGAAGTTGAACATCAAGATGCTGGTTCTTATGTTAATTTTGAAAATGTAAAATATCCATATGTTCAAGTAATGGCTGATACTTTTGTTAAGAAAGCATATGAATTAGTCAATGCTGGTTTTTAAATTATAAACTATAATCACCTCCTCTTTTTTCATATGTATCATAATTAAAACCAGTCTGTTTTATAGCATGTTTGAATCCGACATCTAAAATTGATTCTGAATAAATATATTGATTATTACTATTTTGATAAAACTTACCATCGGGGGTTATCATTATATAACTATTATTCATATCTTCATTATCTTCCTTAATAAGGATGCCTTTATCATTCAGAAATCTATGACGATCAATGAAATTGTAAAATTGTTTATCACTAATAGATAGTCCATCATATACATGATCATTTTCACCCATAATACGAAGTATCTTAAATACCTTCCAACGATTTACATTATTACGAATGATAAAATCATTCCAATCCTCCGTATGGTTATTTCTTAGAATAACTGTATTTAGTTTTGTTTGAATATTTAGACCATTATTTACATTAATTGAATTAATTCTATTAAGTAATCTTTCTGTGATCTCTACATGGTTTCCGAATCCTCTCCCTATTTTTGTATTAGTAATATTGTCTATACTATCACAACTAATACCAATCTGATCTAAATATCTTCCATAATTGGTTAGCCACTTTTTTGTCATCCTTGACCCATTTGTTATAATAGATGTTTTTAGACCTTGTTGGTTAGAATATTTAATAAACTCACCAACATTCTTATTTAGAAGAGGTTCCCCCCCCGCAAAATTAATTTTGTAAATATCATTATTTTTAATTTCATCTATCAATGCAAACCCTTGGTCAATATTTAAATTAGTATTAATATGGGAGAAATGAGCATAACAGAACTTACATTTATAATTACAATCTTTTTCTAAGTGCCAATTTACAGTAATTCTTTTCATCCCTCTCATCATAATGATTTTTATTCATTATTTTAATAATATAAATCAAATTTAAATATATAATTTACCCTTTTCACAAGCATTATTGATTGCTCCTTTAAACATCATTTCTAAATTATCTTTTGGTTCGTGATTTTTGTAATTTAACAATGATATTCTTACACCCATACAAATACCACAATTACAATTATTATATTTTACCTTTCTCAATTCTAAACTATCTATATCGATCTCCTCAATCTCTTCATTCCCTTCAATTTCTTCATCACTCAATTCGCATTCATCATTAACTACATCTTCATATATATTTTTACCATTTTCTAATGATTCTTTTAATTCTTCATCTGTCATTGGATTCATCAATCTGTAAACTAAACCACAAACAATAGAATCTTCAGATAATTTTGATTCACCACTATGTTCTGAAACAATTTTAGATATTTTTAAAGAACTATCCATTTGAGCTAAAAAAGATGTCATTACTGTATCAAATATATCATCCATTTAATACGAATATTTTTTTTACCTTTAAATAAAATAAAATATTATAATATAATATAATATAATATAATATAAATGATATTACCAAATCTATACGAAATTAAAAACATTAATGATATTGTAAAAAGTATCTTTTTATTACTTTTAGCTATATCTGGTGGTTATGTAGCTCAGACTCTTGGATGTAAAACGCAAAAACTATTAACAGAAAATTTATATGTAAAACACATTGTTATTTTAATGGTGGTTTACTTTACATCAAGTATTTTCAGTGAAGGTTCTAATCCAAATGAAAGTATTAAATCAACATTAGCTATTTACACCATATATCTCTTGTTTACGAAGATGAACATTTACTTTACTTTAGTTGTATTTGGATTACTAGGTATTAATTATATTTTATCTACTTACATAAAATACTATGAAAAAGAAGAGATTGAAGAAGAAACACTCGTATTGTTTAAAGATATTCAGAAAAAAATAACAATTGCTTCAATTGTTCTCGTATTAATAGGATTTTCACTCTACATGGGTGAAAAATATAAAGAGTATGGTAAAAAGTTTTCTTTAAAAACTTTTATATTTGGTGTATTGACATGTGATGGATTAAAATAATTACATTTTAACAAAGAATCTTTCTAGTCTTTTTTGAATAACATAAAGTCTTTTATAGTTCTCGCGTTTACTATTAATTTCATCTTGATGTTTTGAAATTTTTAATAATGTTTGTTGTAATGTAAGTCTATATTGATTGATTCCATTCATTTCTATATTTGAAAGGTATGTTTCAGGAATACTAATGTTTAGAGATGGTGGAATTTTGTCTATATCTTCAACATGGGTTGTATTTATTTCTTTTATTTTATCGAGAAGAATATTTCGGTTTTCCATGTTTCTTATTATTTTTTCTTTATATCTTTCTCTTTCTACTAGAATATTTTCATAAAGGGGTATGTATCTCATATTTATGGTTTCTTTAACTTTGTCTCTATATAAACTTTTAATATCTGATGGTATCCTTACATATTTTTTACCATAACGATAATGGTCGGCATACATTGTATTCCAAAAACTATCGGTATTATACGTCTCTCGTAGGTCTCTACATGTATTCATAAAATTCAATAATATATAATAAGGGGATGGTCTCCATTTATATCTCATTATTAATTCAGCTGATTCAGGATTATCTATTTTCTTTTTTTCTTTCCATCCGAAAGTGTTATTTTTTAGATTAATTATATAATTCCTTGAAAAATTAACAATCTCATTTGGAAGTGAATCTCCTTCTGTTGTCCGTCCTTTTGCTAATTTAAGTATCTTTTCTATTTCGAAGAGCCCAATGATACTATTATTGTAGCGATATGATCTGAAGCGATTTAAAGGGTCTCTAAGTTTTGACCATTCTTCTCTTGTAAATGGCTTTACATCTTCCCAATATTGAATATATATCCCTTGAAACAAATGAGATAATATATTATCTAAGCAATCTTTAGGGAGAAGGTACAACATTTATTAACTTATTATACTATATCCTTTAAATTATTCAATGATTTCTATATTTCCATTAGATACGAATATAAAACTAGAATCTTCAAATAATATATTTCCATACATACGAGCTTTATCGTAAAGTATATTTATATATCTTATACGCTCTAATCCAAATTTTTCATATAGTAAATCATTTTCAAAGTAATAATTGATATCATTTTCATCATAATTATATCTACTATCTATTTCATACACTCTTATATGTTTACATTTTATAATTCTATGAATATCATCCCAAAAAACAAAAGATTTGGGAGTACTCCTCCACCATTCACCATTAAAACAGTTTGTTAAACCAGTCCTTCTTCTAAAGTGTAATAATCCTAAATTATTCTTGTGATCTCTGTAAAAATTGTATAGTTTTATAGGACTCTCATATGCGTCTAACATATCTAATCTCATTGCTTTCCTTATAACCAAATCATGAATCAACCAATTATAAAAATTGTTCTCTATCCAGAAATCTTGAGAACTAAAAAAAAGTTCATCCCTTTGTATTTTTATTGATAAATCTAATATATATCTCGCTAAATCTTGACTTAAATATTCTTTTAACACAAGTATTGTTTGAATGTTTCTCTCCATTACATACTATATTACATTGCATTAATTTCATAAGTAAAAAAATGTTGCTATATTTTTTGTCTTTCTTTTATGCGAGTCTATCTAGGGATTAGGATTGAATGCTGTAGTTCTGGTAGTTCTTGAATGTAGGCTTCACTTCGTAGAGAGTGGAGTTGCGTCCGGTGCCTTTAAGGACTTCTGGAAGAGAATTCCACGCGTATACCATGATGTGGCTGTCATTACCTGATCTTCCTGCTGCTGAATGAGGTTCAATGGGACGAGTGATAATTTCACCCGTGTAAACCCCCCAATGTGTTAATCCGCCTTTTATGGAACAATGGGTGAAAACTATATCGCCTTCTTTAGCCTCTTCGTGGAATTTTTCGTACTGTCTACGCGTATTGTTACCTTTCTTCTGTAACTGGTCATCATTGTGACCAATGACACAATACTTTTCCTGAATCCCTTTTTCGTGATGTGCCTTGGCAATAGTAGCTCTATTAGCCGCTCTTTCTCCTGAAAAGTGCCATGGCACACCATGGCCACAGTGCCAGATCTTGGGTGTCCTCTGTGATTGAGTCTCTGTAATCTCAGATGTTGACTGGATCTCTTGGATAAGACCTCGTTTCCTCTCATCCATCTTCTCGTTCAAGTCTTCGTCCAGCCAAGCGAGGTTCTCCTGATGCCTCTCATCCATCTTCTCGTTCAAGTCTTCGTCCAGCCAAGCGAGGTTGTCTTCGTAGCGCCTTTGCTTCTCGTCTTCTTCTCGGATTCTTCTGTTCAGGTCTTCGTCTAGCCAGGTCATGTTCTTCTGGAAGTCTTGCTCCCTCTCTTGGAGAGCCTTCCTCATCTCCGGGGAGCTCATGAGCTCCCGGAGATTGAACTCAACGCTGAACTGGATAGTCTGCATCTCTGTGAGTAGTCTGAGACTGTGAGTCTGTGAGCCTAAAGCGAGTGTTAGCGAGTGTGTTGTGAGTAGTTCAATGTGTTTGGTTTGTTTGAAACTCTTGAAGAACTCACTTTCAAATTTTCGTAGATCTCTTCTTTTCGCATCAGAAATTTCACGGTTTACAAAAATTTGAAACTCGCTTTGAGAGTCATGGCAGAACAAACAACATTGAACTACTTACAACACACTCGCTAACACTCGCTTTAGGCTCACAGACTCACAGACTACTAGCTCACAGACTCAAAGGATGGCTACCACTGCCCCTGTTCTGACCATGGCCAAGAACACCATTCCGAAAGGGATGGCTCCTATGGAGTCTCTGCTCAACGACCTGATGGAGAAGGGGTTCATCGCCCAAGACATCTACGACAGGATCAAGGCAGATGAAGACCTCGCCCACTACTTTGCCCCACCCAAGCCTAAGGGCAAGGGTAAGGGAGGGACTAAGTCCAAGTCTTCCCCCAAGAAGGCAAAGACCTCATCTACAAAGCAGGAGAAGCAAGATGAAGACTTTGACGATGACCGATGCTTTGCTCGCAAGTGGGAATCGGATGGTGGACTTGGCTATGATAACATCCAATGCTCATCATGCAAGAAGATTCCAAAGGAGGATGCTGAGAAAGTCCTCGAAGAGTACAAGGACAAGATGAACGAAGCACAATTGGAGAATATGGACGTTTACATTGAGAAGTATGATGGATGCTTCTGTAAGAACCACTTGAAGCAGGACTTCTTAATGCCAAATGGCTGGTGGCTTGGAAAGGTGAATGAAGATCGCCCTGAGAAGCCTATGCTTCCAAAGGGCAGCTTCAAAAATGGCTACCAAGATGAATACAAGGAGCACGCCTGGATGTATGATTCAGAAGGTAAGAAGGTTGAGAAGCCATCTGGTCGTGGACGGAAGAAGGTTGAGGAGAATGATGAGGAGGAGAATGTTGGGGAGGAGAATGTTGAGGAGGAGGAGGAGAATGTTGAGGAGGTGGAAGATCCAAAGCCTAAAGATGATGGCTCTGGAACTGGATTGAAATCAGAACAGGAAGATGAAGTAGATGTTGACGACGTGGAAGTTGAAGTCAAGGAGGAAGAAAGCAAGGATGACCAACCATATATCGTGGATGGTGTGGAATACACGAAGGTATGGGATGAAGACGACGAAGAATGGCTACTTACATACGATGATGAACACGTCGGATGGCCAAAGGATGAGGATTCAATCAATTTCGCAGATGAAGATGAAGAAGGGAAACACAAGGAACGTGTTGAAGCACTCTAGATAGTATTAGACAAATAAACAAATAAACAAAATAAAGATTAAATTTTTTTTGTGTGATATATTATGATCAGATTAAAAGAAATAGTTATAGTTATACTTATCATTTTTTTACTCTTTCATAAAGACATACTTCAATATTATGATAAAATAAAGTATAGTGGAATTGTGAGAGGTGAAGTAAAAAGAAAAGAAACTAGTAATTTAGATTATATACCAAAGGTAATTTATAAAACAGGTATCGATGATTATGATAAATTACCCCAGATATTAAAAGATATCTTTAAAAGTAACTTAGAAATAAATCCAAACTTCACGATTAAATATTATTCTGATAAAGATTCTAGAGAATTCATAAAACATAATTTTAGTAAAGATATTATTAATGCTTATGATAAACTTATACCAGGTGCTTATAAAGCAGATTTATTTAGATATTGTATCCTATATAAAAATGGTGGGCTTTATAGCGATTTAACACAGCGTATCTTAAAACCGTTGGAAACGTTTATAGATTTTAAAAAAGATAAAATATATCTTGTAAAAGATATAGAACATTACAAAGTGAATGGACAAGGTCCATCAAAAGGAATACAAATAAGTTTCATAGCCACAAGACCAGGGAATGATATATTTTTAAAAGCGATTCATAGAATTGTCAAAAATGTAAAAGATGAATATTATGGGTATAATGCTCTTTACCCTACAGGACCTTCTCTTTTTTATCAATTATTAAAAGATTATAAAGGAGAATACAAAATAGGTTTAAAAGAAACGGGACAAAATAAAATAGTTAACGAAAATGATGAAACAATTATTATAAGTAAAATAGTAGATCATCAGCAAAAAATTCTTAAAAACAAAGATCACTATACAGTTTTATGGAGCAATAGAAGAATCTATAAAAGTATTTAAATATTTTTCTCTCATCCATTTAGAATAAATTATACAGTATATTACATAAAGGACGATCCAATGTCCTGAATATATTTCTAAAGATTTTCCTCCTATTTTTCCAACAGAAGAAACTACAAAGTTTTCTTTTATAGTTTTTGGTAATTCTGGTTTATTTTTTTTAATATAGTGTCCTAACAAGACACCTACAAGAACAACTATAATCCATGGGAATATAGGGAAATGGTCTATTGAACGATATTTAAGATTAAAAAATCCCGATACAAATGCTATTTTTTCTGGAACACCTGAAAATACGCTTGGTGATGTTTTTATTAAATAATAACATAATATTGATAATACGAGAAGTGTGTATATAATTTTTAGATCATCTACAAAATAGAATAATACAAATGATGCGAATGCTATAAAATGTAAAATGCCAAATTTAACAAACTCATCTCCAAAAATAAAGTAAGTGAATGTTGACATGAGCATTGCTAAGAAAACAATTTTACAAATTCTTTTTAAACTTTTCTTTACATATTCTCCATTATCATCTTTTAACCTATCTTTCGAAAATGTTAAATTGATTCCAACAGATCCTATAAATATAAACTGCGCTATTTTAGCAATTGTTTTTAACAATGGTGTATCATATTCTATTTCTTTAAAACCATATTTATTTGGAAAGTAAAAGAAGTGAAATACAACCATACATATGACAGCTATACCTTTTAATATATCAATCTCTTCATATCTTTTCATATTATATAATATTGAAACATTTAAAATTTGAAGTTATTTAAAAATTTATCACAACAGATAAACAGTAACGAAAATGCCCCCTAAGAACACATCTGATGAATATGAAGAAAAAGATCTCCGAACACACATCTACGAAAATTCTGACACATATGCTGGCTCTGATCAAATGATCAAAGCCAATCTTCCAAGTATGGGCGATGAAGAAACAACAATCTCTTTCAAAGAACTTGAATACATTCCAGTGACATACAAGTGTTTTGATGAGATCATTGTAAATGCTCGTGATCAAAGGGAAAGGTTGAAAGATAGAGAAGGTGCTGTGAACTTGACCGAAATAAGAGTCACAATTGATAAAGAATCTGGTATTATCAGTATTCAGAACAATGGTGATTCAATCAAGGTTGAGAAACATAGTAGTGGTCTCTATAATCCTAACTTGATTTTTGGACGTCTTTTGACATCTGGTAATTACAAGAAGGGTGAAAAAAGAACAGTTGGTGGTAAGAATGGTTATGGAGCAAAGATTGTCAACATCTTTTCGGATTCATTCGATGTAGAGGTTGCTGACAGATTTACAAAACAAAAGTATACACAACACTTTTACAATAACATGAAAGGTGTTGATGAACCTGTAATCACCAAGTATAAAGGTAAGCCTTACACAAAGATTACATGGAAGATTGATTTCAAGAGATTTGAGATTGAAGGTTACAGTGAAGATATGATTTCACTTATGAAGAGAAGGGTTTACGATATAGCTGGAGCCACAGATAATAAGGTAAGTGTTTACTATAACGATAAGAAGATTAATATCAAGACTTTTCAAGACTATATTGAACTATATCCGAGTCCATCAAAGAAGATCTACGAAAAGAGTTCTGATCGTTGGGAACTTGGTGTATCTGTTTCAGCAAATGACAAGTTTGAACAAGTTTCATTTGTAAATGGTATCTCAACTCCTAATGGAGGTATTCATGTTGATACAGTAACAAAGATGATTTCTTCAGCTGTCGTAAAGTATATCAAAAAGAAGAATAAGAAAGATGTTATGGAAAAGTATGTAAAGGGTTATCTATCAATTTACCTTAACTGTGTGATTGAAAATCCTTCATTTGATTCTCAAGCTAAGGAACGACTTATTACACCCAAGTCTAAGTTTGGTTCTCAACCCGAGATATCAGATAAGTTTATCAAGAATCTGTGCGATGGAGCAGGTTTATCAGAAAAGGTTATGCAGTTTTCTGAATTTAAGGATAAGACACTTGCTAAGAAGACAAATGGAATAAAGAAAAGCAAGCTAAGAGAAATTCCTAAGCTTGACGATGCTAACTGGGCGGGAACACGACGTTCGGAACAGTGTACATTGATCCTTACTGAAGGTGATTCAGCTAAGTCTATGGCTATTGCTGGACTTTCAGTTGTTGGTCGCGATAAGTATGGCGTTTTCCCTCTTAAGGGTAAGGTTCTCAATGTTCGCGATGCCAGTATTAAGCAGGTCAATTCGAATGCTGAAATTACAAACATCAAGAAGATTCTAGGTCTTGAAAGTGGAAAGGTTTACAAGGATATCAAGAAACTTCGCTATGGAAAGGTGATGATTATGACAGATCAGGATCATGATGGTTCTCATATTAAGGGACTTATATTGAATCTATTTCATAGTGAGTGGCCAGAACTACTCAAACTAAATTACATTAATTGTATGGTTACTCCTATTATCAAGGTATCTCAAGATAAAAAGGTTATGTCATTCTATACACTAACTGATTACAACAAATGGAAGGACGAATTTTATAATAATCGTTGGAAGGTTAAATATTATAAGGGACTAGGAACTTCTACTTCAAAAGAAGCAAAGGAATATTTTCAAGATCTAAAAATAAATCAATATGTTACAAATAGTAAAACAGATGATAGTATGGTGTTAGCATTCAAAAAGACAGAAGCAGATCGTCGCAAGGATTGGTTAAAATCATATAAGGAAGAAGATATTCTTGATTATAATAAGAAAGATACAAAGATTGATGATTTCATTAATCTTGAATTCAAGCATTTCTCAAATTCTGATAACTTACGTTCCATTGGTTCTTGTATTGATGGTTTGAAAGTTTCTCAAAGAAAGATATTATTCTCATGTTTTAAGAGAAAACTTCACAGTGAGATTCGTGTTGCTCAGCTCGCTGGTTATGTTAGTGAACAAGCAGCATATCATCATGGTGAAGCTTCTCTTCAAGGGGCGATTGTTGGAATGGCTCAAAACTTTGTAGGTTCAAATAATATCAATATTCTACAACCAAATGGTCAGTTCGGAACAAGAATTATGGGAGGAACTGATTCAGCCAGTGCGAGGTATATTCATACACAACTTAATCCACTAACAGATCATATATTTCCATCAAAAGACTTTCCACTCTTGGATTACGTAGATGATGATGGTCTACTCGTTGAACCAAAATGGTATTGTCCGATAATTCCGATGGTCCTTGTCAATGGTATGGTTGGTATCGGGACTGGTTTTAGTACTACTATTCCTCAGTTTAATCCCAAAGATTGTATTAACAATATTCGTAGGAAGATGAATGGAGAACCATACCTTTCAATGATGCCGTATTATAAGGGCTTTACTGGAAAGATAACAAAAAAGACAGAAAAGGACAATACCGTTAAGTATATCACCAGAGGCAAATACAATGTTGTAGATGAGATAGTTGAGATTACCGAACTTCCAGTTGGAAAGTGGACTCACGATTTCAAAGAATATATTGAAAATATTCTCAAAGAAGAAAATTCATGGATTCTAGATTATGAAAATCATTCTACAGATGAAAAGGTTAAGTTCTCAGTAAAGGTCACCGATGAAACACTCTTTGATAATACATACAAGACTAAAGATATTATCGAAGAAAAGTTTAAACTCCATTCTACAAAATCAACTACGAATATGCACCTTTATAACAAAGATGGGTCTATCCAGAAGTATGAAAATGTGTATAAAATTATGGATGAACATTACTATGTAAGGTTGAACATGTATGGTAAGCGTAAGGAATATGAACTAGATATTATTGAGCGTAATATTAAGCTTCTAGAAGCAAAGATGCGTTTTATCCAAGATGTTATTCATGAAGTTGTCATTATAAATCGTCAAACTAAAAAGTCTATCATTAATAAGATGTATGAACTAAAGTATCCATTTTACGAAAAAGAAGAAATTGTAGATTACGAAGAAAGAGAAATTAAATCAGAATATAATTATCTACTCAATCTTTCAGTATATAACTTTACATCAGAAAAAGTAGATGAGCTACAAGCAGAAATTGATAAAAATAAGGAGGATTATGAAGGACTCAAGGATATTGATCCAAAGGATATCTGGCGTAATGAACTAGATGTGTTTGAAGAAAAGTATAATGAATGGTTGAAAAATAAGAAATAACTTTTATAAATAAAATGATTGATAAATGTGTAAAATATATATGAATATTACTTTTCTTCTATATAATACAGAAAACGGAATAAAAAAATAAAGAAATAGAATATAATAAATATGATGAAATTAATATTGGAGATAACATAGATATATTATACAATAAAGACAAAGACGAAATAATAATTGAACAATACAATGAATTATTAAAAAAGGTATACTATTTTGTTATCATTTTCATGTGTATTATTATACTATTCACAATCCTGAGGATATTCTACCACGATAACAAATGGATGAAACTATATATATCCCTTCAATGCTTCCTACCTGGATAATTTATTCTACAGGTTTTGTGAACTCTTTATTAAAATGGATTATTCTATTTTGTCTAATAGAATAATTAATTGCCCTTGGAATATTTAGCATCCATTCCATATACTTTATTTGATAATCTTTTCCACAAAGTTTCATTAAAACTTCTGGTAATTTATGTAAAATATTTTTGTTTGGACGATAAGTTGAAGGGGGTTTTGGTTCATAGTTATCAAAAAACATTACCCTTACCGGATCATTGTCTTTCTGAATGATCTCTACTCTTATAATATCGTGTATCCTTATAAATCCCCCATTATCCATTTTTTTATAAAGGTTATGTAATAGTCTTTTATTAGGATTACTTTCTGGATTATTAAAATCAAATCCATTTGAGTTCAACCAAACTTGTAAAACATACCAATCAAGAGTAGTCTGTTCATGTGCATTAAGTTTTATTTCATTATCTTCATCACGATAAACTAGTAGCCTTTGTAAATCCCTTTTATTCGTTAATTGTGGTTGAAGAGTCTCTAATGTATGTAACTTTTTCCCCGGAATTAAGTCATATTCAACCAAAGGAAGTTCTGGATTCAAAGAATATCCAGGTAGTCTTTCATTTGAAAATAATTTAGTTAATTCGGCTGCTTCATCATCACCGTCAAAGTATCTACAAGTAAATAAAACATAGGTCCCTCCCCCCATTCTCTCTATGATACTACTTAATCTTATCGTAGTTTTTACACCATTTCCCATAACACCGGGTAATTCATCATCTCTAACTTTGAAATGATGATAATCGCCATAATTCCTACTTCCTTTCTGAAGACATATAATAGAACAATTAAAACCACCAGTTCCGGTTCTTTCACAACCTTCTCCTGATAATTGAATAGTCGTTTCATTAAATAATTCTCCAGGTAAATGTAAACCATATTGAAAATTATAAATATTAACAGAATTATATGCTCTTTCCCCTAATCTTCTATAATAATTCATAACAGTATCCATTGATGGTTCTAATTTTTTAGTATTATCATCATTTTGGAAGATTGTATTTCCATCTATATAATGTTTCATTATAGGCTCTACATCATTTATATCAGGTGGAGCATTAATACAAACATTCGTAGATGATAATGTTATTATCTTTACACCTTCGGGTATTTTGAAAAATCTATAAGGAATCAATGAACCATGTGCTGCGATAATCTTTAAAGATTTATCTGCATCACCCTTACATTTACTTGTATCCATACGATCAAAAAATGGATTTCTCCTTACATATTTTATTTCATTCGGTATAGAATAAATATCCTCTGGTTCTAAAAAAGGAGTAGTCGCTACTACAGGGGGTTCATCTGATGTCCCGGGTCCATCACCCTCTATAATTGCATCCGGTAAGTTCCAATGCGTTGTTTTACTATTATGATCTACATAATATGGTAATCCATCATTTGTAGTTTTAATTTCCCAACCATTGGGTAGTTTAGACTTATTATATTCAACTTCTCTGAATTTTTCTAGAGTTTTTTGAAGTTCTCTTATATTTCTTTGTTTCTCATATCTACTTCGGCTCCTATCCAGACGTTTCCGTGTTTCATTCATAATATCACTAAGATCATCCATTGAATCATCGGTCGTAGGTTCTGAAATACTTGAACTGGATGCCCCACCCTTCTTTACTCTTTTCTTTCTGGTATAGTTAGGTTTTTTACCCATATATTATATTAAAAATATAATAATTCTATTAAAATATAATATTATGTTATGGGTTCTTTCTTGGACTTGAACGCGCCATAATATTCCGGGCATGTAATTTATCGACTTCTTTTAGCAACTTATTCCAACTTCCCTCTTCGCCACCCCCATCACCACTAAATGACTTCGCACAATCAACTATTTGCTGTGGTAATAAATTAAAACCTTTATTAAGACATAATCTCTCTATGAATTGTATCATTTCTTCATTACTATTTATATTTTGAATCTTTGAAAATCCAAACTCAGTTAAACTTACAACTTGCCCGGTAACTTTTCCGCAATTTTTAAGATTGACCAATACATCTTTCAAATAAATCCTCATTGAGAAAGCAGGTATTAATGTAGATGTTCTAGAGACTTTCTCAAATAAAACCGAGACAAAAATAAGAAGTTTAAGATATTATTAGCATTAATTATAATATTTTTAGTTTCTGAGATGAATTTTTAATAAATGCAATGGTAAATGTGGTAAAATATTTAATAAAATATTTAATAAAATATTATTACTATTGTTTATTGTTATCTTTCTAATGTGTGAATTAAGAATGTAATCTTATTTTTTTTTACCATAATCATTTTTATTATTATTATCTATATAATTATATATAGATAATGTCAGAAAGCGACGTTGATTTTAACATTACTGTAAGTAGAGAACAGTTTAATACAATTATAACATTGATGTTACACGATGCTTGCCATGATTTTGATGCTGGAAAAACTGATAAAGAGTTTAAAAAATTATTTATGAATCCAAATATAGCGGTGAAATTAGCAACACATCGCACTACACCAATGCTAGGTGGGGCAGATGGGAAAGAGGTGCGTAAAAGGGCTGTCGTAAAGCTGGGCCTCACCTCAAACAATATCCGCGCAGGTCGCAGGAAAACCCGTGTCGGCGTGAGAAATGATAAGCGCGCACAGAAGCTACGGGAAAAGCGCCAGGCAGATTATCAAAAATCATTTTATGATTATCTCATTGAACATTATAATTTAGAAAATATTAATTTTCCTTCTCTAAAAAATATAAAAAGACTCATAGATAATGCGGAAAATTATCTCAAACAAGATCTGGGAATAATAAAAATAGATAAAGGTTCACTTAACGATATACCAGAGGATAGTTTATTAACTATGAATAATTATGATATTTTCATTGATTCACTTTTTAAAATATTAAGCAAAATGCGCGTTACAGGTGATGTAGTTGAAAAGCCAAAAGATGAAGATGATGGTAAAGAATATGATAGTGGAGAAGATGATGATGGAGAAGATGATGGTAAAGAATATGATAGTGGAGAAGATGATGATGGAGAAGATGATG
>ENA-UOXV01002369-UOXV01002369.1-marine-metagenome-genome-assembly--contig:-NODE-2369-length-24665-cov-6.206054_pt1 | contig 24665 bp, 28 predicted proteins | sample MGYA00238165_ERZ766961 | MGnify/ENA primary metagenome ERZ766961 (study PRJEB28924, sample SAMN03173240) | marine metagenome | biome: Marine; feature: Water; material: Subsurface seawater | place: North...
GGCGGCGGCGGGGCGGCGGGGGGGAACGGCACGCGGGAGGCCGAGGCCGTGCCGGAGGAGGGGGCACGGCTCGACGCGTCGGGGGTGGAGCTGGTGTGCGAGGCGGATAATGGCCCAAGGGGCGGCGCCAGCGGTGCCGCGGCGCTGCGCCTCGCGTCCTCGCTGCTAACGCTGCGCGGAAACTGCACGCTCGCCGCGCCTCTATCGCTCGCGGGGCCGGCGCTGGTAGACGGCCGCGGGGCCGCGGGAACCCCCCGGAGGCTGGTGCTCGGCGCGGGGCTCGCGTTCGAAGAGGCTGCGTTCGAAGCTTCGGGCGCGAATGCGTCGCTCCTAGTTCGCGGCGCGGACGTGGAGGCCGCGGGGGCCGTGCGCCTCCCGGGCGCCGCGCGGCTCGAGGTGCTCGACGGCGCCTTCACCTCGCGCCCCGGGAGCCGCCTGCGCCTCGAAGCCGTCCTCGAAGCCCCCGAAGCTGCGACCGAAGCCGGCTTCGGGAAGCCTCCGCGCGTCGCACGCCACTCGCTGCTCCGCGCGGCCGGGCCGGTGCGTGTCGCGGGGGCGGTGGAGGTCGTCTGGGCCTGGGCGGCGCCGGGCGGCGCACCGGGCGACGCGACGCGCGACGCGGCGTGGCTGCCCCCGAGCGCGCCGCCGCCGCGCGCGACGTTTCTGTCCTCGCGCCTCGGCGGCGCCTCCTCCGCTGTCACAGCGGGCGCCGTCTCTGTCCGCGGCCTGTCGCCCGCGGCCTTCGCACTGGAGACCGCCGAGCACCCCGCTGCCGACGGTCAGCGCATGCCGGCGTGGTCTGACCAGCAAGAAGTTCTTGCCATGTCGTTCATCGGGTGCGGCCCCCGATGAACGACATGGCAGTGTCGTTCATCGCAGCCCCGCAGCGCGCGCCCATCCGCCCGACTGCCCGGCCCTGGATGGCTTGGTGGGAAGCGTCGGGAGAGCGGCTCGCGCGCTAACGCCCTGTGTGAATGTGTGTGTCCTTGCAAGCACGTGTCTTTGTTCGTGTGTGTGTGTGCGTGTGTGAGGGAGTGAGAGAGAGATAGAGAGAGAGGGAGGGAAAGAGAGTGTGTGTGAGAGAGAGAGTGAGAGAGAGAGAGTGAGAGAGAGTGAGAGAGAGAGAGCGCGCGCGCGGGAGCGTGTGAATTGCGTGTGCGGGTGCCCAGGTGCCCTTCCGGGACCCGCGGGACCGCTCTCTGCCTCGCCTGCCACCAGGGCAAATTCTCGCGCCGCGAGAACTCGTCGCTGCCCGCGCCGCGCGCGCTCCCGCTCGAGTGCCGCCCGTGCCCCCAGGGGTCCGCGCAGGGTCTCAGCGGCTCCTCTGCGTGCGTGCCATGCTCGCCCGGGAGCTTTTCTGCGGAGGCGGGCGCGCCTGCGTGCGCTCAGTGCGATGCAGGTTCGCAGTCCCTGCTCGAACAAGGCCCAGCGTCCTGTCCGTGTGCGGGGCAATGGCTCAAGTGGCACCGATGGTTCAAGCGGCACCGATGGTCCGCCAGCAGCGCAAGTCGAGTGGCCTCTCGAGTAACCCCGTCACCCCTCTTTCACTCGGCAGGCAAGGCCACGGCGTCCCACGGCGCAACCAACTGCTCCGCCTGCGCCGCGGGGACGTTCTCATACGTGCGCCTGCCCGCCCGTCCCCCGCGACAGAGAGATATCGCGACGGCTCCTGGATGCAGCCCGGCAGGCTTCAGCGGTTTCGTTCGTCAGAGCGGGGAAGAAGAAGCCTCTCCTTCGACGCCTTGCGCCAGCGCCGATCGGTTTCGTTTGATTCCGCCCCCCGCGGTGAGGCCTGAACCCTGCGCCCGTGCGCAGGCGGGCTGGCACGCGTGCCGCCCGTGCGCGGCAGGGAGCTTCGCTGCGCAGCCGGGGCAGAGCGCGTGCGAAGCCTGCCCCGAGGGCGAGACACAGCCCGCCCGGGGGCAGAGCACCTGCACCCCGAAGCCCAAGCCTGCCGCAACCCCGGCGCCGCAGCCGCAACAGACACCGCAGCTCCTCGAGGACACGACACCTCGACCGCTCGAGCATGCGTCGCCGGCATCGACGCCCGCGCCCCCCGCGGAGCCCCGGCCGCCCGCGGCCAGCACCAGCACGCTCATCATCGTGGCGTTCATCGCGGCAGGCCTCACTACCGCCGCGGTGCCGCGAGCCCTGCCCCAACCCCCCCTGGTTGAGTGACTTTACAAGCCCTACCTCACCCCCCCCTTCTTTGTTGAACAAAGAAAGAACAAAGAAAGAACGCCGCCGTGCCGCTCAACCCGCCGCCGCGTCCACCTCGCCCGGATCTCACCGCACCGGCGCCCCCGCTGACGGCTGCCTGACCCCGCTCTCCTCCCTTGGTTCGCAGGTCTGCTCTGCGAACCTGGGCAGCTGTGCGCAGCGCTTCCACCCGCGACCCCGCGTTCCGACGGGCGGAACCGAACAGACCTCCCGCGCCAAGAAGAGGTGGAGCCCGGCTGTGCGCCCGCGCGTGGAGCGTAGCGCGTCTTGGCACCGCAGTCACCTGACCCAGGCGCCCTTCCGGGAACGGCCCAGGTGGAGCCTTGCGAAGGTGCGTCAGTTGATGGCGGGCAACCGCGACCTGTTGGCCAAAGAAGCGATTGAGCCAGGCGAGGCGGACGATTCCATGCAGCCGCACTCGAGTGAGGTGCTGCTGACCTCCATGCTGGTGGAGGGAGAGGAGGAGGCGGCGGTGGAACGGGACGACAGCGTGCGTTTTGCGCCTGAGCACTCCACACTGCGCGCCGGACTTTGGCGCGGCGAAGAGGCGGGGAGCGGCGAGGCGCAGCGCGGAGGCGGAGGCGAAAGCGAGTCGGACACGGCCGAGGGCCGCCTAGACGGCCCGCCCTGCCGCCACGTGTCGGGAGACTCTCCGGGAGAGGGGGACGCCTGGCGCTTTGAGATCCTCCAGGTTTCCTCCCGGCTCTCACGCACCCCCCGCGCTCACCTTGCGGCTGAACGGTTCTCAATCCGTCCGTACAACGTTTCACTTCTAAGAACAAGGCTGGTGCTGCAGGACGCGGCGGGGCGGACGTACTACCACGACCGTTGGGCGGGGACGACGCAGTGGGAGGCTCCGCCAAGGATGCTTGTCACTCCCTTGCCCCCGGAGCTGCTGGCCCTCGGTGCTTCCAGCTTCGGCGCTTCCGCGCCGCGCGAGGCCCCGCTGTCCTCCGGAGTGAGCCGGGCGTCTCCCTCAGCGACTGGGCTCCGATCAGAGACTTTGCGGCCGCGGGAGGACGCGATGCGAGAGGAGCACAAGGGGAGGCGAGGAGAGCGCGGCAATGGTGCGCAGGTCTCGCTGCAAGAGCAGATCCGGCGGGGCACGAAACTCAAGGCAGTTCTGCCCAAAGCCGCTACGGCAACTTTGGATCGAGTGCAGGCCGGAGATGATGACATGGAATCAGCAGCTGCCACGTCGATGCACGTGGATGGGGACGGGATGAGGGCGGCAGAGGAGTCGCCGGCAGCGGTGGAGACGGGTAGTATGTTGCTCTGCGAGGTCAGGCTCAAGGCTCAAAAACTTGCAGAACGGCGGCGAGCGTCAGCTACCGGCGCCGGCAATGACGACAAGCTCCTCATCACGTCGACCTCCGCCTCTTCTACAACCGCTACGGCTGAGTCTTTGGCGGAAACAGCAGCGTTCGAGAGCCCGCCGCCTGCGACAGGCCTCTCGCAATTGGGCGAAAGCGCGTGGAGAGGCTCCGGGCACTCGCACCGGAAACTGTCTTGTGGCGGGGCAGGTAGCACCCTTGAGTTTTCCAAGAGGATGGCGCCTCAGCGCAGACGCAGTGGGCTGACGTCAACGCGCCGCAAGAGCTCGTCGAGCGCATCTGTGGGGGGCCAGCGACGGAAGAGTATGTTTCAACGCATCATGGGAGGGCTCGGCGGCGAATCAGATGCTTCCGGGGCAATGGAGATGGCGTCACAGGTCGAGCAGGTCGACGCAGGAACCTCAGCCTCACGCCCGATGAGCTTTCTGGAGCAGATCAAGAACGGAAAAAACCTACGGAGGATATCCCTTTCTTCCCGCGCGGCTTTGGGCACGAAAGGCGCACCGGCTGCTGGCGGAATGACGCTCAGCAACATGGTATGCCCCGCGCCTGAAGTTTGAAGCGAATGCCGGATCACAAGTGGATGCCGGGCAATCTAAGCGAGACCTCTCTTTTGCAGGGTGGACTCCGTGCGGCGCTAGGGCGAATCGCGCGCGCGGCAGGAGCAAGAGATTCCGATCAGGGTGGTTCTTCAAGCGACTGGAGCGATTAGGACTGAGAACGAGCCATCTCAGTTCTGAAGTTCCGAACTGTTCCGCGGGACACGAAAGGCGTGGGATGTGCGTTCAATCAATGACACCCGTCACAACCAAAAGTTTCGTCCGAACGATGTATCCGAGATCCACGTCCAATCTTTGTCGTTCGTAATTATTAATAAAAGACACCAGGATTTTAGCTGGCAAGTCCATGCTGGCTGGCAAGTCCATGGGGCGACGGGCAGTATGGTGCTTCACAGTGCTGCTCCTGCTTGTCCTCGAAGGCCCCCAGGCTTTGCCCACCGACGATATCGCCGTGAAAGATGTTTGCATTGCCGACCTTTACAGTCCAAATTGCACTTTGAACTGAGCAAATTGCGCGCAGCAAATTGTAAGCTCCGACGCGACGGGCGGCGATGGCGGCAGCGGAGAGCCCCCGGAATGTGCATACGGAAAGGTTACAGTCCGCCCACTTCGACCGAGAGACCCTGTCCCGGTGCCCGGGCTTCTGAAAGAGATCTCTATGACCCACCTCGGCGGGATGCAGGTCTTGATTAATGGCACCTGTACGTTCTGTCCGCTGCATTCTTACTACAACACAGCTACGAAGACGTGCGATGAGTGCTTGCTTCAGGACTACTACACGCAAAGAGAGAAGTTCGAATTTTCGACCACTAGAGCCGCTGCGCCAACATCCAGAGCTGTGACCCGTACCCTGCACTGGCAGGTACGCTGACGCAAGACTTTATCCGAGTCCGAGAGTGTTTGTTGACGGGGCCACAAGGGACGGGACGGCGTGGACGTGGAGACGCACGGTCGCGCCTGCCCATCGCGACCGCATGATCTCAGGGTGCGCGGGAGAGTGAGCGGACTCTGTCACGTCCCTTGCACTGAAGAAGCGCTGATGCGATGGGCGATCCATGGAAATGGGGCTGTCGAGTAACGCTGGCTGCTGCAACTCAAACTCTCTGAGTGCAATGGACGGGAGCAGGTCTCGGGAGAGTTGTATGGAAACGGGGAGCATGTTGGCAGGATGAGCGGCCTGACCCATGACATATATACGGTCATGAATCTCTTCTCACATTCTACTCCGCAATCTCATTGGGACGTCGGTGCTCACTGGTAAGCGCAGAGCGCCCCAAAAACCTTCTTAGAGCTATTCTTTCGCCGGACCTGAGCCGAATGGTGCTTTCGACGTGTCCCAGGGGCCTGACCTACTTTCTCGAGAATTTCACATACAACGGCGCCAATTTCTTGGTGAGTGCCAATACAGGGCGGAGCGGTTGCCCTGCTGCGACGCATGATCTCAGATGGGCTACCCTACGGCCGAAGGCGAAGGGATGAGTCTTCGGCTTGGGTTGCGAGGGTTCTGACACTGGCTGCAAGCGGCACCATTCGGTGTAACACTGGGTCTTGGACGCAGGTTCCAGACTATCTGGGGGAATGGTTTACGATCACGTACCCAGAGGCCTTCGTGCTGACCAAGTAGCCTGCCCCCTCCCGTTTCCAAATCTGCCTGATCAATTTCTGTGCGGGCATGTCGGAAACTTGAAAACGTTGGCCTATGTACCTTCCCAGAATTTGGTCGCGATTGCGCAGTTGTCCTGCGCTGTACCTGCTTCCGTACGAGCCTGACATTGAGGCCATGCCTGCGCCAGGATGCAGTTCATGCCACGTCCTACTATTGAGTACCGAATGCCGGGAAAGTTCAAGGTGGACAATCGAGCAACTCTTTGATGACCAGAAAAAAATTCATCCAAAGATGTTGCCGTTGAGACAGCAAATCTGGCTCTCGAGTCGTCCAGTTTTGCACAACAATCGCATGGCCGTCCAGTATTGCACAACAATCGCTGTAAATCGCTCCGATGCGTGCAGGTGTACGCTCGCAATAGCGACTCAGATGACTGGATCGTCCTCGTTGACCGCAGTGAATCTGGGATCGGCTCGCCCACTGAGGAGGTCATATCCATGTTGAGTCTTGTATTTTTCGGATTCACTGTTTCCCGTGTGATCAGCGCCGGAAGTGCGCTAGTTAAAATGTTTTGTCGCCCTCAGTTCTTTGTGTTGCTGAAGAGTTTTTTTTCTACTGCAGATCACGTTGCCCGACAATACTCTCGCGTTTTCGCAGTACGGGGTCGCGGTATGTGCTGAGACTAACATTTGCGACTTGCAGATTAGTTCAGGGTCTCGTAGCTCACTGTCTATGTTTTTCGTTGTAGAAATGCTAGGGTGGCATTGTTTGATTCTAACCACACCATCCTCCTTGCAGGTCGGAGCGCTCCTTGGCCCTCAACACCGCAGCGGTGGTAATCTGAATTTTGCTAGATGGCGGATGTGGAACTATGGTTATGAATTGGCAACGACAGGTGATTCGACAGCGCTGAGAAGAACATGTGCCTGGCATTTGGTTTTCTGCTAGACGATCTATCTCAGTTTTTCGCCGCTTCTTACGCACGGATCGGGGAGAAGAGACGTATCCACGGGCAGCTCGACCGATCGAGCACTGCAACGATTGCGTGCGGCGGACTGACCCTGCGAGGCATCAAACAGGTTGCCACGATCGCATTTCGCGCCCGAAGTTTCTCGACGTGCTTGATCGGAATCCTTTGCACTGGGCAGTCATTCCGGGTGCCCCACTCCATACCAACTCTTGCGCTCCGAGATGCAGCCGATTGAAAACCGTGTCACTTGCCAGGTTACATACATGGGCATGACAAGGCACGGGGGACCCTGATCGATGTGTCAGGAAACGGTCGGCACGGCATTTCGAACAAGGTCACGTCTTGAATCGCGGGGGCACTCTGACCGTGGCCGTTCATTGAGTCGCGTTTGCGTGCAAGATATAGAGCATTCTCGCGGCTGAGCGAAGACAGCATGTTTTTCTTGCCTGTATGGTGCAGACTGTTAGATTTCGGTGGCAGGATTCCCTCGTTGGTGCTGAATTTGATGAGATCTGCCTTGCAGCCGGAATACGTGGAGACGGTTGGCTTCGGAGGAAGTTCAGTCATTCCTGTCAAGTGAGTACTCCCCATCATCGAGCGAAACGAGGTTTACGAGGGTTCGCTTCTGAACTCGAGGTGAACGTTGGTTCCTTGTCAGCTCGTCTTACAGAATTGACATGCACAACCAAAACAGGGCTGTTGGAGGAACCACGTCAACTAAGATCAGGTAATTGCTGCCAACGTACTTACCATCAAGGGCATCGAATGCACTATCGATGGGATAGATCAACCTTTCTGTGATGTACAACAGGTTTGGGCAACCGAGAAGCACGTTGCCGACCCAGATGACATTCTGCGCTGTCTCAAGGTGCGTAACAAAACTCGAATTTCCGAACAAAACTCGAATTTCCGAGTTTTGGGATCCTGTTGGCCATCAAGCACGAACTGAAAGCTGGAGCTCACAGCTCACACACCTTGCTCCGAAACCTGTCAGGTGGACGACAAGCAAAATGGGTCGAATTTTCTCCACCTTCATTGGCGGCGCAACCGATTTGAACTACAACGCGTGGGTTTCCTGTTTCCCCAAGTTTTAGTGATCGACCGGAAATTTGGTGGTTTGCGGGCATCCCTCGCACAAGATTGTGTATTGTTTCACGTGGATGTGATTCGATTTTGCCGTGCAGGCTCTTCGGTCATTTTTTCAGGTCATCAGACAGGACTCCTACTCGAGGTCCTTTCGCTCCTTCACCAACCACAACGCGGCCTCACCAGACTGATTTGACTTCTCGGAAACGAGTCGAAACCGTTGCGATCTTACCTTCACCATCTCTCTCTCTGCTTGTCAGGCTGTGCATACATGCAACCGAATTGGATGACACCCCAATCAACGTCAACATCAACAATTGGCTTAATGGACTGGCTGGTCGGACCCTCGTTTGCTGAATTCTAGTTTCTCGTGCTGATATTGCGGAACTTCAGACGAGGCCCGGGTCACCCTGTGTGGGTGTTTTGCAGAGGTAAAGTCAGGACTAATCTGAGCTTTGTGGGCAGATACAATGCACCGCATCTCACTCTGCGCCCCCGAACAATGTGCTTGTGTGGGAGGCATGCTCCTTACTCGATGCCGGTGTTGATGGGGCGAAATCCCTTCAAGTTCTCACTTTATGTGATTCCACGTTTGACTCAGATACACCATGCTAAGAAAGAAGTGTGCTGTCTGCCTGACAGGATCAGAATCAAACGGTGAAAGGCCAAGGTACTAAGTCGAGCATACCTGAAAGACCTTCCCAGATGCATATCAACGACCACTCAGCCGAATTAAGGTTCTGGCCGCTCGCAATACCATTCCATAAAGAATTTGACATCGCTGTGTCGGCTGTCATGATTGTCATCTGACCCAGAATTACTTCGGCAGTGATTTTGAAGTGCACTCAGCCTTTATGTGGGATTCTGTTTTGTCCTATGACGACATGAGAACGGTGGATGTCTCGAAGCGCAAACTCCCATTTTTTCGCAAACGATCGTCTGCTCTGACCTAGCAAGTTTAGGGACAACATGCATCTGCCGTTTGGCTGAGTTTTCATGATCTCAGGTGGTAACGGAGTTGCACGACGTGTTGAAAACGTCATGTGGGAGATTCAATAGAGGGTGAGCAGAAATCACGACCAATCCTCCCTTTCAGTGTTCAGAGTTTTGAATCAAAGACGTCATTGTATGAATTTTGGCGATCTTCAACGGAGCAAAGCCAACATTATGCGACGTCTATTCGAATACCCTGGCATGCTGCAGCGACCCAAAAGTTGATGCCATAACCGCGCAAAACAGGTTCCGCAAGCTTCAACTTGACGATGGATCTTGGCAATGCACTGAGTGTCAAGCCGGGTCAAGGTTCGTGTTGGGCCCGACCCCAGACACTACGCTTCGTTATGATTAGAAATTTGCTTGCCCAGTGTGCTGACGGCGGAGGTGCTACGGCGTTGGAAGGTGCGTGGATGGAACGGAGTTTTCCTGCCCGGAGGGCTCATCCTCAGCGGCTGGCAGCAGGTTCAGATAGCAATTGGAACTTTGACACACATTGCAACGCCCAACCTGAGTGCGTGTGTGTCTTGAGCATTGCTGTGGCGATTCAGACTGATCTTCCTCTTTCTGCAGCACTTGCTTTTGCCTGCAAGGATACACCGGTGGGTTGATCGCAGACGAGCAGTCAAAATGCGAGCCCTGTCCTGCTGGCACGTACAAGCCAGAAAATGGCACTGGAGCCTGCCTGGCATGTCCAATCGGAACCTACTCTGAAGCGATTAGCTCCACCAAGTGCAGCAGGTGCAGGAGCCTCACGCCAAACGTATGATTTGGTCGTTGAGACTGAATCGCCGCGGTGGACCACGCATGAATTCGATAAGCGGGGTGCGTCTTGCTTCCAGGTGCCCCTTCGGACGGTCCTCACCAGAGGGCTCTACTTCGCGGGATGCTTGTAATCGATGCGGGTACTCGACTACGTACGTTGGCTCGGTGAGACACGCCGCCCAAGCTCACTATCAAGTAGAAGGGTTGTAAGTCCGGCGCAGAACCCTGTCCGTGCGTTTACGTGAGGCATGACGGTCGTGCACACGTCTGCAGGCGAACTCTGCACATTACGTTCGATATTTCCAACCTCGTTGCCCATGAAGTTTGCGAGCAGATTCAGCTAGCAATGAAATGTACAAATGAGAAGCTGGCAACTAAATGAAGTGTATTTGACCAACAGCTCAGCATCCACTTTGCTGCCACAATGCGTGACAAGACTCTGAGATGAGAATGACCAATATGGATGAGGGCATGTCTCTGATCAGAACGTCATGCGGCTAGGCCCGGGCACCTAGTCCGCTCGGTTCATCGCTTCAGGCCTCCTGGGCGGCTGCGCACCCGCGACCCCGCGTTCCGACTGGCGGCCCCAAACAGACTCCCCGCACCAAGAATAGTTGACACCCGGCTGTGCGACCGCTAGCGCACCGCTTGACCCGTTTCCAACTTGGGCCCGTTGAACTTTGCTTCAAAGCGAGAGAAACTCTCGATGAGGTATTCGAATTTCTCGTCGACATGTCCACTGTAGTCTTGCATGGACATGCAAGACTATGAGAGGCGTCAAGTCTCTCCAGAAAACAGCACACAAAGCTTAATTTTTGAGGGGTGTTTTGGGGGTGGAATGAACTAAAATCGCGTGACTCACAGGCCCAGGGTTCTCCTGCTTGATCGACGCCGGGGACGTTGAAGCCGGTGCCGTGAACGGGCCGAAGCAGAATGGAGTTCCAAGCAGTGATCATGGCTGGGGGTTCCGGCACTCGCCTGTACCCCCTCACCGAGAAAATGACAAAGTAGGCCTCAGTCTCCCGTTCGTCGCCCCAGACAGGGCTTTGTGGATCCCTTGCAGCGGTGCTGCCTCTGACTGGCTAGTTGAGCCGTCCAACTTCGCATTGAACGCACGCCCAATGATTCATGATAGTGAGGGATTGTTGCTCTGCGCAGATCGCTGCTGCCGGTGGCGAACCGCCCTCTTGTCTCGTACCAGCTTGCCCTGCTTGAGCGCTCGGGGTTCAAGGAAGCACTGGTCGCCACAACGTCTACGGCGAAAGAGAAGATGGACTTCTTTCTCTCACAGGTGCAATACCCGACTCGTTGGCTGGGAGGCGATGGGTTTCTGAGGGCTGACACCGGGACATTTTCACCTTCTCAGCGGGGCAATTGCCGCGACTCGATGTCACCCTTAGCTCATGAAGACGCAGGGCACTATCGCGGTAATGGAGAGCTGACCGGAGCGGTTTTGCGTGCAGGAATACAAGGGAAGCGTGCAGGTTGAAGTGTGTGTAGTGGACGAAGACCTTGACACGGCGGACGTGCTGAGGGCCCTCAAGGAGAAGATCACGAGGGACTTTGTTGTCGTCTCGGGCGACCTGATCACCGACGTATTCTTGCATCACCTGGCGGATGTGCACCGCATCAATGACGCGACGTGCACAGTGCTACTGCGCGCGCCCAAGGCCGAGAGCAAACTGCCTGCGGGGACCAAGCCGCCCAAGGAGGCCGGCGCGACGCTCGATTACGTCGGCCTGGACGAGAAGCGCTCTCGGCTCCTCGTTCTCACAAGCGCTGCAGACGTGGAGGAGCGCCTCATTGTTCCGCGGCGCGTGCTCCGCGCGTTCCCCAATATTTCGATCACCAACAAGATCCTTGACGCTCACTTCTACATCTTTTCTCATTGGGTCCTGGAGCTGCTCAAGGCGCGCCCGGAGCTAACGTCCATCAAGACAGAGCTGATCCCGTTCCTGCTCGCCCACCAGTTCGACTCGGAACCTGTGCTGGACCCTGGCCAACCGCTCCTTGAGCCAGACGGGGGTCTCGACGAAGAAGACATGGAGTCGCCAGCAACAGCCGCAGATGGCGAGGACTCGCAGCCTGATAGCGACGCACCTCCGCCGCGCAAGTTCCGGCCAATCCAGTGCCACGCGCTCGTGTACGATGGCGGCTACTGCTCGCGTGCAGATTCGCTGCACACATACAAGGAGATGAATCTGGATGTTCCGCGGCATCAGGGGCAGGGAGTGCCTTGGAGCAAGAGCGATACTTTCCCGGACAAGACCGACGAGGAGAAGAAGCTGCTCTTCAAGAAGGTCGGCTCCGAGTGCGTGGTCGGCGAGTGGTTCTCGTTCATGGGCTCTGGGGACAAGGTCGGGGAGAAGTCGAGCATCAAGAAGTCGGTCGTTGGAAAGCACTGCAAGGTCGGCTCCAATGTCAAGCTCGCCAACTGCATCATCCACAACCACGTGACGATCGAGGACGGCGTGACGCTGACGGGATGCGTGGTATGCGACGACGCCCACATCGAAAAGGACTGCAACCTGACCAACTGCCAGGTCGGGGCTAAGTTCACGGTGGAGGCTGAGACCACGATGAAGGACGACAACCTGGTGCCCTAGGGGTCGCGCCGGGGCAGCGCGCGCGTTGAGAGCGAGGGTTGTGTGCGTATGCGTGTGCTGAACGTGCGTGAAAGCTTTCACGGCTTCACTCTGTCTACACCATGGCGCATCGCACACACGCTGCGCCTGGCTATTCTTTCGATTTAAGGTCCCGAGTGTCCGTGGGCCTGACCTGTGTCAGGCCTTCTTGGCACCCGGAAGGACACTCGGACCAAGTATGCGCATCTCCGCGCCAGTGCCCCCCCCCGCGCCGGTCTCCCCCCCGTCCGCGCGCCCCAGCGACTCCTCGATGGCCGCGAGGGCGGCGGCCTCCTGCTCGGAGAGGTCTTCGTCGCCCTCCTGCGCCTTAGTCGCGACCTCCCGCGCGACCTGCTCCCAGTCGGTGTTGAAGAGGTGCAGCGCGAGGCCGCAGAAGAGGAGCACCACGCCCGAGACTTGGCCCCACCACAGGCCGAGGATCCCCTTTCTCATCGGGAACGCGAGGAAGAGCCCGAGCGGGATGCCGATCAAGTAGCACGCGACGAGGTTGGCGATGAAGCCGATGCGCTGCTTGCCAGACCCGAGGAGGATGCCGGAGAGGGCGCCGTACCCCGAGTTGAAGATAAGGAAGAGGATGAGCGGCGGCGTGCACTCTGCGACCAGGTGCACGCTCTCGGCCTCCTCGAGGAAGTACACGGACCACGTTCCGTCCCTGGCCACCACCAGCGGCACCACCATGATGACCGACGTCACCAGCGCCAACGAGATCGCCACAACTGCCGCGCGTTTTGCAGCGATGACCTTGCCAGCGCCCAGTGCATTCCCCACGCGCGCTCCAGCAGCGATCGCGATGCCCTCCGGAAGCGCATACATGAAGTATGCGAAGTTGACCAAAACCGTCTGGACCGCCGTTGCCTGCCGCGAGCCACGTGCACGCTTCAGCTTCACCCCTCATGTCGTCGGCGCAGCGCGCGCGGCGGCGAGCATTGGGCGGGAGTGGTGGGCGTTATTGGGCAGAAGTGCACCGTCTCGCCGGCGGCGGAGCCAACAACCCCTAAGATTTCGTAGGACCACCACTCGAGGCAGACCATGCCAGCGCCCATGATGGACAGAGTCGCAAATGTGCGGATACCGACAGTCACGCGGGGTGAGAAGCCCATCCACGTTTGGCGATGAATGCCAGACCTTGCAATGTAGATGATGAATGAAATAACACCGAGGCTGTAGGCAAGGAAAATTGCGAGCGGGGCGCCGTAGACGCCAACGCCGAGAAGATCTTGGTTGATTAAAAGATAGGAAAACGCGACGGTAAAGATGAGCACGAGGATGGAGATGCCGGTGATTGGGCGCAGGATACCCTGCGCCTCTAGCCAGACCTTGAGAAGTTGCATGAGCGCCATAGGAGGAAGCGAGAGGATCTGCAACGAAATGAAACGTCCTGCAGTCTGCGCAATCGACGGCGCGACACCGGAGAGTTCAAAGAGGTAGCCAGCGAAAACCCACAGTGTCGCGATGACTGGTAGGGCTGTTGCCACCACGAGCATGGACTGCTGCAGGAGGTGTCCGACCAGAGAGTACTTCTGCGCCCCAAAAGCTTGCGAGGCAAGCGTTCCGAGCGCAGTTGAGAACCCTGTGTAGACAGCATGACCAGTCATGTTAGATAGCATGAAACCGAGCCCCGCCGCGGCAAGATCATGCTCCCCAAGCTTGGCGATGTAGACCAAGCATACAATCTCGACCCCCGTGTCAAGTGCATAGGAAATGGTAGGTGGCGTGAGGTAGTGAACGAACTGTTTCAACTCCGCCCAAAGTGCGTCGGAGTCATACAGGTGGCTCTCCTTGTCACCTAAGAGGCTGTAACCGCCGGCAGCAGGGAGCCCTACATCTGCTGCTGCATGTTCCAACGGATCCGGCATCGCCACCATTTGGCTCGTCGATCGATGCTGCAGAGAACAGCGGCTATCAGTTTCACAGGAGTAGTGTCGGGCGCTTGGGGGGATCCTGCTGGCAGAGAAGCCGCTTTCACGGGGCCAACTCCTCGTAAGCTGTCAACGATCGTGGAAAGCGAAGAACCGTTCTCTGTGTCGCGGACAGTTCTGTCGAGAGGGATCTCTACGACACGAAGCACAGGGCCCCGGTCCAAAACCCATAGCCTTTGCTACTTCCTGGGGAGCTCTCAACGAACCAGGCGAACGACTCTCACTGGCGCGCGTAGCGCTCCGCTCGGGCACAGTAACGTTGGGAGCAAGGAATCTGTGAGCGGGTTGGGCGCGAGTTGGGGAAGTACTTGCGCCTGCAACGGCTGGTCTGCTCGATCGACTGCGTGACTCATGCTGAGGAGGAGTTGCCTCCCTCGGAACCGTCAAAGCGGCGAAACCCGCGCCGCCCCCTGTCGTCTGCGCAGGACCTAACCTAGATTCAACCTGTTTCACGCCCAAGCACTCTCTGCCCCGGCACAGACGACCCTAGCGGGCTGCCGCTTGGGCTGCCGCCTGGCAGATCTCCCCTCACCAAGGAGGTGGTTTTCCCCGCAAAAACAGAAGTTTTCCAATAAAATAATTCAATATGTTTCCCCGTGTCAAACCCGGAACCAACGGCCCAGGGATGGCGACCGCTGCGCCTCCTGGGGAGGACCCGAATGCCGAGCTCAAGAAGAAGATAAATGATGCATTCCAGGTTACTGCTGCGTCCCAGCGCGACGGTTCCATTAACGGTTGTGCTGTATCCCGAAAGGGTCTGCTGTCCTTGACCGAGCCCAAGGTGGGGTGGTTGGTCGCTCTCCGGCAGCTGTGTCCGCGAGCGGCCTCTTGCCATGCCGCAGCGCACAGTTGCTGGGTGATAGTAATCTGCGCACTGCTCACGAGCCTGGATTCATCGCCCTCGGTGCGAGCTCGCTGGTGGTTTCGTCAGTGTGCGTGTCTTCACTCCCAGCGACGCCGGGCAGGTGTTCAACCGCGAGGGGCGCAATGCGTGTGACGTTCGCGAAGTTGGGACCATCTTGCGCTCGATGGACATTTATCCAACCGAGAAGCAGCTGCAGAGGTGTGCTCCACAGTATGCCAATGTTGCGCCGTGGCGGTTTGGGTTAGCCCGTGAGAGGTAGGATAGCACCCTCAGCTCCGATGCGGGCAGGTGGATCCACGAGATCGAGGAGGAGGAGCCAACGGGCTTCATTGTGTACGAAAAATTTGAGCTGCTTGCTGTACGCCTCTTCACCGAGGAGGCCATGGCCAACAAACGCACAACCGAGGATGCAATCCTTGCGGCCTTCCAGGCACTGCCCGCCCGTGAGCTGCAATCCGAGCGGTACGCTGCTCAGCTCGGATTCCGAGATGCTGCAGGCCTGAATGGTGCGCTTCGTATCCATGTCTTGGCGATGGAGGGTGTCGTCCTGAGTCTTTTGCCTGCTGGGTCGGGGCAGGGGCTGGACACAGACAAGAAGGGGTACCTAGAAGCCGAGGAGCTGCAGCGCTTGATGACAACGTACGGCGAAAAGTTCTCAGCGGACGAAGTCTGACCCGTCCAGTAGCAGCGACGCGTGCCACCTGTAATACAGCGTGCTGGTGGCTTGGTGTTCTTGGGATTGGTTCAGGGCGCGTAGATGGAGGGCTCGATGTGAAAAGCGCTGCGGTTGTAGTTGATCGGCTTTGCTATTTTGCAGGTCAAGGAAATGATGAGCGCTGCGGTGGACGTAGAAAATGGGCGGATCTACTACGAGGACTATGCTGAGCTGCTGGCGGACTAGCTAGATTCTCTCGCGAAGCGCATGTGTGGGTGACGGTGTGAGATAGCAAGTGAGGAAGCGAGAAAGTGTGCGAGAGGCAGGCAGGCCACTCGACCGTCAGAGGAGTGTCAATTACGTGTGAGCAGGGAACCTTGGTGGGTGGAGGCGTGTAGGCGCAGACGCAGTTGCAGAGATTGAAGCTGCATTGATACCTGTCGGCCCAGGCCGCTGGCAGCCTGGTTTTGACTCGAGAAAAGTAGTTCATGGTGAAGAGCAAGTTGCCACGTCGTTTTTACCGGCAGTACTTGGAAGGAATTCATGCGGTGCCCATGCTTGCCCCTCACGACCAATTCAGGAGGACAGCGCGGTCCAGGTTCGGGATTGAATCTTGATCTCACGTTCGGGTCAATCTTCACCAATGTCTGATAGGATGGCACCGAAGCTGCAGGTAAAATTTCATGCTGAGCTGTTTGTTCAGAGGTCAATGCAAAGCCAAAGCCCTCCGCGCCGTTTTGACCACTTGCCATTCATTTCTTTTTTATTTGGAGGCCTTTCTTAAGTGTGGACAAGAAGTTGGACCCAGGGCGTGTCGTGGCTTGACCGTCATCGTGTGCACCTCTGTCGCGCGTTAGGCCTCTAAATCGATACCACATGGTGCCCGTGGCCAATGTCAGTGGCAACGGGTCCCGCACTTCGGCACGGAGCCCAGTAGCAGGATACCTTTCCGTCGTCCTGCTTATCATCGCAGGTTGGATGCCGGCGACTGCTTTTCTCGTCCCTGGGGGCACTCCACGGAGCTGGGGCGCAACTGCACGGCAACAAACATCGCCTCCCAACCGGCCGGCTTCGTTGCTTCCGGTTCGGAGAAGCGCTCGCTTTCTGGCGTCGCCGGATGGCTCGACCATTGAGACAAGCTCTCTCGGGTGCTCGCTGATGGCGCCTGACGAGCAGGAGGAACGTAAAAGGCTTTTTGAGCTGCAGCGTGGGAAAGCGGTATGTATTCGCGTCGCTGATATTTGCCCAAAAACGCCCCGTTCTTTGTTCAGAGGTGCATAAGTCGGGCTATAGCAGATTAGGGGTCGATGAAGGAACCCCGGCAAAGAGGTTGAACCGAGAGCATGTTGTTTTCGGTACAGGTGGACACGCTACTTACGGACTACCCGACTATCACTACAAAACAGTGCGACTTTTCCATTTTTGACCAGCAAATCGTCCTCAGCGATGCTCAGGCGAGCCCCAGCGCAGCGCCAAACATCGATATCAATCTCACCGGATCGTTGCTCTGTCATGTGATGACTTGTTCGTGCGCAACCCCCTGTTGCATAACGCAGGGCTTCCAAGTTGAGGGTATCCGGGCGTACCGCACGTTCTTTTCGGTCGTACCGACGCTGGTCAACGTGTGCTTCTCCAAGGTGCAGGTGTCGGCAATGCTCATGGACAAGCACGGCATCGATAAGGCGCGCCCCTGAACCGCGCGTACCCTCCCCTGGAGCAGGGGTGAGAGCAGGGTGCGACGTTTGTCCCTGCTGATGCCTACAAAGAGGCGAGACCTGTCTGTGCGCGCTGAGCGTTGCGCTGGGCGGCAGAGCCGGATACGGATCCGCTGGCGGCTGGACCTGACCCCTCGCTTCTCTGGGGCCTCGTTCGGCGACGTGTTTCGCTGGCTGGACTCCAATGGTGACGGAGTGATCTCGTCGGACGAATACTTCAATTCGCAGTCGCGGGTTATCCGGCAAAACTCGGGCTCCCGCTCGCAGCCTCTGGTAGTCGAGGGCATCTCGGCGTACTCGCTCAACGACAAGGGCTTCATCACCCAGCACACCATCGAGGTCACCTCTCCGACGTCCATCTCGCCCCTTGCCTACCTCCGTGAGCTGCTCCCGGTCCGCTCCTCGCCGGGCATGGTCTCGTACCCGACGCCGATGTTCCAGCCGGCCGTGCCGTTGGTCGCGGCTTCGGAGGCCGCAGCAGGCTCAGGGCAGGCCCACGCGCTTGCGCCCACGGTGATGGCCAGCAGGGACGGATCAGAGGGGCTGGCCGAGACGCCCGGCGCCAAGGGGGCGTCGGCGGGTAGCGGGCGGTTGGGTGGGGGGCTCAAGCTGCCCAAGCAGTGCAAGAGCGACTACGACTGCAACCCCGGTGGGTACAACTTCCCGCTCAAGTGCGTGGACTTCATCGTCACTCGGCTGTGCGTCGACAACGACGACTGGAAGGGCGGCGGGCTCGGCGCCCTCAACTGGGGCCTGCGCGACCTCATCCCGGAGCCGATCCCTGTTCGGATCGAGGATGGCTGGACCCGCCGCTACCCGCCGCCGGACCGGAGCGACTAGGGAGTGGGAGGCGAGGTGTGTGTGTTGGTGTGCGGGTGTGTGTGGAGCGCGTTCTGAGCGGCTGTGCCGCGAATGAAGGACATGGGCGCGAGTGAGGGAAATGGATCACAGTGTGCATGGCCGCGGCAGCGCAACGGCAGCACAACGGCGTGCAGGACACGAAGACTGCATCGGCTCGCCGCGTTTCACACACCGTTGCCCGCGGACCCTCAGCGCACGCGCATCTCCGGGAGCGTGAAGTTGGGTGACCAGAGGCAGACCTCCTCGACGTCGTTCCAGCCGTTGGCGCCGCGGAAGGCGTTGCCCGCGAGCATGAGCAGCACCGCGAGCTCCGCGGGCTGCAGCTTCGTGTCGAGCGCCTGCCGCAGCTGGTTGAGGTACGCGCTGTCCAGCTCCTCGGCGCACGCGTAGGACTGCGTGTCGAAGGAGAGGAGCAGGAACCCGACGAGCTCCATCTCGATCTTGAAGGTGAGCCCGTCGAGCCGCTTCCCGGTCCCGAGCACCTCCCCCCCGAACTGGTGCCGCGTCGCCTGCCCCGCACCCCGCGCAGTCAGCCCCGGCGCGCGCGCGTGAAATACCCACCTCGCGTGGTCGGCACAGCATGCAGCACGCGCGGCCGGGGCGCGTTTCCCGCGCGGGGGCCTCAAACGCACCTCGAAGACGAAGGGTGTCTTGACCTCTGGGTGCACGACGCGGAAGCGCGTCGTCGTCGTCTCGCGCGTGAGCGTCTCGCACCCCTCCGCGGAGGGGTGCTGCACAAATGCCTCCTCCCCCTCCTGCTCGCGCTGAACCCCGCACGCCTCGAACGCAATCAGCTTGGCGACGCGCATCACTTCCGACGCGAAGGCGGGGTCCTCGAGCCCCACCACTGCCGACCGCGCCTTGATCCAGCGCTCCACCGCGCCGCCCAGCCCCTTGCGCAGCTCGCGGTCGAGCTCCGAAAGCGTGGACGGCCCCTTGTGCGGAGCGGGGCGCGCCGAGCCGGAGTGCCCGCCCGGGTGCGGCGCCTTGCCCTCCGCCTGCCGCTGTCGCTGCAGCTTCTCTCTCATCGCCGCAGCGTGCGCCTGCGCCGCCCCGCTGTTTGGCCCTGCCCCAGACATCCCGCCCCCGGGCCGCATCGGCATCTGTGCCCGCTGGTGGTGCTGGTGGTGCGGCGCCACTGCCGTCTGCCGCGATGGCACCTGACCCGGGCGTGCAGACGCGCCGCCAGGCTGCGCCGCGGCGCCTCCCGCAGCCGTGTGCCCCTGCGGCGCGCCTGGCAGCGGCGAGGAGACGCCGGGTGATGTCCCGGGCTTGCGCTGGCCCGACGCGACGCCCGCGACGCTCGGCGAGCGGGCCGCGGGCGTTTGCTGCGGACGCTCCCGCGCGAAGCTCGCCTCCTTGCGCGCCGCCGCCAGCTGCGCGGCACTAATCCCAGGCTGCCCGCCGCCCGCGCTGCCGCGCGTCCCCACAGATGACGGCGCCTGCACCGGCGCGGCGGCGGGCGTGGCCGATGCGCGCGTAGAGAGTGGCGCGGCTCCAGGGGCAGCCGCCCCCACTGGGCGCTGAGGCGCTGCTCCTGCCCCCGCCGGTTGCTGTGCGGCAGGCTGCGTGGTCGCCACAGGGTGCCCCGCTGCCGCTGCCACGGGCCGCGGCGTGGCGGCCGGAACCACTGCTGGCTGGGACTGCATCCCCGGCTGCACAGCCGGGGATGCCGCAGCTGGCGTTGGCACAGCCCCCGGCTGGTGTGTGGCAGCCGGCGCGGGCGCAGGCGCCGCAGAGTTGGCAGGAACTGCAGCTGCAGGCGGTACGACGGCGGCGGGTGCTGTCGGCGCGATGATTGCACCATTCTCGACGGGCTGCGCTGCCTTGCTGCCAGGTTGGGCCGCCGGCGCAACGGGCACAACGGGCGCAGGAGCTGGCGCGGCTGCTGGCTGCGGCTGCTTCGCCTTTGCGGCGGCTGCGGCTGCGGCTGCGGCTGCGGCTGCGGCTGCGGCTGCGGCTGCGGCTGCGGCGGCTGCTGCCGCCGCCGCTGCCTTTTCTGCCGCTGCCTTTTCTGCCGCTGCCTTTTCTACCGCTGCCTTTTCTGCCGCTGCCTTTTCTGCCGCTGCCTTTTCTGCCGCTGCCTTCTCAGCCGCTGCCTTCTGAGCCGCTGCCTTCTGAGCCACTGCCTTTTCTGCCGCGGCTTTCTCTGCCGCTGCCCTTTCAGCCGCGGCTTTCTCTGCCGCTGCCTTCTCAGCTGTCGCTTTAGCCGCTGCTGCCTTTTCTGCAGCCGCCTTTTCCTCTGCAGCTCGATCCGCTGCCGCCCTCTCTAGCGCCCGTTGTTCTCGTAGGGCTTGTTGCTCCTCAATTTTAGCTGCTCTCTCCGCAGCTTGTCTCTCTGCTTTGGTTTTCGCAGGCGACGGTGCCGGCTTTGCGCGCGTCGCTGGGGTCTCGCTGGGTTCCGCACCCGACGCGCGCCCCCGCTTCTTGGGGCGGTCCGGCTCCGGCTCCTCCTTCGCCGCAAGGCGGGAGGAGCGCTTAGATTGCGACGATCGCGTGCTCATGGCTCACTCCCCTCTAATCTCCTCAGCCTCACGCAGTACGGAAGAGTCCCCCAGGATGCGCGCGCTCAGTCAGAGCGGATACCGCTGCAGTGACTCCCGTCCCAACTTCCATCACCACACCATGCAATGCGTGCCCGCCCCGCCAAACAGCGATGGCCAGATCAAATCCCTGCACTCCGCTGCTTGCGAAGGTAGACGGCGCGGGCGCGGGCCCCAGCTCTCCTTCTCCCTGCCCGCGGGCCCCAGCCAAGCCCAGCTCGCCTGGCACTCAAACCCGTGACATGAACGCCCCTACGTTGGTTCCTTGCCACAGTATTGATCTCTCTGATCTACGTCGCCGAGAGCGACTGCAGCACGGGAGAACAAGAGCGCGCGAGGCAGCGGCGCGGCGAGTGGCCGGAGGAGGGATTTCGCCGCTCTCTTTCAGAAAAATCAGACGCGACGAGGAACTCTCCCAGCAAAATTTGTACCGGCTGGAGCGATTTTGTACCAGTTGATCGGTTCAGTTAACTCCGTAAAACTTTTGAGAGGTCAAACGGGCGACAATGCGAGGTCAAACACTTTGACCTCGCCAGCGGCTGGCGAAGTCAGAAGTGTTTGACCTCTTGCCGGCCAGGACTTGTGATCCAGGATTTCACAGCGCGGTAACGGGCTATGGGCCAGCTCATCACTCCACGTAGATACAGCTGCCCACGGCCCAACATATCTTGTGAAATCAGATTTTTTGGAAGCCGCAAGAACAGGGTACATCCTTTACTTTTGAACAGCGACAGGATGTGCTGGTGTGGCAGCCGCCCGCTTTCCCCGCAACCGTAGGCACAGCGGGGGAAACACATTGGTTGCCACGCTCCTACGCGAAAGCCTGAAACCCCGTATACTGCGGACTTCCCTGTGCGCCTTGGCCATAGGGAACCGATCTCAGGTCTGTACCGTCCATCTCCATCGGGCCCTGAGCGGCATTCCCCGGTGTCAGTGACCAGTTGGATCAGCCCACGCAGCACACTCGTTACTACTGCACCCGATCCCGGGCACAATTCTCAAAATTACTGCGCCCCGAATCGAAACGCGAGCAGGATCGCGGTGGAGCGGGTGAGCGAGGGGGGAGGGGCCGACCGGCTGTGCGGTAACGGTCTGCTGCGACGAGACCGTGTTGGGCATCGCAGTTGCTGAAGGGTGCAGTGCTGCACTGAAGTCGCCGAGCGGATTCGTCGGCGCCTTTTCCGACGGAGGAAGGGCGATTTTGCAGAAGGCGGCCGAGAGCGCCACGAAGGCCACGAGACCAACGATCACGCCTGTGACGATTCCGAAGATACGGCAGGGCTCGCCGCAGACAGGTGCAGCGCCGGTGACCGGCATTTTGAGGACAGCGAAGACGCGCTGGCAACCCTGCAGGGACGAAAGCTGGCCCTTGACGTGCACCGCACACGACGGCGCGCGAGGAAGGATCAGCGCGTCCGAGACCGGCGCCACCTCCGACCACCGCTCCGTTGCCGCATCGTACGAGAACATTGTAAGCGTGAATGCTGAGCTTGCTGTTGGCACGGGCATTACAAGCGCCACCGGCGCCGTGAACACTTGCCCGGTCGGCCCGGCGTAAACAGGTGCTCCCTGCGCAAAGGGGAGCGGGGTCAGGGACGATGCGTAGGTGTTCGCAGCGGCAGGTCGGGCTGAAGCACCGAAAATCAGCCGCATCTTTACAAAATTTGAGTGCATGGAATGCTGCAGACCTCAATGGTGGCGCCAGCCGGGAGCTTGGCGATCGCCTCCGGTGTCAGATTCACCACCGTGACCTCGGGCGGCGTGCTGTCGGCCTCGGGCCACGCGCCTGCCGGCACCAACAACTCCACGCAGGAATTCGGCTCACCCATGCGGCCTGCGAAACCGTTTTGTGTAGCCGCAGCCACCCCGTCAGAGAGTGAAAGTGTCAGCTTGAAGAGCCCAGTGGAGGAACCACCAACAAGGGCCGGGCATTCAACGGGCGCCGGTGTCGTTGTCGCCGTTGACGCAGCCGTTGTGGTGGAGGTCTGAGCGTGAACGTGGCATGAAGTATGAAATAAAATGGTGACGAGGACTGCGATCGTCGTACGCAACAGTCGCTGCCCCCGCACGTATGCTCGCCGCTGCGACCTGCTTGGGCCCCCCATGGCCCCGCGACAATCCGGATCCAAAGATGGCCTTCTGCTGCTTACCGCGACATCATTATCTTCCCCTGGGGAACAGCACCAAGACGCTGCATCTCGCCCAGAGCATGCTGTAGCATGCGCCGAATCATCTCGGGGCCAGCCTCCATAGGCGTCGGGCATCAGGACGATTTGAAAGGATTCTCTGCTTTCGGGCTTTCGTTGGAAACAAACCCTACATTTAGGTGGCGAAACTATTTACTTTTGGCGAGATCCACTTCTGGATGCCACGTGAAGCTGAAGAGAACGACCAGGATGCCTTCGTCGAAGCGCAACAAGACTGTCTCCCTCACCAAGGTGAAGAAGAATGGAAGGGCAGGAAAGGAAGCTCTTGTTACCGTCATTATGGAGGTCCGCTCCAGCATTATAATTCTGTGCCGGAGGCTTAGCTTTATGCGCATGTGCGGCAATTTGCGCGGTGGCGTGGCATGTCGTTGGATAGCTGGCCAGCCTCCCGATAAAAGCGAGGCGATCTATTTGCCATGCCGCCAGAAGCAGTCTGAGCGGTCAATTAATCGTTTCGTGATCGGTAGAACTAACTGCCCGCAGCTTTGAAGACTGACACTTGTGTGTGTCTGTGTGCTATCCGCCAGTGTCTCGAGAAGTATACCCACATCTATGTTCTGAAGATGGAAAACATGCGGTCGAACGGTCTCAAAGATCTCCGCATACAATTCAAAGAGGATAGGTTTGTGTTTGGAAAGCAGAACGTGATGTCACTAGCGCTCGGCCGGACCCCTGAGGAAGAACCAGCCGAGAATCTCTCGCTCGTTTCTGCGCAGCTGTCCGGCACGTCTGCGCTACTTTTCACCAACCGCCCCCAGGTCTGCTAGCTAGCCTACCCTAGGATTCATTTCGAAGCTGTAACGAGTTGTTACGTGGGAAAAGAAGTAGAAAAACATGCGCGGAGGCTGTATTCCGGCACGGGGCAGCGTGGGTGTTGATTTGAAATCCATTGTGCAGAAGGAGGTTGTGGCCTTCTACGAAAAGTTCCAGGAGGACGAGTTCGCGAGGAGTGGCGCTCCTGCAGTGAGGGATATTGTACTGCAGCAAGGGCCGCTGCAGTTCCAGCACACGATGGTCGACCCACTGCGGAAGTTGGGTCTGCCAGTGATGCTCAAGAATGGGACGGTGATGTGCGAGCGTGAGCACAAGGTGTGCAGCAAGGGCGAGCTCCTCACGCCAGAGATGGCGCAAATCCTCAAGTTGACTGGAACTAAGATGGGCCAGTTCAAGCCAGAGCTAAAGTGCGTATGGAGCAACGGATCGTTCTCGGAGCTGTAGAGCGTCGAGCGCCTGCATCGAGGCATGGCGTCGGGGCTGTGAGCGAGGCGGGCGTGTCGCAGGGCGGCGCGCCGAGGAGCATTGTACAGAGCAGCGTAGCACCGGAGGGATAGCGCTTAGGGGCGCGGGGTGCGGCCGCGTGAGTTGGAGCGAGTGCCAATAATTCCAAAGCACGTATGGGCGTCTTACGCGCCCTGGCAGGCCCGCTTGCGCGCCGGGCGCCGCAGCACACGTGCCGTGCCGCGCCGTCAATGCACTCTTCTGCACGTTGGGCGTGGCGCTGCGCACGGGGCCTCGCTGGTTCACAGGGCCTCGATCTCGTCGAGGATCGCGTCCATGAGCGCGTCATCGTGCTGGTCCAGCTGCGCGCGCCGCCCGCCCGCCGTCAGCGCCCGTCGCGCGCCCTGCAGAGCGCAGCACCGCGCGATGTGCTGCGCCGCGCGGCCCGCCCGCGAGGCGCGAGGCGGGGCCGCTCAGGCGCGGGGCGGGGCCGCGCCTCGACG
>ENA-UOXV01002374-UOXV01002374.1-marine-metagenome-genome-assembly--contig:-NODE-2374-length-24633-cov-5.583815_pt1 | contig 24633 bp, 16 predicted proteins | sample MGYA00238165_ERZ766961 | MGnify/ENA primary metagenome ERZ766961 (study PRJEB28924, sample SAMN03173240) | marine metagenome | biome: Marine; feature: Water; material: Subsurface seawater | place: North...
GGCCGCACTTGAGCTTGGCGAGCTCCTTCGGGATGAGAACCCTGGAGCACTCCTTCATCTCAATCGCCGTGCTCGGAACTCGCTTGTAATTCGCGACGACGCCGAGCCCGAGCAGCTCGTCATCCTCGGCGAGGCACTGCGCCCTGTGCATCGGCCGACACCGTCCTTCCGGGACGTTCGGGTCCAGCCACAGTGGTTCCACCGGATCGGGCAGTGACGGCCCGTTGTCCACAAGCCCGCTTCGGTCCACCAAACCGAGCGACGTGGGATCGCCCGGGTTGGCCCTCGCCGCCTTCGTCGTCCTCCGCCTGTTGGTCCGAATGTAGTCGACGTATCCCGCGCGGTGCGTCTCACGCGCGGTCGCCTGCTGCAGCGTGAGCGTCTCGGCGAACCGCCTGTCCAGGGTGTCGTCCGTGTACCGCCCCGTGTTCCGCTGCAACGATGAAAGTGCGGGGTTCTGGTGCTTCCGACCCGCCCGCGACCTCGCCACCGTCGCCCGGCGAACCTCCTCCGCGCTGACAAACTTCCGGGGCTTCTCGAAATCTTCCGGCACCGCCATGGTCCCGCCTGGCAACTTCGGCTTCTCCGTGACGAAATCTGAGAAGCCCTTGAGACGCACCGTCCGAACCGCCATGACCTCGCCGCTCGTGGCCAACGCCTTGACCGTGAGATCCTCGACGTGCGTCCCGAGGTTCTTGGGTTCGTATCGAACGACGACGCTGACGCTCTGCCCGGGTAAAATCTTCCCACTCGCGGGTGTGGGCTTGAAGAAGGTGGTCCGGTCGATGACGTAGTCCACGGGCGCCTCCTTGCTCATGTTCTTGATCATCACGATGTTGTCGCCCACGTCGTGGCACGCGACCGCCCCAAAGTCCAGCGACGTCGGCTGCACGTCCAACGCGCCCGACACCGTCTTGGCCGTGATCGGAAGAAGGCACCGAGCCCTCGGAACCCCCGGGAACGTGATCACCCCGAGGCACGCGATCGACTTCGCGTCGCCGTCGATCTTCCTCGACACCGACTTGAAACCCTTCGTCGAGCTCGGAAGCCTGGGCGCGACGGTGACCGACACGGTGCGCCGCTCGTAAGGCTTTAAAATCCCGCGAATGGGTTCGACGACGAGCGTCCCGTCGTCGAGCTCGTGGCACCGCGAGCTCCCGCCCGGACCTGGCTCACCGCGGTACATCGCGCTGATGGTCCCTTCCAAGTCAGCCTCGTTCGTGACGTCCATGTCGAACTGCGTTTGGTTCGGGCCGTTGTTGAAGAGCGTACACGTGGCGGTGACGGCGTCGCCGTAGAGCACCGCTCCGAACGGCATGTCCGTCAGACGCTTCGGATCACCCGCGCCGTCCACGTCGCCGTCGTCGCGCAGCAGCTCGAGCGTGTGCGGGACGCACGTGTGGTCCACGAAGAAGTGGAACGAATCCGCCTTGCCGTCGAAGAAGACCTCGAGCTGCTCGGTGCTGGCGCCCGGCGCGGTGGGCGCGCACGTGACCCTCACCTTGGCCACGCCCGGGGATGAGCCCACGGCGGGCGGGACCTGCCCTGCGGCGGGTTCCACCTGAAGCGCGGGTCCTAGGGTCCTGTCGTAGTCGCAGCGGTACGTCCCGGGCGAGGACCCGTGGTTCGTGAGCGTCACCTCGCGCGTCACCGAGCACCCTTGCGCGATGATACCCATGTCGAGTTCGCCCTCAGCTTTGCACTCGGGCGCGGGGGCGTACGCCGCGAGGGGCAGCTCCGCGTCGCCAACCTCCGTCTGGATGACGATCTTATCCCAGAAGTCGTTCTGTGAATCAGCGGCGAACGCCACCTCGAACTTCGCGGTCATCCCCGGCGCCAGCTTGACGCTCTTGAACGCGTCCGCGACGAGGAAGAACTTCTTCGTGGTCGGCTTGATCATCTTCACGGTGTGGATGCGACTGTCCGCGTTGCGCACCGTCACCTCGCTGGTGTAGACGGTGTTGGCCTCGATGCCGTGGAAGTTGACCGCGGGAGGGAAGAGCCTGAGCCAGGGCAGCGGGTCGTTGGGATCGACCGATGCCACGGTGGACCCACGCCCGGTGGGCATGGTCAGCCTCATGGACCCAGTCTCGGGTGGAAATTTACTCACGGGCATCAGGCAACGACTGGATTTGGATCCGCCGAGCCGGGCCGAGAGGTTCTCGCCTCCCCTTCGGCGTGAAGAGCCTGAAGCGCCCTCCGGTGGTATCCGAGGGTCCGCCTCGCCCTCAAAAGACTGCACCCCGCGGCGTTCCCACCCGAACGACCGCGCAGGCGCGTATGCAGCTCGACCGACGGTGGCCATCAACAATCTCGAGAGCAGCGGCGGCAAACGGGGCGCAAATCAGCAGACTCTGCTGCGTGTGGGTTGACCGGCAGAAAAACAGTATATTTTGTCGCCGAGAGGCACGGAGAGAGAGCTTTTCAACGATGACATGACAACTACAAAGGGATTCTATCAGAACTCCGCGCTGCCCGGGAACCGCGGGAACGGGATCACGTCGCGGATGTTCTCCACGCCGGTGACGTACTGCACCAGCCGCTCGAACCCCAGCCCGAAACCCGCGTGCGGCACGGAACCGTACCGGCGAAGGTCGAGGTACCACCAGTAACTCTCCTTCTCCAGGCCAACCTCCTCGATCCTGCGCTCGAGCACGTCGAGGCGCTCCTCTCTCTGCGAACCGCCCATGAGCTCACCAACCTTGGGAACCAGTACGTCCATCGCGGCGACCGTCTTTCCGTCTTCGTTCTCGCGCATGTAAAACGCCTTGACGCCCTTGGGGTAATCCCGGACGATGACCGGGGTGTTCTTGAAAACCTCCTCGGTGAGGTACCGCTCGTGCTCGCTCTGCAAGTCGCACCCCCACTCGACGGGGAACTCGAACTTCTTCTTCGCCTTCAAAACGTGGTCCACGGCCTCGGTGTAGGTGATGCGCGCGAAATCAGAGGTGGCGACGCCGCGAAGGCGCTCGCGAAGGTCATCCTTGGAGATGTTCTTCTCGAAAAACTCCAAGTCCTCGTCGCAGTGCTCCAGCACGTGCGTCAGGCAGTGCTTGAGGTACGCCTCGGCGCAGTCCATATCGTCCTGGAGGTCCGCGAAGGCGAGCTCGGGCTCGACCATCCAGAACTCGGCGAGGTGGCGGGAGGTGTTGGAGTTCTCCGCGCGAAACGTGGGACCGAAGGTGTACACGTCGCGCATGGCGCACGCGTAAATCTCGGCGTTGAGCTGCCCAGACACGGTGAGGTACGAGGGCTTACCGAAGAAGTCCTTGGTGTAGTCCACGGCACCGGAGGCGTCGCGGGGAAGCTCGCCGCCCGCCGCCGCCGCCGCCGCCGCCGGAGGGTTCTCGAGAGCCTCCGCTGTCGCCTTCAGCGCGAGGAGCTTCGCCACCGCCTCGTCGACCTCCTCCTTGGTCGCCTTACCCTCCTTCTTGGCATCCTTGAGCGCCTTGACGGCGGCGCCCTGCTCGGACGCCGCGGTCTTGGCGGCGGCGATGTCCGCCTCGGACGCCGCGGGCTTGGCGGGCGCGGCCGCCGCGGACGACGCTCCGTCGATGCCGTTGATGAGCGTGGTGATCTGGAACTGCTCACCGGCGCCTTCGCAGTCGGAAGCGGTGACGATCGGGGTGTTGACGTACTGGAAGCCGTGCTGCTGGAAGAAGGTGTGCGTGGCGTACGCGAGCTGGTTCCGTACGCGGGTCACGGCGCCGATGGTGTTGGTCCTGGGTCGTAGATGCGCGATGCCTCGGAGGTACTCGAGGGTGTGTCTCTTCTTCTGGAGCGGGAATGTGGACGCGTCGGCGCCTCCGACGAGCTTGATGGACGTCACGGCGACCTCCACGGCCTGCTTACCGCCCGGGGATTCCACCACGGTACCCTCGATCATGACCGCGGCGCCGGTGGTGATGTCGCCGCCGTCGAGGTGGTCGCGCCCGGGCACGTCGCCGTTCACCACCGCCTGGATGCCGCTCAGCGACGAGCCGTCGTTCACCTCGATGAACGCGACGTCCTTCTGCGCGCGGACGGTGCGAACCCAACCGCGGAGCTGCACGGTGTCGCCGACGCGGGACTTGCCCTGGTCCTTGCCCTGGTGCGGCGGTGGGGAGGGAGGTACGGTCAGGTCAGGTAACGGGTGGTGGGTGGTGGGCGCGCCGAAAAGGCGGAATTCGTGTGGATAGGGCATGATGCGCGAACCGGCGCGCGTACCTTGATGGCGGCGATGCGCTCGTGGCGCTTGAACGGCGCCGCCGCGGAGGTCGCCGCGGCGGCGTCCGCGGTGGTCGTGACGGAGCTCGCGCGAATCGAGACCAACGATCGCCCCACGGACGCGGACTGACCGAGCCTCACGGAGCGTGTCGAAGCCCCGGGGCTGGCGAGTGAGGTCCGGGAGGATCCGGCGCATCGCAGCACGGAACGGAGCGACTGGCCGGAGCGGCCGAGGCACTCCGCGCCGTTGCGCACCATCATGCGGGTGGTCATTAGAGCCATGACGATCGAACCGGGCGCTCGCACGTGCGTTGCGTCCGTTCAGAGTGGCCTCGGTCCGGGCCTTTACTACACAGCTGGCGTGCCTTTTCTCTCGCGCGAGACGGTCGACGTGTCCTGCCCGAAAGCCACACGCGTTTTTGTCAAGGCCGATTGGCGCCGAGGCCACAACCAAACGCGCAGGTCACGCACGATGTCCGCCCTTTCTTTCTCCGCCGCAGTCGCCGCGCGCCCCGCCCTCGTCGGCACCAAGGCCCGCGCCACCTCCAAGGTGAACAAGGAGACCCGCGCCCTCGGGGGCTTTGGTCCCAACATGCCGGCTGACGAGTACCGCAAGAAGATGGAGGCGAAGAAGAAACTCATCGAGGACAACAAGAAGAAGGCTGCCGCGAAGAAGTCCGGCGGCAAGCCCGCGGCGAAGGGCGCCAAGGGTGCCAAGACAGAGAAGAAGGGCTTCTTCGGCTTCGGCAAGTGAGCAGCCGCGAGAGACCGGGCGGTCCACTAGGAGAACACTAGGCGATCGGACTTCCATCAACTTCAGATAAGATTTAGACCAAGCACTAAGCTCACACCGACGTCGGGCGCTGGGGCAGGAGGACGTTGTAGAACTCCTTCACGAACACCTCCTCGCACCGTTTCCACCCACACCACCGCGGAACTATCTTCCCCGCGTCCTCACCCTCCGCGTAGTGCGGGTCCAGGATCAGAAACGCGCACTCGCCCGTCTTCTCGTTCCAGTGCACCCCGAGCAACGTGTACGCCAGCTGTCCCCCGCCCATCATGCACGGCGTACCCATCGTGTGAAAGTGATGCGCCAGCTCCCTGGCGTACGACGGCATGTCGTGGCCACTCGGCACGTTCAATATCTTGCACGTCACGCCGAGTAACTCGTCGAGGACGTACGACAGCTCAACCGCGCCGATCCAACGCCGGCTTCCGACGAAGTCCAATTCCTTGTCCCCGATGCGGTGCAAACACCGCTGCATGTCCAGGTGAGATGGCACCGGGACGTGGGTGTAGTGCTGCAGCTTGAACCAGGAGCATATGGTCTGGCACGAGCGGTACGCGCACCCCCAACCGGCGTCGTCGACCCGGTCTTGACCGTAGTGGTAATAGTCATACGAGCCCTCCACGCAGCTTTCTGCGCCCCCGTCGATTCGGGACTTTGGGAGGCCCATGGTGTGCACGTCGCGCAGCCTTCGCGTCTGCGTGGACCTGTCTCCGGTGTCGGACCCGAACGCCCCGAGCGCGTTGGCCTCGCGTAGCATCGGCCGGTCGAGCGGAAGGCCCAATCTGCGGTGAAGCGACCGAAGTCTCCGGTCGAGTTTCCGGTCGGGGTTCTCGCCAACATCAACGTCGCTCCCTCCTCCCAGTGGATAGACCAGGCTCACCGCGTGCCCGAAACCGGGCGGGGTGAAGTGAAGACACCGCGGCGCATCCGACGTCGACGAGGACGTCGACGAGGACGAAACGCTTAGAACCCTCAACTCAGCGACGCGACTCGCGACGGAAGCCCTCAACGCCGCCGCGACCTGGCCGAGCGTGGCGCTCCTGGGCGCGTACACGAGCGCGTCCACGTGCGCCACGTACCCGCACGTCGTGGGCGCGGCTTGCGTCGCATCGCCGGCGTCCGGACGGAACGCGAACGAGGGAGCCGGGAGTGGCGAAACAGAAGCCCCGGTTGAGATTCCCGCCGATGTTCTCGCCACCGGCGTCGCCTCGACGATCGCACCCGATACCTGGAAGCCGATGATGTCGTCGAGCGTGACGTCATCTCCCGTGCCGCCGAGGCCCATCACGGCCTTGCTCGCGGGTTTCGCGTCGTCGCTCCCGCCTCCGCCTCCGCCGGCGCCGCCGCCCCTGCCCTTCCCTCCTCCCTTCTTGCCTTTCTTCCCTCCTCCCTTGCCTCCTCCCCCAATCCGCCCCGTCGCCTCTACCGCGTCTTCGTCCAATGCCGTATCGACGACGAACGCGATCGCACACGAAGTCGCCTCCTTCGCCGCGGCATCGAAGGCAGCCTCGGTCGCGTCCACCGCCCAACCCCCGCACCTCAGCAACGCGTACCGGGTCTCCAGCCAGTCTTCCGGTAGGACCTCGGCGGTCACCGCACCGCGAGGCAAGTCCCCGGCACCGAAGAGCCCGCGGGGATGCGCGAAGAACGCGATGTCGGTCCCGTCGTGGACGACGGCGATGACGAACGGCTTTGAGGAGGGAGTGTTCCTCAACCCCGTGCATCCTTGCCTCACCGAGTGCAGGAGCGCCTCGGCTTCGCCGTGCGGGTCCGTTCCGGGCTGCGCGTGGACGTAGGCACCGACCACCTCGATGCCGCCCGGTAGAAGCGACGCGGTGATGCGAAGGTCATCAGGGCTTCCGGGCGCCGCGTCGGGGTCCGCCAGCGATGAGCCCACGACGGCGACAATGTCATCATCGGAGGCGTCCGAGATGGACGACGGGCCCGCGAGCCAGCCGGAGACTCGGGGGTTATCGTCCGCCTCGCCGCTCGGTGGCCGCGCTCGGAGTCGCGCCGGAAGCGCGGGTGAGATTTTGAGCTTCATCGGTCGCCCCAGCTACCAGCCGCGCCACCTCGGTCTGCGGACACCTGACGGGAAAACTCAAGAAAGTGGACAGCTTGGAGCCGACCCGTTGGAAAATAACGTTGAGGTGACATCGATGACGCAGTGCGCGTCGCGCCCACGCAAACTACCCCATCTCAACCGTCGGACGGCAGCCATGTCGACGTCGGCCCAGGTGGACGTCCAGATCAAGGCGATCTACAGCCAAATAGAGTGCGTGCCCCACGGAAACCCGCGCGCGATCCTCGCCTTCGCCAGCCCCGTGCCCAGCTGAGGTTTTTTCAGATCGAAACGCCGACCCGCGCACCGTCCCGAACGCCCATCGCCATCCCCTGACGCATGAAACCCTCGTATATTCACCCATCGAACAGTGCCGGATTCGCGGACAAGAGGAAACTGGAGGGCGACCCCGCGGAGGCGACCGCGTTCGTCAAGACCCTCACCAAGAAGATGGCCGAGAGCAAGGGGCTCATTAAAGAGTTTGAGCGCGTGAGCCAGGAGGACCCTTCGGTCGACCCCGAGCAGACAGCGCAGCGCAAGCGCGAGATGGTCAAGCAGCTCAACGATTACGTCCAGCGGAAGAAGGCGGCGCAGGCGGACATCGCCGCCAGGCAGGAGCAGCTGGAGGCCATGGCGGGCGCGTCGCCGGCGCCGGGTGCCAAGAAGGGGGATCCAAAGCCCGATCCCTTCGCCGCCGCGAGGGACGCCGCGGAGCGGGAGAAGACGAACCCTTTCTCCTCGTCGGGTGCGACCGGCGCGTCCACGTCATCCACCGAGCCACCCGCGGGGGCGGACGACGCCGGAGCACCGGGCGGCGGGTCCAAGTTTTCAAAGTTTTCCAAGAGCTCGAAGGCGGCGGCGGCGGCGCAGTCGGAGATCGTCGCGCCCGGCGAGATCGAGCTGCAGGGAATGCAGACGGAGGAGCTCTTGGTGTACGGCAGGGATAAGATCAAGGACACGGACGCCATCATCGACCGGAGCAAGGAGACGGTCGCGAGGACCATCCAGCTGGGCACGCAGACCGCGGAGCAGCTCCGGAATCAGACGGAGCAGATGGAGAAGGTTGTGGACGATCTGGACGAGATCCACTTCTCCCTGAAGAAGAGCATGAAGGTCATCAAGGACCTCACGCGGGGGCTGGCGACGGATAAGTGCATCCTCACGTTACTGTTCGTGGTCGTCATGGGGGTCGTCGCGATCATCGCGGTGAAGATGGCGGGACTTGACGAGGACGACGAGGTGGCCAGCGTCCGGCGGAGACTTTTGTACTCGCGGAGACTTTTGCGGATGGAACCCGGGGACCCGTTCGAGCCGGCGCACGTGCCGTGGCGGGGTACCTCGCATCATTAGCCTTTGTAACCATTCGGTGTTCAAAATTACAACATCTCACGAGGGCCCGGCCCTGTGTTTCTTTGAGCTAGGCTCCGTCGGTTCGCCCCCCGCGTCGTTGTTGGTTTCTTCCTCCCTGTCCGCCGCCTCCAAAGGCTCGGCCGCCGTGTGGTCACTGAGTCGATCCGTCGGGTCCGCCTCCTCCTCGGCGTCGTGCACGTGCTCGGACTCGTTCTCCTCGTCCTCGTCGTCGGACGATGAGCTCTCCTCGTCCTCCGAGTGGCGGGGGGCTCGGGGAAACCCCGTCGGGAAAAATTCGTCTTCGCTGTCCAACCTCCCTTCGCTGTCCCACAGCTCCATCTCGTCGAAACTGTCGTCCGGATGCGCCTCCGGGAGGTCGAGCAGGTGCCGCCCGTAGCCACCTTCCCACACCCTCATGACATCGTCTATCCCGCTGGTGACCACCATCGGGAGGCTCGGGTGCGGACACACGTTGTTCACAACCTGCGAATCCGCCTGGACCGTCATCGCCAGCTCGCACGTGCGCACGTCCCAGACGAACATCCCGCCGCAGTCGCTCCCGGTGGACACGTACGCGTCGTCGCACATGAACGCCACCGACTTTAAGAAGGTTTTCACGTTCTTATGTCCGACGTACCGCCGTACCGCCGGGTCGTCGTGTTCCATCGGCCGGTGCGTCTGGTCCTCGTCGAAGAGGTCCCATCCCCGCCCTCCCCGCGGGCTCAACACCCTGTCCCGCGGCACCGACACGCTCCGTCGTCCCGCCGCGTCCGTCTCGTCGCCATCCCTGGCGGCGTTCTCGTCGTCGTCCTCGGAGTCGGTGTCGTCGTCGTCGTCGGAGTCGGAACCGGAGCCGCGCCCGGATGTATCCGGCGACGCGTAACCAAACTCCGGAGACTCCGCGCCCGCGGGCGGCGGCGACCCCGTCCCTCCCGGCCCGAACATGGCGCCCCGCATCGTCCGCGAGAGGTGGTCCAGCCCGCCCCACTCGGTACCCACGGCCCCGTGTTCGTCACCGCGAGCTCCGGCATCTGGAACCCCTCTGGACATCTCCGGAACGATCGCTCGTCGAATCTCGTACGCGCGTTGGTCGATGACGTAGAGGTGCTCGCCCCGGTACGTCACCGCGAGCTCCCCGCGCTTGCCGTACGCCAGCCCGGAGACGCCGTCGAACCGCAACGACCGCGTGTTGAACCCGTGGCTCTTACCCGGGCTGTACTTGGCCACCACAGGGATCGCGTCCGCGTGCTCGCGTTCGCTGGGCGATCGAGCGCGAGCTCTTGAATCCCGCGGAGTTTCGCGCAGGTGCCTCACGTCGAACACCCTGACGAACGGATCGTCGCACCCGAGCGCGAACAGCGAGGGTGCGCTCGGGTCGAACGCCAGGTCGCTGCATCCGCCTTGGACGCTGAGGTCCACGACGACGTCGCCGGTTTCTCGCGGCGATTGGCGCAGGTCGAATCGTCGTACCCGGCCGTCTTGATGGGTCGCGAGGAGGACGTTCGGTGCGCCCGGGACGAAGCGAACCTTCATGCCCATGACGTCGCCGAGTTCGTTCGGGTCGTCCGCGCGGCCCGCGAGGAGGGACCGGCTCACGGTGCCGTCGTTGTTTTCGTCGTCGAATCCGAAGCGGCGGGTCCGGAAGGGTTGTCGTTCTGGAATCCTCGATTCGCCCCGCTCGAATCCTCGAACGAGGTCGACGATGCGAACGTCGCCGTCGCCCGCGGTGGTGACGCACTTGCCGCCGTTCGTGCCCGGCACGAACTCGGCGCTGAATATGTTGTGGTTGTGTCCGGTGTACACGGTTCCCAGGCACGGGAACCCGGTCCCTACGCTCCACACGCACACGCACAAGTCGTCGCTGCCGGAGAGCAGGAGGGATGCGTCTTCGCTCCACGCCACGGTGTTGACGCACCCGGCGTGCCGTTCCAGCTGTTGCACGAGGCGCAGGTTCTTGACGAAGTGCGAGTGGCCCACACGCGGTCGTAGCCTGTGCCTCGGGTCCCACTCGCGCCGGAGCACGTCGCGATACGCCGACGCCGGCATCCTGTTCCGCGCCTCATGAGACGGAGTCCCGGGAAAGGTTGCCCCTGTCGCTTCCGGAGATTGCGCTTCGGGGTGGCTGGTGGAGGGCGTCGGCTCGTTCTCCGTCCCCATGTGGGGATCAGCGGCCCCTCCCGGCATCGCTCGAACGCGCGGGAAACGCATCACGCGCGTTTCCCCTTCCCCGCTCGCACCGCGCGGGTCACTCTGGCGCTCTTTCTCGGAGCTGACTCGGAATAATTCACGCCCAGCGGTGAGCTCTGCCAACCTCATCCGACGAAACCTGCTCAGACCCGCGGGCACGCGGTGGCGACGCGCGATGACGGGGTCATCACTGCGTCGATTGGGCGGTGCCCTCGCGCGCGTCGCGAGGACCGCGTGGATCCCACCGGAGACGACGCGATGTGTGCGTTCATCGGCGACGTTCCAACCGACGTGGTCGCGATGGCACCGCGCCATGGGCACCGCCGCCCCGGGGACCTCAGACGATGACGGTATGGTGGACATCGACGCGTTCCTCGCGCCGTACAAAAACTACGAGAAGACGGGACTGCCCAGCTATAAAAAGCTCGGGCTGCTGACCGCGACGCTCGAGATGCACAAGACCGACCCCGACGCGTACGACCTCACTCGGGTCTATCGCCTGCTCAAGGCGCTGGGGGAGCCGCACCTCTGGGAGAAAACGGAGCTCAATCGCGACCGATGGGGCCCGGGGTTCCAGACCATCCACGTCGCGGGCACCAAGGGCAAAGGGAGCACCGTGGGCTTCCTCGCCGGGATCCTCCGCGCATCCGGGTACAACACCGCGACGTACAAGTCCCCGCACGTGCACTCCGTCGCCGAGCGCATCGTCGTCGGCCCGCTCCCGGTGGACGCCCGCCACGACGAACGAGGCATCCATCTCGATCCAACCACCCGACTCGCGACGCACGGCAAGATCGACGCGCAAACCGCACAGATCGTACTGGAAACCCAAGAGAAAGAGAAAGGCAAGCTGACCTACTTCGAGATCCTCACCGTGCTCGCGATGGTCAAGTTTCGACAGCTCGGGACGGAGATTGCGGTGGTGGAATGCGGCGTCGGCGGCGAACACGACGCGACGAACATCTTCACGCAAGAATCCATCGCCGCAGTGGTCATAACCGCGATCGGGAAAGACCACTGGGACGCACTCGGCGGGACGTTGGGGCACATCATCCGCGCCAAGTGTGGCATCGTGCAGATGCACAGGCCGACGTTCGTGGCGCCGCAGACGCGCGGGGATATTCTCCAGCGGGACGACGTGAACGCGTTGCTACTTTCCGAGGTTTGGTCGGAAGGCGGCCGTTGGATCACCGAGTACGACGTCGACGTTAAAGCCTTTCCGACGGGGGAGATCGAGTGGACCGAGGCGGGCGCGCCGGTTCAGATCGTGGACTATGAGATATGGACCGACGGGAGCGACGACCTGTGGAGCGGGAAGCCACACGCGTGGGTGAAGCGGGACATCAAACGGGTCCGGATGTCGCTGGTGGGGCCGCATCAGCGAGAAAACGCGGTCAACGCGCTGCGGGTGATGGAGTTCATACGGTGCGGCGGGGGGCAAGGACCGGAGGATACGGACGGTGGCGTGCCGTGGGATAAGATCAACGACGAGACCATGCGGATTGGGCTGGAGAACGCGGTGTCTCCCGGGTGTTTCGAGACGGTGTTGCCGCCGATGAAAGGGCGGGCGTGGAGCGACGATTTCGATGTTCGGGGGCGCAACGCGAGGGCGATCGACGTCGAGTGCGCGGTCGTTGCCGACGGCGCGCACACCGTCGAATCCGCGCAGGCGTTCTTCGAAACGGTCGGGGAAGTTTTCCCGGCGGAACCCCTCGCGGTCGTCGTCGCGATGGCGAGTGATAAGGACCTGGAGGGATTCCTCATGGAGTGCGCGAAGGCCAAGCCGGAGGTCATCGTGCTGACCACGGTGCCCGTGGCGGGCGCAATGGACCGCGCCACGCCAACCTCCGAGCTCAAGGCTGCCTGGGACTTCATCGAGGAACGGATCCGCGGCGCGGAGGCGTACGCGAAGAGCACGGCGGACGAACAGGGAACGCCGGAGCTGTTCACGCCGTGGTCGTGGGCTCCGAGGGTGTCCGTGGAGGACGACGTCTCCGCCGCCATCGACGCCGCCGTCGCGGGGCTGCGCCAAGGGGAGAAAGGGCGCGGTGGAGCGGTGTGCGTGACGGGATCGCTCAACACCGTGTCACGGGCGGTCGCGTGGGGAAAAGCGAGGGGATACGCGTTAGATAAGTAGGTCATTTAGACGTTAAATTAGACGACGGTTAGTGCTACATTACGACGCCGTTTGAAGTTTCCTGGCTCGATCCGTGTACAGCTGGAGGCCCTTCTCCCACTCGGCCACCTGCAACCCCCGCGGCGTTCGAACCACCACCGGGCCGAGTTTGGTCACCTCGTCCTGGCACCCGTTCGCCACCGCCGCGCAGTGGTCTCCCCAGTTGCAATCGTCGAAGAACAGCATGCGGTCGAACCCGACGCCCGTCTCTTTTTTTAAGATTGGAAAGTGCGTCTGCGATTTGTTGGACGACAGCGGCGGCGTCCGGCCGATCTGCATGTTGCCGTCGAACCCCGTCGGCCAGCCCAATGCGAACACCTGCCTCGCGGTCACGCCGGGGACGATCTCGAGGACATCGAGCGCGCTCCTTCCGATCCTCACGGCCAGCGGGGTATCGGCTGAGGACGCAGCCGCGATCCTCATGCCGGGGTACTTACCGGCGTGGTATTCCTGCAACGCCATGAGGGCGCCGGGGTTGATGCTGATGGCGACGTTGCCGCTCATGGCGGACACGACGCCCTCGCCGACGCCCTCGCCGAGGCTCCCTCGGACGGACTTGGCGGGATCGACGATGTCCCGGAGGGTGTACATCTCTTCGTCCCAGAAGCACGCGTCGAGGTCGAAGACGGCGAGCTCGGGGAATGGCCCTGGCCCTTCAGCCATGGCGCGCGCGGCGACGACGCGCGATGAAGCGGCGCGGGCTACGGACTTTTTGGATGACGCGACCGCGGTCTTTTCACGGGTCGGGATCGACGGGGCGACCGTCGAGACGCGAGCCGTGAGCATGGGTGCCGCGCGTCGCGAAGTGGCCGACTCGACTCAACTCATCAAACCGGTCAGTCCCTGAGCGAGCCGGACAAGTTGGCACCGCTGTTGGCTGCACGTCCCCTCACACTTCATAGCACCGCTAGTCGAACATGTCCGCCCCCGACGCCCCCAACGCCTTCGCGGCGCCCAAACAGCCCGAGCTCACCAAGGAACAGGCCAAGGGTGCGTGCCCCATCCTCCCGCGTCGTCACCGCTGATCCGCCGTCGCCGTCTAAGATCCCCGCCAAAAAGCGAACCGATCAGCCGCGCGCGTTCGTTCCCCATCGCCTCTGACCGTCCCGTCCCTTCCTTCGCCTGCCCAGATGCGCTCCAGCAGACCATCGAGCTCATGAAGCAGCCGGATAACATGGCCAAGATGGAGGTGAGCGCCCGCGTGTGACCCGTACCCGCGCACCGACGCGACGAACCGCGCCTCGATCGCTCCGCCGACGAACAGAATCCAATCGAACTCCGTGGAAACACTGACCTTTCCCGTCCCGACGTTCCATCCCCAGGCGGCCAAGGCGGCGATGGCGACCCAGCCCGACAACATCATGATGCTCATGATGATGGTCATGCCCGTCGCCACGCAGGTGTGCCAGCCCGTCCTCCAGAAGTTCGGCTTCAGCGCCGATCAGGGCGGCCTGATGGCCTACGTCGCCGCGACGATGAAGCACAAGGAGGACGCGGAGATCGCCGCGCTCGGCAAGGAGATGCGCGGCACCTTCGTGCCCGAGGCTCTCGAGGGTGTGATCGGCATGATGCTCGCGGGACCCGCGGGCGGCGGCATGCCCATGGGGATGTGAACGCGCGATCATCTGAACTAATTTGGTTTCTCAATAACACTTAAATCGCGCTTTGTCACCGGGAGGAAACCACGACGTCGTCGGGCGGACCGTCCCTCGCGGAGAGCCCCGGCGATTTAGCGAAGCTCCTGGCCGCCGCGCCCACGCGTGCGTCCACGCCGCCTCCACCTCCACCTCCCCCGCGCCCCTCCCTCTCATCGAACGACCCGGACCCGGACCCGCTCCCGGATGAGTCAAGCATCTTCCGAGACACGCTCTCCGGCGTCCACAAATCTCGCTCCAGCGAAAACGCCTCGTGCCCTCCCGCCCGTTCCAGCTCCTCATCGTACGACCGCGTCTGATCGAACCCTTCGCGCGTCCCCGCGTTGCTAAACAGCCCCCAGTACTCCCGGACGCCTTCCTCGAGTGAGTTGTTGAACCTAGTGGAGTCCGCGGTGCCGCACGGTCCTTCGTGAAAGTGCACGAAAACCGGCGCGTTTGCCAACGTCGGCGCCGTGTTTAACAGGTCCTGCTCCGCGAAGCGCAGGGTGTCGAGCACGAGCGGTAGTTTCTGCCGGAACACCAGGCTCCGTAGCTGCTTGGCCCACGCGATCCACCAGTGTCCAGCCACGGTGACGTTGCAGTGCACGTGCAGTCCGTCGTCGCACCACTCGGCTAGGACTTCGTCTCGGAGCAGCCTGGTGTACCACACGTCCGCTTGCCCGTCGGGGTTGAAGTCGGTGGCGACGGAGAGGGTGAGGTGCTGGGTGAGATCGTTGTGCGTGAGGGTGTACCGCCGGGTCCTGTCGGGTTCCGCGATCCGCCTGCACGTGTCCTCGGCGAAGGAGACGGAGACGCGGTCGGGGTCGAACTTGAGCAGGCGGATCACCGCGAGCGCCTCCACCCGCGTGCCCTCGCCCCTGTGTCTCCGTCGCTGAGGTCGCATCGCGCGCGTGCGTTCCGCGCGTTTCAGCCGATCGGCGCCAGGCGCGGCGAACGCGCACTGTTTTTGACCGCGCGAGGACGATCCCGCGCCGGAGCCCGTCATGGCACGCGTCGAGGCGCGCGCCTGCATCGTCACCGCGCGCATCCTCCGTATCCTCTCTCCACTTGTCACGCGAGGCAGAATTCCCAGGTTACCCCCGCGTCGCCCGGCGTACCCCGCGGTTCACGCGTCTCCCCCGGCGGCCGGCTTCCGAGTTAGATCTGGCGGAAACCTCAGGGAAAACACGCGCGGGTGCTGACGGCGCCCCGTGCTCAACGGCGGCGCGCTTGTTATGGCGCGGCCGAGCTCGGGAAGAGGGACCTCGTCGTCCACCCTCTCTCTCGCCTCGTCCGAGCGCGGTCTCTAAAAAATCACACACGGGGTGATCGTGAAACGAGGGTCTACTCCTGGGTTTAAAGTAATGGAGGCCTCTGATTGGTCCAACTCGCAATCGTGGGATTTTTGATTCGGATTTTTACGCACACAAAAGAGACGCTTGGGAGATCCTTCCCTGTCTGCTTCACGCACGAGACATGGGCTAATTCAGGTTGAAATACGGATCAAGAACCAGTGGCCGGGAGGCGACGTGGTCGGCCGCTGTGTGAGCACCTTGAGCCTCAGAGTTTGTTTGGAACGAACTCGGCGCCGCGACGTCATCACTTCGTCGAGGCGCTGAGCAGAGGCGCTAAGCATCGAGTCAAGAACCATGGCGGCCACCATCGTGAGCTCCGCCGCGGTCGCGCGTTTGAACGCGACCAAGCGCACGGGCGCGTCCGTGAGCGGCAGGGTCGTCGCGAGGTGCGAATCGTTGCAAATCCGTCGCGCGTCGCTCGAATCTTGTCGTCCCCTTCCCCGCTCGAACCCGCGTCAATCGCGCCCCCGACTGACGTATCTTCCCCGTCTTTCCCTTTCGATCTCAGGGGCATGACCCTTCGCACCGATCACGCGGCTCCCGCGCGCCTTTCCCGCCGCGCCCTCGTCACGCGCGCCGTCGCCACCCCCGCGCCGGTGACCGTCCCCGAGCCCGAGCAGAGAGAGGCCATCACCGCGCCGCGACCCGACGTCGCCATGCCGAACATGCAGGACCCGTGGAACGACCCCAAGTGGAAGGACACCAAGTGGACCGTGTACCGCGACGTCGCGTACGACCTCCAGCCCTTCTACGACAAGCACCCAGGCGGCGAGTGGCTCCTGAACCTCGCCATCGGACGCGACTGCACCGCGCTCATCGAATCGTACCACCTCAGGCCCGAGGTGTCCACCGCGAGGTTCAGCAAACTCCCGGTGCTCGAAGATTTCCCCGTCACCGCGGTCCCCACGTCTCCGAGGCCCAACGACTCGCCCCTGTACAACTCCATCCGCACCAGGGTGCGCAAGGAGCTGTTCCCGCGGGAGGGTAAGGCGGAGCACAGGATGGGCGGCGACGCGGCGGCGGCGACCATCATGGGCACCGCCGTCGCGTGCTACGCGCTCTACGCCAACTTCACCGGACCACTCGCGGGCGCGATGCTCGGGCTGGCGGGCGCGTGGATCGGGTTGACTATTCAGCACTGCGGGAACCACGGCGCGATGAGCCCCAAGACGTGGGTGAACAACGCGCTTGGCATGACGGACGACCTCATCGGGGGGTCGTCGCTCATGTGGCGGTACCACCACCAGGTGAGCCACCACATCCACTGCAACGACAACGCGCTGGACCAGGACGTGTACACCGCCATGCCGCTCCTGCGGTTCGACGCGAGGCAGCCCAAGAAGTGGTTCCACAGGTTCCAGCACTACTACCTCTTCGCGGCGTTTCCGCTGATGCAGCTGGCGTTCCAGGTTGGCGACTTGAAGGGTTTGTTCACTCGGGACTGCGAGGGCGCCAAGCTCCACGGCGCCACCGCGCTCGAGCTCGCGACCGTCGTCGTCGGTAAGATCGCGCACTTCGGCTTACTCCTAGGCCCCCTCGCGTGGGGCGCGTCCGGCGCGGCGGTCGCGGCGGGCGTCGCGAGCTTCGTCGCGGTGCAGGGCATGGTGTTGGCGTGCACGTTCGCCGTGTCGCACAACGTCGCTGAGACGAAGGTGCCGGAGGACACCGGCGGCGAGGCGTGGGAGCGCGACTGGGGGATCCAGCAGCTCGTGACGTCCGCGGACTGGGGTGATAAGATCGGTAACTTCTTCACCGGCGGGCTCAACCTGCAGGTGGAGCACCACCTCTTCCCCGCCATCTGCTTCGTGCACTACCCGGCGATTCGCAAGATTGTCGCGGAGGAGGCTGAGAAAATCGGGGTGCCCTACGCTAGCTACAGGACTCTGCCGGGGATCTTCGTGGAGTTTCTCAAGTTTGTCAAGGACATGGGCACCGCGGATCAGATCGGGGACGTCGTCGAGGCGAAGCACAAGAACAAGTCCATGTGCCCCCTCGGATTCGCCTCCTAAGGTGGTGGGTGGCCAAGTCAGTTTCATTTTTGTTGGTTAGTTGTATAACGCACGCGAGCTCTTTCAATAAGATGACCTAGTTCAATTTTACACGGAGAGTACACCGCACGTCTCACGGCAGCAGCACGTTCTTGTGCATCAGCTCCGCCTCCGCCTCCGGCCTGTCGATATCCACCGGCGGCTCCGCCGGGTACGGCTCCGGCGGCGCCTCACCCTCCGCGAATGCGTCGTAAGCCCTGACGTCCTCGCCGCCGCCGCCCCCGCTCCTCCACCCCATGACCCCTTCCGACAGCACCAAACACCTGTGCAAACCCGCGTCGCCCAACAACTGCTTCGCGTAGCTCGCGCGCTCCTGCCGGCGCGAGTGCACCACCACCACGTCGTCCGGCCCCGGCTTGCGAAAGTGATGCGCTCGAAGGAAGTCATCGGGCGACATGAGCAGCGCCCGCGGGAGTTGCTCCGCCGCGAGGTGAACGCTGCCCCTTATGCTGCCGTACAGCGCCCGTTCATCGTGCCGCCGCGTGTCCACCAGCGTCACCAGCGGCGCGCCCTGCGCCTGCCCGTACTCCATCAGTAGCAACAGCGCGTCGCGCGACAGGGTCTCGCCCGGGGGCACGAACGACAGCGCCGACGACGAAGACGGCGTTCTCGGCGATGAAGACGCGAACGGCGAATCGGACCCGTTCCTCGGCGACCCGACGCGTCCCCTGGCACCCGACCCGTCGTGCCCGTTGACGTTGCTTTCACTGGTGACCAGTCCGTTGTGCAGGGAGGAGTGCGTTGGGGTGCTGGATGAGGACGGCGGCGCGAGCGGCGCGGCGGCTGCGAGCCCGCCGTCGATGGCCATCACCCTCTGGTACCCGAGCGCCATTGCGATTGCCGCCGCCTGCGTGGCGGAGTTGCCGTGTGTGGAGATGAACACCATGGTGTCCCGCAGCGACGGTGGTTTCGCGTGCGGACCGTCCCGGGCGCGCAGCCTCCACTGCGTCGCCTTGTTACGCAGCACGTGCGCGAGCTCCTCGATGGGTATCCTCACCATCTCCAGGCGCTTGGAGATGCCGTCGTCTTCCGGGTGTGTGTCCGCCAGTTCCCTGGCGCTCCGAACGTCCACGAGCACGGGCCTCAGACACCGTGACTCCACAAGCATCCAGAACGCCGCGGGCGATAGCCGCGCGGGCGTCCGTCGGCTGTTGATCAGTCGCATGGAGGGGAGCCCGGTGTTCTCCCTGTACACGCGCGCCCGCGATTTCTGGTCCGCGAGCTTCGCCGCTCGGAGCACGCGGATGGACCACGCGATGAGCGACAGGCACACCGCGGTCGTCAGGGACCCGCCTATGTTGGTGATGTGCACCATGGCGGTATGCCGGGCGGTGGAACCCTTCCCTCCTCCTCGGTGGCGCCCGTCTCTCGCCTCACTCCACTGTCGTGATGAAGGGGAGTCTTGGGAGAAAAAAGCCAAATGAAAGTTGGATCTCCTTTCAAAAAGGGCCCATTTTGCGAATGTGGGCCCCCGTGTGGGTAACCTTCATACAAGTTCACCCGACTTTATCCAAACAGGTTGCCCACCTGGATGAGGGTAAAGGTCGGCGCGACCCTTGGCATTACCAGAAGCGTCGCGTCGCGGACCACGTAATCCAACTTCGCGGGAGGCAGGCAGGAAAATGGCCGCCATGACCGCCGCGAGCGTGCCCATCGCCAGGGGCGCGGCGTTCGCCCGCGCCGGACAGGAGTCGCGCAACTCCAACGCCGCTGGCGTGATCAAGGCGCGCCGATCCCTCGGCGCGCCGACGCGCCAGCGCCTCGGCGCTCGTCCCTCCAGGTGAGTCCGAACCCACGAGTTTCGTTCGAACGGTGAAATCGCTCCGCTCGCGAATCGATCGCGTCACGGGTGCCCCGCCCCGCGCCTCGCCCCGCCTTCATTCAGCGCGCGCGAAAGCACATCCCTACGGAAAGTTTTGGGTTTTGTACGCCGCGCCAAATCGTACCCCCGACTGACCGTCATCCCCGCCACCCGCCCACTCATTCCCATCCATCGCAGGGACGTTCGCACCGACGTCATCGACCCGGCGTCCATCATGGTCGGCGGCGCGATCGTCACCGCCGGCCGCGCCTGGCTCGAGGGCCAGGACGCTCGGGAGTCGGAGAATGCTCTGGAGCTCGCGCCCGTCGCCGTCGCTGACACCGGCGCCGACCTCGTGCAGGAAGTCGCCGTGGGCGACCTGCCCGAGATTGCCCATTCGTACGAGGGCGTCTTCTCCGCCGCGGGAACCGGCGCGCTCTCCGGCGTGGTCACCAGCAAGCTCAACGGCGGCTGGTGGGACGGAACCGTGGACGCCCCCAAGGCGGGCCCGGCGCTGGAGCTTCAGGCTATCAACGCCGATGCCCGCGCTTCGCTGTGCGGCGTCGTCCTCAAGACCCTCCAGAGCGCGTTCAAGACGTACGCGCCCGCGGTCGGCCAGGAGGCTGAGCAGGCGCAGACCCTCTTCGCCGTGGTCGCCGAGAACGCGACCCGGGAGTGGCTGCTGGAGTCGCGCGCGGCGGCTGCCGCGGCGGCGGCGGCGGGCGGCCTCGAGGAGGACCTCGACGAGGAGGAGGACGCCGTCGACGAGGAGATGGTGTCGCGCGCGGGTAACCTCGCGGCGCAGCTCGTCAACTACTACGAGGTTGAGCTCCCGGGCTCTAAATCCGCGCTCTACGTCAACCTTCTCACGCACATGGCCGGCTTGTCGCGATCCCAGGAGAGCGTTTTCGAGGTTGAGGACGGCGAGATGGCGGAGGCGGCGATCGAGCTCGCGGCGGTCGCGAAGGAGCGCCGGGACGAGGGTATGGGCTTCTCCATGGCCGCCGTGTCCGTGTCCGTGCTCGAGGATGCCATGATGCGCGTCGCCGAGGCTGTGGCGAGCGCGTACCTCAGCCGCGTTCGCGAGGGTGCCTCCGCTCCGGCGGTGACGACGCCTGGCTCCCGCGTTCTCGCGGCGGCCAAGGGCAAGTCCCGCAAGGCTGTCCAGGCGGAGCGCGCGAAGAGGAGCGCGATGCTCGCCGCGGCCGCCTCCGCGTCCAAGGTTGTGCGCTACGCGACCTCGGTTCAGCCCAGGCTCAAGTCCACCCGCTCCATGGAGAAATTCCGCAACGAGGTGAAGCTGAACGACTGGGTGGAGAGGAACTACCGCGACGTGGTGGCCATGTACGAGGACTGGCACAGCCTCATGGGCCTCGACGCGTCGGGTGAGATCGTCACGAGGAGGATCAGCATCTGCAGGCACAGCGAGCTGGACCAGGTGAGGGGAGCGCGCATGCTCATGTCCATGTTCCTCGAGGTGGCCGACATCGTCGTCCCCATCGCCAAGTCGACGCTCAACAACGTCAAGAACTTCTCCTCTTGGCTCCTCGTGACCCTCATCGGTCGCTCTCTCGGCCTCGTGTACCGCGGCATTAAAGACAGCATGAACGGGAACAACAACGGGAACAACAACAACGACGCCCCTCGCTTCGCTTAAGCACTGTAAATTGGGATTGGCCCAAGAATTCTTTACCCGGCGAGAGCCGCCGGTGACTTTATAACGAAGGCTTTTAATGATGCATACCTCATGTCCGTTAAACGTTCGTGCGTACGCGTCATATCTAGTAGTGTACCGTGAGGAGAGCGTCGCTCTCCGCGCTAATTAGTTTCCTCCTTCGGGTCCTTCACCCATCCGTTCTGCAGCAGCAGCTCAAACACCCTCACCGCCTTGATGGGCTCAACCTTGAACATGTGCCTCACCTCCGACCGCTTCAGCACCTGCCCGTTCGCACTCGCGCGCATGAGCGCCTCCTTGATGGCGAGGTAGTGCACCGGCAGCAGCCTGTTGTTCACGCACAGCTCCTTCTCCCGCTTGCTCAGCAACTCGACGCCGGGGAGGTGCGTCAAATCCAGCGGCAGCGGCGCCTTCTTCCTCGCGCCGCCGCCCAACGACGTGAGCGCGCCGCTCCCGCTTCTCTCCATCCCAGTCAGCTTCTGCAGCTCCTTGGGCGCGGCGTCGCCGACGGGCGCCTGCACGAACCCGTCGCGGCCGAGGTACCTGTTCGCCCGCCCTCCGCCGCCTCTGCTCGGGTACTCCACGGCTTTGATCCTCGCAATCTCCATCATCCGGTGACGCTTCTCCGCGTCGTACACCTCCCCTTCGCTCAACGTGTGGATCCCGTTGCGCCTGTACTCCTTGAGCTCCGCGATGCGGTTCCGTATGCGGCTCTCCGCCATGAAACCCTCCAGCATGATCTCGTACTCGTCGGGGTCCAAAAATCGCGCAAAGACGCGCACCGCGCCCTGAATGTCCTTCTCCTGCGGCGTGCGTTTGCGCTCCAGCGCCTGCTGCCGCTTGATGTTCAGCAACCCTCGGTCGATGATGAACTCCTTGCGCCGGATTCGCTCCGCCAGCCTCTTGTTGTAAATCTCGAGCATGCGAATCTTGAGCTTTCGGTCGAGCTCGGTGTCCGTCTCGCGAAATTCCATCTCCGCCAGCGGCAGCTCCGCCTCGATGTCGTACTCCGGATCAAACTCGTTCCGTTTCACGTTGTATCCCGTCAGCTCCGGCATGTTACCCCAGTGCCGCTCGTCCCCGGGCCTGGCGAACGACGCGAGCGTGTCCGCCTTCTCGTTCGCCTCGTCGTCGGCGCCGTCGCCGTCTCCATCCGTCCGCGCCTTCTTCGCCTTGGGCTCCTCCTTGGGCTCCTCCTTGACGTACTTGGGGCCGAGGATCTTGGACATGTCCGGCAGCGGGGTGGTCGGCGAGTTGACGTACTGGTCGAAGTAGTGCTGGTGGCACTGGTGCTTGGTCTTTGTCCCCACGTGCTCGGCGACTTCGGTCCAGTTGCCGAGGCCGTAGATCTCGATCGCCTCGAGCAGCAAGAGCTCCTCGTCGGCGCCCCAGTCCATGGTGAAGAGCGGGAAGGAGAGGTCGTCGATGACGTGGTACGCGTGCGACGCCTCGTGCGGGTTGGGCTCCACCCCGACGGAGAAGCACTCGACGCAGAGCGTGCAGTCGGGGCACACCGCGCACTTGATCCGAACCACCGCGCTGATGTCCTTGCTGCAGTAGTGGCAGTGGAACATGGCGCGCTTGGGCTCGGACGGGTTCACCTTGGTGATGGCGTTCTCCGTCGCCACGCGCGTGCGCTTGGGCTTCAGGTGGAAGCCCCCCGCGCCGAAGCCCTGCGGCCCGGACCCGGGCCCGCCCATCTTCTCGCTACGAACGGGTCCTCGTGTATCAGGGCTGGCGATCACCCAGTCTTTGTTTTTTAAACCGCCCCGAGACCCCGAACGAAGCCGACGGACGCCCGCGCCCCGTTCACCTCCGCGCGATGTTCGACGCGCGGTCGCCTGAACCTTCGACGCGGCGACGGTGACACTCGATCGGTGCCGCGCGCGTCCTCCTGTGCGACCGGCGGGCGCGAGGCGGACGGTTTGAAGGCCGCCAAATTAATCTAGGTTTGAACCTTGACTTGACTCGTCCACATGACAGGACTCCCGACGACTTGTGCTCCGAGGCGGGTCAGGCCATTTGGCGGGCGCGTCGAGATGGTGGGATTCGACGACTCGGTGGTGGAGGAATTCGTGGCGCAGGGCCGCGACGCCCGCGGCGAGCAGGCCGTGGAGCTCATCGCGCGCGCCACGAGCGCTCCCAAGCTCTACGTCTTCGGCGAGCTACTGGATCTGGACGGCGTCAAGGAGGTGCGCCTTCGTTGTTTGTTTTTTCAATTCGATGGCCCCCCTCCGCCCAGATCCCGCGCTTTGACCCGCACGCGCTGACCGTATCGCCCCCTTCCGTTCGTGTTCCAGCTCGAGTCAACACCCGCGGCGCCGCACGTCGCGCTCCTGCGCGTGTTCGCCTACGGAACCCTGCCCGAGTATCGGCAGCACGCGTCCACGCTCCCGCCGCTCTCCCCCGCGCAGCTGCTGAAGCTCCGGCAGCTCACCGTCGTTCAGATGGCGGACGCGTCGGTGTCGATGCCCTACGACGAGCTCATGGCCGCGCTGGAGATGTCGAGCGTGCGCGAGCTCGAGGACGTGCTCATCAACGAGTGCATCGCGCCCGGGCTGGTGCGCGGCAAGCTGGACCAGCGGCGACGCGCGTTCGAGGTACACTCCTGTCCGGTAGGCCGAGACCTGAAACCCGGGCAGCTCGGGGCGATCATCGCCGGACTCGCCGCGTGGCACGACAACTCCAAGGACGTCCTCGCCAAGCTCGGGGACCAGATGACGTGGACCACGGAGGAGGCGGACCGGCGCAAGGAACACAGAAAGGAAGTGGACGACACCGTGAATGCGCTGCGAAAAGAGATGAAGGCGCCTTCGTCGTCCCAAGGCGCGGGGGCGGGCGCGGGCGGCGCGGAGGGCGGCGCCACCGGGGGTGAGGAAGGCGGCGACGGCGACGGCGACGCGGACGGGGAGGAGGGCGCCGAGGGGTTGGACCTGATGGACGAGGATACCCCAGGCACCGGCATCGGCTCCAAGCGCAGACGATGAGATTCGATTGGATTTCGTCGACTACTTGTAATCCTATCAACGCCGCAGACTACTACGCTATCACGTCCCGCTCGCGTCAATCAGCCACTGGAGGTTCTTCGTGAAGTCCTGCGCGGACAGCTCGTGCATCGCGTACGCCACGTTCAGTATCTCCCGCACGTCGCTCACGTCCGGCACCAGGGAGTCGAGACTTGCATCCACGCGCGTTCGCAACGTCTCCACCTGGGCGTCGCTGAAAGCTCGCGGATCCGTCGTCAGATGCCCGTCGCCGTCCAACACCCCGAGCTCATCCCTGAGCGATACGTACAACCCCGCGCTCTCCGATGGACGTATCCGCCCGGAACTCTCCTGGGCGAAGAACG
>ENA-UOXV01002379-UOXV01002379.1-marine-metagenome-genome-assembly--contig:-NODE-2379-length-24616-cov-6.976222_pt1 | contig 24616 bp, 21 predicted proteins | sample MGYA00238165_ERZ766961 | MGnify/ENA primary metagenome ERZ766961 (study PRJEB28924, sample SAMN03173240) | marine metagenome | biome: Marine; feature: Water; material: Subsurface seawater | place: North...
CGCGCCTGCTTTGGGAGCAGGAGGTCGCAGGTTCGAATCCTGCCACCCCGACAAACTGAAAGCCTTGCAGCAAAGCTGTGAGGCTTTTTTTATTCAAAAAGGAACCGAACTTGTTCGAGTGACTGATTGAATAAAAAAGCCAAAGCGCACGCAGTGCGCAAGACTTTCAATTTAGTCCTCCCCCACCAAGGATCTTTCGAGCAAGGTCAGAAAGAATCTTTACCACCGCACCAGTAAGAATTACGATTTGGATGTATGCAAGCCAGTATGTATAATTGCATCAAATTATAATCCTATGAATCAATTCTTAATTATTACAATCGCTGCGTTTTTTACCCTTCTCAGTTCATCTTGCAAAAAGATTGTGCCCTGCTACGAATATGAAGATCGAGATTACTATGTTGAGTAAATTTTTTTTCTTGCAGATTGCACAGATAAAGAAAAGGAAGTTGACGTGCAGTGGGGAGACGGAACTAACAACACTTATAGTACTAGATTTGGCGATACATGGCAACACACCTATTACACACCTGGTGAAAAGAATATCATCCTGAGCTATGAAAAAGGCTTTAATGACAGTTTTGATGAACAATTTATGATTACAATTTATGGTTGGGCACAGCCATTTATTGGCGAATGGACTGTCTCTGAAGAAATAACCAATTTCAGATGCGGTTCAGTCGACACAAGCTACACACGCTCTTATGATGTAACCATTTCTGGGGATATTTATGGGCAGCTATTCACAATCGAAGATTTTGGGAATGGCTTTATCTCAGAACTTGGTCTAAAGGCAAACAGTCCTAGAAGAATTGATGGTGGTGTGGTCACTAGCCTCACTGGAAGCGATGGTGGTTCATATTCGGTATACCCAAACTCCAACGTCACTTATAATGACAATCGAACCGAGGATGACCTATTTTATCTGAATACCAGAGTTGAAGGCGCATTAAACGGAAATACCTGTGGATATAATTCTGCTATGACTTTCACAAGGAAATAAGTCGAGGGACATTTAAATTCCAAACCATAATTTCAAAACTGAGACTTGATCCTGACATCATGCGCGATCTATCTTTTTTGGTTTTTCTCTCCTGTTTACTCTTCATCTTGAACAGCAATAGTGGATTTACACAAGATGATGAGAGAGAAATCTTTCCTTACAGATCCTCCTTTGGAGTTAGAGCGGGCACTTTCATAGGAGTCACTTTTAAAAGAAATCTGAACGAAAAATCAACGATTGAAGGAATGGTCACTTCTCGTTGGAAAGGCATAAACTTTGTTGGCTTATATGAGCGTCATGGCGCTATCTTCAAGGCAAAAAGACTGCGTTATTTCTATGGAATTGGAGGAAATCTCGGAGTTTTTGGTGGTCAGCATGTTCCATTTACAACACGTGGCGGAGATCATACATTACTTGGAATACAATGGATTTTCGGCACAGAATTCACATTGAAGAATACACCCTTTAACATTAGTCTTGACTGGAATCCTTCCGTTAATGTCATGAACGTAGACTACTTTTGGATAAGTGGTATTTGGTGGCTTGACGCTGCTGCAGTTTCGGTCAGATATGTCTTCGACTGAGAAGTGAGCTTAGCAGGCAGATATTGATTCGAATTAGAAGCTGCACTTAAATTATAAAAGAACACCTTTGCTTTTTAGAGATTATAAAGAAATCCAATGGGATTCCACCTTCCTACTCTACCACAAACTCCTTGAAACTCACATAATCAGAGCTTAAGAGTCGCAAGCTATACAGTCCGGGCTTGAGCTTTAAGTCGAGCTGAATAAGCTCTCCTTTTATCTCAGAGCTGCTAAATACTATTTGTCCATGAACATTGATCACCTCCAATGAAGCTAAATGATGAGTTCCGGGAATCTTAATCTGAAAGCTTCCTTGATTTGGATTAGGGAATAAGCTAATCGGCTTTTCCTGAATTTGATTCACCTGCCCAAGCCAGTTCACATCAAAACACTCAGAAGTATCTACACAAGAGCCATCGGAAATAACACAGGCAAAAGCCCCGTTTTCATTTGGCTCAAAAACTCTTGCAGTATCTAAAACTATGGTATCTAGCACGCCGTCTATACAACTGAACCACTGATAATTAGCTCCAGCTTGCAAAGCTTCAAGCTGATCTACATTTCTTTGAATGCTATTATCAATAGAATCTATGGTCACCTGATAATTAATCACACTATCACAGCCATTTGATCCGATTAATGAATCGGGATAAGTACCGCTCATGGTAACCAACATGCCGCTACCCGGAATCCGGAATGAATCACAGCTCACCACATTTTGTGTGCTTGAGCTAAAGCCAATAACCAGATCAATCGTTAAAACAGAATCACAGCCTGCATTATTGACAATCGTATCCTGATACACTCCTGTTTGATTCCAAGTATAAGCTCCACTTGGTGAAGTGTAATCAACACATCGTGAAATATTCAAATTCGCACTACTCGGACCTGTAATATCCAAGAGGATTTCTAGTACCGAATCACAACCAAATGAATTGCTCAGGGTATCGTAATAGGTTCCATCCACACTCCAGTTATAATTACCACTTGGAGAGGTGTAGGTCGCACAGCTAGTTTCAGAGATCTGACTAAAATTATTGAGAATCGTTAAGCCAATTCTAACAACGGAATCACAGCCAAATGAATTCGTTAATGTATCCTCATAAACTCCGGTAGTTGACCATAGATAATTCCCACTAGGAGAGGTATAATTATCACAAGCCGTCTCCATAATGAAAACAAAGCTTTGATTGATACTTAAATCCACGAACAAGATAGAATCACATGAATTCGAATTCACCAAAGTATCGGTATGTATTCCTGAAGTAGTCCAAACGAAATTGCCGCTTGGTGAGGTATAAGATGAACATGCAGATGCACTAATGTATCCATGGGTAGTATCTCGTATAGTTAAGCTAACAGTCACCACCGAATCACATCCCATTTGAGATAAAATGGTATCGGTAAACTGACCTGAACTAGTCCAATTCTGATTTCCACTTGGACCTGTGTAAGAATTACATGAGCTAATGGTGTCGTTTCCAAACTGAGTTGATCGCGTAAGCGTTCTACCTGCGACCCAGTTGGAACCAGACCCAGTCAAGCTAAAATTATTTAATGTCCCGTTGTTGTTATTCGAGCTGTAATCCGTTGAACTCGTCACTCCTGTATTTGTGCCGGCGGCAGTTCCGTGATTGAACTTATGATAAGCCACCAATCGGCTATCCTGTGTACAGAATTCGGCACTCGAATTTGTGCTCAACTCTGAGGCAGTGCGCACCACATTCCACACGCGCAACTCGTCAATTGAACCATCAAAAGGAATAGAGCCGCCAGATACCCTCTGCCCTATTCGAATATTGGTAATACTCGTTGAAGGCGTATTCACGGTACTCAAATTTCCGCTCGTTACCTGAGATCCATTTACATAGAGATAGCCGGTGCTATTATTTAACACAAAGGCAACATGCACCCATTGGTTCGTTGGCACCGCATTAGCTGATGAAAATAAGTTTGCATTAGTTCCTCCAGAAATAAAACCCAACTGGTTTGTCCCACTAACTAAAAAGGTATTTCTTGATCCTACAGCATTTCTTCCATAATCAAGGATACAAGAATTACCCGTGTGATTCGCATCGACGTTTATCCATGCTTCGAAGGTCCTATTTGAGGAACCAGTAACACCAGGAGACGTCGTTTGAACAAAGTCATTAGACCCGTCAAAATTGAGCGCGTTTTGAGCATGAGCATAAGCTCCCGAAAAGCTTAAAATTGAGAATATAATTAATGATCTAATCATAATTGATCTAGGTATAGCATTTGTATTTCTCAGCCAATCAATTGACTTTCTGGATTCTAATGAATTTGAAATGGGTTATCACTAATTCTTCAGAAGCTTTTTTGTTTGCTCCAGGCCAGCTTCATCTCGAATAAGAACGATATATAAGCCCTTATTTAAAAACGATAAATCTACTTGCTGTTCCGACCCGCCTTCACTTTCCAATTGAGTTTGGTGCACCAAAACAGAACGAGCGTCGAAAATCTTAATCTCCAAACTTTGGTGCCCCTCAAGCTCAAAGCTCAAGTGGGTGTTGAAAGGATTTGGGTAGATAGGCACTAATTTCGATTTCAACAGCTCCTCAGTCCCAACAGCATTATAGTTGAAATTCCATTCAAAGGTCGAGCTAGAAAATTCGTCTGTCCATTCGATAAAATAGGTGTTACCACCTGTAGCCTGAAAAGTGACTTGTTCGTTGTCGTCACAATTGTCGTTGGTATTATCCAATAAGCTCAAATTATTACAATCCCCTTCATAGAGAAATAGACATGTATTAGAACTTTGGCCACACGAAGAGATCACTCCAACTCCAGAAGAAAGAGGCTGGAAAGCATACCATGCTGCATGTGTTCCACTTCCCGAAGCACCATTACCTGTGGTAATTGTAGCCTCATATATTCCAGAAGTGATATTACTAGCAGAGAAACAATCGTTTCCATTGGTAGTGCCACCACCTAAAAATTGTAGGCTCCAGTTGAATGCATCGCTTGAATTTGCATCCGTCCATTCGATATAATACATTGTTCCAGGACTTACTTGAAAGCTCACTTCCTCATTGAAACCACAATCATTATCACGATCGAACAGCTCATTTGAACTCTGGCATGAGACAGCATAGATATGCAGTCGAGTATCTGCCAATTCACCGCAAGAACTCACCGTTGCCGTACCTAAGAAATCTGGAGAATAAGTAAACCAAACACTGTTGCTTCCTGATCCTTGTGCTCCATTACCTGAATTCGGTCTAGCCGAATGAATTCCAGTGGAAACAATATATGCTGATGCGCAGTCGTTTCCTGGCAATCCGCCGGTTCCTGGAGTAAAAGTTAAACTCCAGTTAAACAATGCATCGGAATACTCATCGGTCCATTCGATGTAATAATCTAAACTCGGATTTACAGAAAAAACATGTTGTTCGTTTGCGGCACAGTCATCATCATTATCAGAAACTGAAACGAGATTCGTGCAATTACCTGAATAAATATGCAAGCGAGTATCTGTTTTTCCCCCACAGGAAGAGACTACTGCTATACCAGCTGCGGATGGACTAAAGCGATACCAAACGGCATTTGAACCTGATCCTTGTGCTCCAGATGCACTGTTCGGTTCTGCCGAATAAGTTCCTGCACTCACTGCAATGGCAGTATTACAGGAATTTCCACCATTTGAGCCACCACCGCCGCCCGGGGTGAAGGTCAAATTCCAGTTAAAAGCAGTTTGAGAGAACTCATCAGTCCACTCAATGAAATAAGTGGTACCGGAAGTAACAGTAAAAGTCACATCTTCATTAGACCCACAATCATCATCTCGATCATAAATTTGATTCAGACTTGCACAAGTACCTGAATAAATAAACAGCTTTGAATCAGTAGACCCTCCGCAAGAATTTATCCTTAAACTTCCATTTACACTTGGGGTATATCTATACCATGTGGCATTAGTTCCAAAACCGGAGGCTCCACCGCCATTTCCTGGCTGAGCAGAATAAGATCCATTAGATGCAATATAGGCCGTAGCACAGGTATTCCCATTACCTGAGCCTCCAGAAGGACTGAAACTTAAACTCCATTGAAAAGAGGTATTGGAATATGCATCTGTCCATTCTACCAAATAGGTGTTTCCTGCCGTCACTGAGAAAGTTTCGGTCTCATTTGCCGAACAATCATCGTCATTATTAGCAATATTGCTAAGGTTTGAACAAGAGCCTCCATAAATATGTAATCTAGTATCGGTGCTACCCCCGCAAGAACTAACCGTAGCTGTTCCAGAGCTTGAAGGTGTGTATTTGTACCAACTCGCATTCGTACCTGAACCTTGTGAACCGCCTCCCGTGTATGGTCTAGCCGTGTAGGTTCCTACATTGGCCGTAAGCGCAGATTGACATGAGGTACCATTACCTCCTGGGGGTGTAAATATGAGAGTCCAATTAAATGAGCTTGATGAAAACGAATTAGTCCATTCAATATAATAGCTGGTGCCACCAGTAACTGTGAAATTGACAATTTCATTTGTCCCACAATCATCATCACGATCATATAACTGATTTAGGCTACTACAAGTTCCGCGATAAATGAAGAGTTTTGTATCAGTTGATCCGTTGCAAGAAGAAACACTGAGCGTTCCATTTGAGCTTGCGGTAAACCGGTACCAAGAAGCATGAGAACCACTTCCCACTGCACCACCCCCAGTGTTTGGGGTAGCTGTGTATTGGCTCCCAGAAAAAACAATTCCTGCCGAAGCACAACTATTCTGAGCAATGGCACTGAAGGAAAAAATTGTGCTTCCTACAATGGCTACAAGTAAGTTTAAGTTAGTTCTCATGGCAAATGATTATAGTTGAAATGCTTGGTTGTATTCAAATGTAAAAAAACAGCTACCACATGCTCTTAGAATTGCACTCTTAGTTTACACAGGTTTATATTAAAACCTCTACTTGCCTTGACTTTCCTTGGAATGTAAATTGGTCATTTGCTTGCAAATTCATGACCGCCTTAGCCAGTGGGGAGAATTCCGATATGCAATAGACATTCTCAGAAGCCAGTTCAATTTTGCCAAGGGCAACTGAGACAAAGTACCAAATACCTGAATCCAAAAACAAGGAGCCAGTTTGAATTTTCTGATGCTTAGCATTTAGCTTCAAAGCTTCCAGTTGAATCAACATTCTCTGAAAGGCTTCTGATTGTTTACTCAGGTTTTCTTGCTCCAAATGGACCATGGCTCTACCCGTTTCGTGTTTATCTCCAGCAGAGCTCTTAGTTTCTTCAGCTAATGATCTTTTTAGGCCTTCGCCCAAAGACTTCAACTCTACAAGCTTCGCTTCTATTGTCTCACGAGCTAGGCTAACGATTTTACGCTTATCCTCTAATTCCATTTAACAAGCGCCTCCATATTTTATACAATGGATTTAAAAGCACAAAACGTCTGCTTTTTAGATCGATGATTGTCCAGTTTTGTTTTGAGCTAATGGTATGGAGTCCTTTATATTCTGGACGCCCAATCGATGATGGATCGATTCGCATAATTTCCTTCTGCTCAAAGACTCTATTTTCAAAGTCGATGTTTAACTCATTGATTGATATGCCCGAGCCGTAATCAGCGTCTTTTCCAATTTGACAAGGTCTCAATAATTTACCTTCCTTGATAAAAGGAACGCCAGCACTTCTTGCATCCAAATTATCACCTACAAATTTCCAAGACTCAAGTTTGCTCCATTTGCTATTCAAACTTGAAGCAGTATAAAGCTGAAGCTCGGAATCAATCATCGAATTGGCTATTAACAAATACGCTTCTCCAATTTTGATAATTACTGGATCTAAAAGGGACTCAATGATAATACAAGATCCGTTTTTCCCTGAAGCATCGTAGAGATAAACCCCTCCTGCAGTCGCACTTTCTACTAGGATAGTTTCCTCAAGCTTAGTCGGAAATGATAAGTGCCAAGCTTCTTTCAGAAAAACAGATCGAGCTCTGATATCACCGTTTTCTTCCAGGTTGACCTCTTCAATTCTGCCTATTTTACCGCTGAATGAATAATACTCACAGAGAATTGTCAATGGGGCTTCCGATACAATATATGGATCAGCCAAAAAAGAATTACGAGGGTTTTGAATCAGTTTTAAATCATCGAAGAAATCTTTTGAAAACAAGTCTGAAATTGGCTTTTTAATTATAGCCAAACTCCATTCATCTTCAAAAAACAAGGAGGATTTAAACATGACGCTCAATTTCTAAAATTTCGAGGTAATCCTTACGCAAAGAATCAAACTCAGCCTTAAGTTCATCACTTACCAATTGAAGATTCTCATTCTCAGACTTATTCAAATGTTTCATGACCAGCTCTTCCTCCTTGAGACCTAAATGCTTTTGAACACGAGTGAGTCCTTCTAAAGTTTTGATCTCCTCAAGAGACACAACAAGCAACTGATTTCCATAAGCTTGCTTCCATTTTTGATAATGCTCTTTATAGTCCGATTTATAGCGATAAGCAAATCGCTCAATCCCAAAGGGGGAGGCGATACGATCTTTTTCAAGCAGCAAAGCTTCCTCAAATCCTGAGTTTTCGAAGCCTAAGGCTTTACTCATTTGGTAATGAGAAAGCGCCCTTTCTAGTGGGTCTCGCAGGACCAACACAAGAGGAACTCGCAAGGCTAAACTCTTTATTCTCTGAAGCGCCTTTGGATGATCGAAGTAATCTGGTGTTGCCTCTCCACAATGTTTAGCTCCTGCCTTGAAATGAGCTTTATAAAAACCGAAACCTAAACGAAAGCTTCGATCGAAAAAATGACTCTGTTTGGTGATGGCAGGTTCTACATCTGAGTGCTGACAAATTGCATCATACAAACTTGTTGTTCCACATTTTTGTTGACCAATTATGAGGAAGCTTGGCATTTGACCAATTCCAAAGAATGACCTTACACGGGGGACAATCCGCTCATATGGCTCAAGACCTAAAAGACTTTTGACTAATTTTTTCAGAATAAGGCCTTTTTGAAAACTGCATAAGTCTTCTTCCAAGTCAAATGTACAGGGTTAAGACTAATCGCTTTTATAATGTTGTTGAGCGCCGCCCTTTTATTTCCAACTAAGGCTTCCTCAAGAGAAATCAAGGCAAGGTATTGAGATCGAACTTTACGAAGAATAAAAGGATCATTCGTTTTTTCATCCTCCCTCAAAAGCCTTATCATCAAGTTCATGTTTTCCTCTAATGATTCAGGGCTAGCAGCGTTGAGGTCGGAACGTGTGCTTTCTCGCAATTGGTGATAGTGGATTGTATTTGAAAATCTTAATGGAAATCTGCGTGATAGGCGCAACCACAGGTACCAATCTTCACCGAAATTAAAGCTTCTGTTTTCCGAAAATTGAAACTCACGAGCAATATCGATGCGCAGAAAACATGCAGCAGCTAGGTAGTTTCGATCTAGAAGTTTGTCTTGAATAGAAGAGTCAATTATCGGCTTTTCATAAAGCGCTTGGGCATGTTCATTAATCGTATCAAATCGCAAATGAGCCCATTCAGGATTAGCGTGTTTTTGGATCAATGCATGAGCTTCTTCAAGAAAGCCGGAATCTACCCTATCATCAGAATCCATGAAGAATACGTACTGACCACTTGCTAAGTTGACTCCATGATTTCTCGCGGCACCTCTTTCAGCATTTTTTTGGAAGCTATAATTGATTGGGAGCTTTTTATACGACTCACAAACTACAGCCGTATCATCCGTTGAACCATCATCCACCAAAATCAGCTCAAAGTCTTGAAAGCCTTGACTGGCATACATCTCAAACAATGCTGGCAGCAGACTTGCCCTATTGTAGGATGGTATTATTATCGAAAAAAACACTTCGGATTTCACGCTAAGTTTAGCTCTTCTTTGCACAAAGAAAGCACAGTTGTTCGAATCCGTGCACTGATTCAGACTATTGACGAATTTTATCCTTGAGTTGGCTTTGTCACTCAATTGTCATACTTTCAAGCTTAAATTAAATCACATGAAAACATTCAGCTATTTACTCGGCTTATCAGTATTGATTTCACTTGCCTCATGCACCAAGAACGAAGCCTGTATTGATGGGCCTTCGGCAATAAACCTTAAAGACAAAGCGAGCTTCACTTTTTGTGGAGAAGCAAAAGAACTTCGATGGGAAGTATATGATGGAGAGACTACAACTACCTACACTGGTGAAAGCATTAGTCATGAGTTCAATGTTCTTACAGAAGAGGCTTATGTTATAGCCTACGCAGAGGGTAAAAACAATGAAGAAAAGAACGACCAAACACAATTAGACATTACCGTTTCTGGTTCTGTCTTTATGGAGGTTAAAGATCAACAAGGAAACGGCACCCCAGTAGTTGAAGGAGCTACTGTGAATATTTATAAAGATTTAGATTGCACTCTTGATCCTAGTGGCGCTGGATGCCTCATTGAAACTGCAACTACTGATGCAAGTGGTATTGCTGAGTTTTCAAACCTTGAACTAGACACGGATTATTCCGTTTTGGTAACAACTGACTCTTATCAATCAAACTGGGACTTTGCCAACAGCAACACTTCCCTGAGCTTCACATCTGACTTAAATAGCTACTCAGGAAGTGACCAAATTCTAAATGGCATCGAGGTAAAACGCGACGTGCTATACCTCTTTGTTTCCGCTGACAAATTTGCGCTGGTTGGGGTAATTGACGCAAATGGCTCGGATATTTGGAATAGTGTTCCATCATGCAGACAAGACGATTACTTGGTTTTTGACGCTAACTTAAATTGGACATTGAGCGAAGGCGACAACGTTTGTGTGGACAACTTCTCTGGTACAGGAAGCTATACGAATACGGAATACACTGATTATCCTCCAAGCTTCGATGTTGTAACTACGAACACGAGTGGTAACCTTCAAATTTCAGATAATAAGATTACAATCATCGATCAAGACAAATTGGAAATGGTCGTAGTTGCAGGATTAACAACACAGACATATAAATTCGAACGTCAATAAACTAAATATGAAAAAGACATTAATTATTGCTGCCCTCTTTTGTGCAGCTAGCATGAGTTCATTTGCCCAAAAGAAAGTGGCAGTAGTGAGTTTCTTCTGTGATAAATATATTGGTACAGAACAACTTGATGGAGCTGGAAGCGTAGTAGGCTTAGTTGCAAAACTTGCAGAAAACCCTGATTTTAATCTAAAGCCCGCTTTGGATGATTTCTATAATACTTTCAACGGTAGCTATTCTTCTCAATTTCCTTTTGATTTTATTCCTGAAGCAGATGTAACTGGCAATGAGAAGTACAAGGCTTTTGAAACCGATTTCAAGGGGATTGATTTAATTTCTGGTGGTGACCCAGCCAAGCGTTTCGAAACCATTGATGGCTACAAGCCCTTTTATGAGCTTTTTTCTTTGAAGAAAAAGGAACTTGCTGCAGAAATGCTTGGCTATTTTCCTGATGCAGATGGAGTTATGTTCATATTTCTTTCCTATGAGTTCATTCCAAAAGTAGCAGTTGGTGGAATGGGAACTGCCGGAATCAAAGCTTATGTCAACATGCGCTTGTACAATAAAGAAGGAAAAAAAGTCTTCAATATGAGAGAAGGTGGTACTTCTAAAAAGACAGTGGCTATGATTAAAGGCATCCCTGTTATGAAACCTGCAGAAATTACTCCCATGTGCTTAAATGCTACTGAAAAATTGGTGAAAGACCTCAACAAGAAAGTTGGGAAGCTTGCTGGTAAAGCGGACAAGAAGCTTTAATTCTTGCACTTATAAATATTGGAATCATTGCATTCGGGAAGCAAGCTCAAGCTCAAGCTCAAAATTTTCTTTTTTGGCTCGCTCATAATTGGCCTAGCTTTTTCATGTGGGAAAGAACGAAAAGGAAAGATTGATAGTCTTATTCCTCCAAATGAAAGCCAAGGTCCTCCGATAGTAAACTCAGCTTCTATTGAAGGCTTTGCTAATAAGGTATCTTATTATCCCGGTGACAGCGTTTACATTTCAGCTTCATGTGCCACAGAAAAGCTTCTCAGTCTTAGTTTATTTCGATTAGGAAAGGAGAATGAAGAAATAATGAGAGTTAATGGCATTAAAGCCAAACGTCAAGATTATTTCAAGTTTTCATACAGCTTCGGCTGTGAATGGGATACGACCTACCGATTTAAACTAGACGAGAATCTGCGCTCAGGATTATATTCTGCAGTAATCAAAAACTCACTTGGAAATACTGATTACATAAGCTTTGTTGTAAAAGAACCAAGAGATTTTAAAAGCGCTAAGCTTTTGGTTATTGCAAACACCAATACTTGGCAAGCCTACAACAATTGGGGAGGAGCTAGTTTTTATCGCTATCAATTAAACGACCTTGGAGGTGACATTCGACATTCAGTAATTGTGAGTTTTAGAAGGCCGAACAAGACAGACCACCCTAATGGTAACAAGGGACATTTGCTTAACGCAGAGTTGCATTTGTTACGTTGGCTTGAAGAGAACGAAATTGATTATGCCATGGCAAGCGATGCTGACATTCATGGATCGCCGTACCAACTTGAAGGAAGGAAAGCTCTGATTTTACAAGCTCATCCAGAATACTACTCCTATGAAATGTGGCAAAATGTTTTTGACTTTAATCTAGAAGGTGGAAACCTGCTGTACCTTGGTGCGAATGGCATTTATTGGAAAGTCGGACTAAGTGATGATGGTCAAATCGAATGCAGGAAAGATGGCGATTCTCATCGTTTTGCAGAAGGTTCAGGAGGACTGTGGAAAGACAAAGGCTTATCCCCAGCACTCATAGTTGGTACACACTATTCTGGAACAGGATATGGCACATATCATCCCTACCAAGTATTAGATGACTCCCATTGGATTTACGAGGGTACCGGGCTTAAAAATGGAGATCTATTCGGTGAAGAGAGCTTAAATGGTGGAGGTGCCTCGGGGCATGAAACCGATAAAATCACCCGTAACACACCTTCGGCATTTGTTCACCTGGCTAAAGGCAGTAATCCTGATGATGGCGGTGCCGACCTAGTATTTAGAGAATCATCTCCAAGGGGCCTAGTATTCTCTGTTGGGAGTATATCCTATACAGGGAGCTTGGCAGTAGATTCTGCAGTTCATAAAATCACCATGAACGTACTCGAAAAAAGCTTGGCGGACTAAGACTTTACAAAGTCCATTTTTCTTAGATCTTCCACGCTCCTTTTGATTAATTCTCTTACTACGTCTAGATCAACATCAGAGAGTTTATTGATATTCAAGCATGATTTACCTTTCTTATGCTTTCCTAGTTTTTCTAACTGATCAGGGTAATTCTCTAGGTAATTCATGATATACAAACTCATGTTTTGTTTTCGAGGGGAGAAACCTGTTTCCATCCAATCGCCTTCTTGCCCAGAAACATAGATGTAATGATAACTGCCGAAGCCAATAATCGAAGAGCCCCACATTTTTGCTTCTTCTCCCGTCACTTCAGTAAACAAGTCCAAAAGAATCAAGGAATCCTCCTTTCGCTGCTCGTTCTCTACTGAATTGATAAAATCCATAACGCTTGCGTCATTCAACTTTGTCTTTAACTCATATTTTGCCGTGAAATGATGTTTTTAGCTTTCCAAGACAATATAAACAAGTCTTATTAAAATTCTCGCTTCACATTGAGCTATCATTGCAGCAATGAACTATTTATCGATAGAAAATATTTCTAAAAGGTTTGGTGATAGGCAGATTTTCAAGGATCTCAGCTTTGGTTTGGCTAAAGGTGATAAACTTGGATTAATAGCTAAAAACGGTACCGGGAAAACCACTATGCTCAACATCATCGCAGGTCTCGATCAAACCGATTCAGGCAAGGTGACCTTTCGAAAAGGCATCAATATTCGCTACTTGAGCCAGAACCCTTCCTTCAAGCCTAACAATACAGTTTGGGAGGCAGTTTTTGACTCAAAGGATGAACTTTTGGTCTTAGTGGCAAACTACGAGCGTTGCCTCGAAACCGGTGAAGGAGATTTGCAACAGCTACTCGACCAAATGGAAGAGAAAAACGCTTGGGATACCGAAGCTCGAGTGAAAGCTATTCTAACCGAACTCAAGGTTGATAAATTCAAAGCTCAATTGGCAAATCTCTCAGGCGGTCAACTCAAACGACTTTTTCTTGCCAAGGCTTTGCTTGAAGAACCTGATGTGCTAATACTCGACGAGCCAACAAACCATTTGGACCTCGAAATGATAGAGTGGCTTGAGAATTATCTGAAAAACGACAAGTTTAGTCTGATTATGGTGACGCATGATCGATACTTTTTAGAAAGAGTCTGTAATGTGATTCTGGAATTAGACGATCACCAGCTTTATTCATATCCAGGGAACTACTCTCAATACCTTCAAAAAAGAGAAGAGCGAAAAGAGATAGAGGCGGCAGAGCTAGAAAAGGCTAAAAACCTTTACAGAAGAGAATTAGACTGGATTCGCAGGCAACCTAAAGCAAGAACTACCAAATCGAAAGCAAGGGTTGACGCCTTCGACAATGTTGCCTCACGTGCCTCAAAGCGACTTGAAGAAAAGAAGGTTGAGATTGAGTTCAACATGGAACGTTTGGGCAGCAAAATCCTCGAAGTGCATCAGCTTAAAAAGTCCTTTGATGACTTGAAGATTGTTGAGAATTTCTCCTACAAATTTGTTCGGGGTGAGCGTGTTGGGATCATCGGCCCAAATGGAATTGGCAAATCTACCTTCATCAAACTCCTCACCCAAGAAATAGAACCAGATGGTGGAAAAGTAGTCATGGGCGAAACGGTACATTTAGGTCATTATCGCCAGGAGGGACTTCAATTCAAAGCAGGACAAAAAGTTATTGAAGTCTTGAAGGAAATTGCTGAGTATATTCCTTTAACAAAAGGCCGGAAAATTACAGCCAGCCAGCTACTAGAGCGTTTCTTATTTCCAAAGCATATGCATTATCAATTCGTTGATAAGCTCAGTGGAGGAGAAAAGAGAAGGCTGCACCTGCTCAAGATATTAATGAAAAATCCCAATTTCATAATACTTGATGAACCCACAAACGACCTTGATATTATCACCCTAAATGTGCTTGAAGCTTTTCTTGAGGACTTCCCGGGATGTTTGATGATCGTTAGTCACGATCGATATTTCATGGATAAATTGGTAGATCACCTCTTTGTAATGGAGGGTGATGGTGTAGTGAGAGATTTTCCTGGGAATTACAGTATTTGGAGAAGTTCGAATCGCCACGAACAAAAGAAGGAGATCAAGGTTGCACCAAAGCTTGAGGAACCCAAAATAAAAGGTGATTACAGCAAGAAACTGAGCTACCAAGAAAAACGGGAGTACGGTCTTTTAGAAACTGAAATTGCCAAAATGGACAAGCGCAAAAAAGAAATTGAAGCGATGTTCAACAACTCTGAAATTGAGGCCGAAAAACTTCAAACACTTTCAAAAGAGTTAGGCCAACTCATAGAGGAAATTGAAACTAAAGAAATGCGCTGGTTGGAGTTAAGCGAACGCGCAGAGTCTTAGATTTTGCGTTTCAACTCACAGGTCATTTTCTTCTCGTATTCATAGCCTGACTGAAAATCTCGTATAGGCCTAGAGTCAGTCACGTTGATTTCATTGTTACTGCATCTTAACTCAGCGTTCTTCTCTGTGTCTTGAATGTCTGAGCGTGACGAGATATCATTCGAAACCTTTTCGCGTTCAATGCTTCCATCACCGCGATAGCGATAGGTGATTGTTGTTTCTTTCCCAGTGCATTCGCATTCCCAAGCTTTGCTACAGGAGACTAATGCGATGATTAAAACTGGATAGCTCAGAATAAACTTAAGCATGTTTAGGAGCTTAAATAGGCCTTGATAACTTCCTTGGTTTCACCAAACATCATTTGTTGGCCTTTATTGATCCACAAGCACTTTGAAGTAAAACTCTCAATAGAATCCATGGAATGGGATACAAGAACAACCGTGCGGTCATCGTGGATTAACTCTTCAATTTTTTCTTGGCTTTTCTTTCTAAACTTAAAATCCCCTACCCCTAAGATTTCATCAACCAACATCACTTCTCTTCTCAGGTGAACTGCAATTCCAAAACCCAATCGCGCTTTCATTCCCGATGAGTAATTTTTTACTGGCTCGTTGATAAACCTTCCTAACTCAGTAAAAGCTACAATGTCTTCAATGCTATTGTCAATCTCCTCTTGCGTAAAGCCCAGAATAATAGCGTTCAAATAAATATTCTCCCAACCAGTTAAATCATCCTTAAATCCGGTACCGAGGGATAAAAGTGCCGAAGCCGAACCCTCTACCCTTATACTTCCTTCGTCGGGTTGATAAATTCCTCCAATGGTTCGCAGCAAAGTTGATTTACCAGAGCCGTTGGAGCCAATCACACCAAGTACTTCTCCCTGCTCTAGCTCAAAGCTCAAGTTTCGCAAAGCCCAAAAGTGTTCTCGTTGCTCAGTAATTTTTTGTTTGCTCATTGCGCGTCCCAACAAATCCTTTACGCGAGTATTTTTAAACCTACTCAAACGGAATTTTATTCCCAGATCTTTAACTTCTATCGCATTCATTACAAGTCTTTTGAGATGTTTTTCCGAGAATTAAATAGATAGAGCGCGAGTACCCAAAAAACCATACTCAAACCAACAAAAATTAGGAGGTATGGGCTTGGGCCAGTGTTAAATATGAGCACATTTTTGAAAGACACCATTAAGCTTGAAAGTGGACTTAGGGTCAAATAAGTGGATTGAAACTCCGCTGGAATTTGTTCAATACCATAAAGTATTGGACTTGCATAAAGTAATATTCGAACCCCAAATGTCAAAATATTCAGGAGGTCTCTAAAGTAGATTCCAACAATGGAAAAAATCAAACACAACGCAATGATGAACTGAAATTGGAGCACCAAAAGCACTGGTATCCAGAGCCAATAGATTGTTGGAGAAACTTCATAAAAGTAAACGAATACAAAGAGGATCACAAAGCCAACAAGGAGATCAACCGCGTTAATAAGCACTCTCGAAATTGGTAAGACGGAATAGGGGAACTTCACGGTTTGAAGAAGTTTTCCGTTCGACAACAAGGACCTTGAAGCTGCCATGATGGAAGTAGAAAACCAACGGTAAGTAATCAAACCAACCAAGAGCTCGATTGCGTAATTCGGGCCTCCTCTTTGGAAGATGAATTTCACAAGCACCAAATAAATTAGCATCAGCATTAAAGGATCAATAACTGCCCATGCCATTCCAAGCAAACGGTTTTTATACTTAACCTTTAACTCCCCTATTACGAGGTACTTGAGTATTGATTTATATGATCGTCCGAACAATGCCATCTTAACTTGCCAAAGACTTATAAATTCCTATGAGTTTTTCTTCTTCCACTTTCCAATTATAACGCTTTGCAGCTGAATGAGTGTGCTCTCTAAATTCTTTTCTCCTCTCTTCATTGTTCATCATTTTTTTGATGACTTCTTCGATCGCATCGGGGTTCTCCGGATCGAATGTATAACCGAGATCAGCATCTTGAACCACTTTTTCCATTTCGGGAAAATTACTGGCTAAGATTGGAAGTCTAGCTTGTACAAATTCGAAGAGTTTATTCGGCGCACAATAGTAATAACTCAAACAAATATTGATGATTGGAGCGATCCCACAATCAGCCGATGAAAGATAAGACGCCACTTCTTGATGAGGCACTGGCCCGAAAAATTGAATTTTATCTTCAGCCTTAAACTTTTTGATTCTCTTGCTCAAAGAGTCCATGTATTCTTCAGAACCATAACCCATCATCACAAAACGCAAATTATCAATCCGTGATGCAGCTTCTATAACTTGCTCAAGCCCTCTATTGAAGGTAATTCCTCCTGAATAAACCAACAAAAATTCTGAAGGACTAATTTCTAATGCGGAGCGCAAATTAAGTGAAGTATCAACCTCTTCCATGGTGCGCAATGCAGGGGCATTATGAATTACAAATGGGGCTTTTGTTTCGTACTGCTCAGCTAACCAACTTGCAATGCAAGCTCCAACTGTGATCACCGCATCCGCTTGCATCATTCCCTCCATTTCAATGCCTTTCAGAATTTTAGTCTTGAATCTTCCAGCGGGTTTTAACCTGTTCTTGTGCAAATACAGCTCATGTGAGTCATAGACCAGTTTCACGCCCTGAAGCTTCTTCAATTCTATGCCAATTTTTAAGGTGTTTAAGTCATGGCAATGAACAACATCAAGCTCTTTATTTTTGCTGTACTTCAATGCATTCTTGTAAAAATTGTGATAAGTGAAATACTTATGGAATGGAAGTAGCATCCACCGGAGGGGTTTTTGAATAAAAAACCGAACAGTTTTAATGATCGCTTTAAGTATCAGGTTTCTTGCAACCACAAGACTTTTCACCGGTAAATAAGCAATGGAAAACAGGATTAAGCTAAGCAGAAAGGAAGGGTTTTTCTTAATCAAGTCAGAAACTGTGGCCCTGCTTTTAGGGTGTGTTACTGAGTGCTGATGAAGCTCAACTTGATATTTGCTTTCAATCTGTTTTCCTTTCTTCTTGTCGAGTCGCTCAATGTTGTGTTGCAGTTTACCAAAAAGCCCTTTGGGCTCCTTTGAAGCTTCAAGAGCAGTATTCTGTGCAGCACTTGCTCTTCGAGTAATGTGCATCACAGGGTTCCCGAAAAACCTTATAATTCTAAGGTGAATCGGGTTGAGTTTAATACGAGTAATTGTAAAGCCATGGCGTTCTTCTGAAGGAAGTGTTTTCTTGTCTAGAAAAGCTACAATTTCAACTTCGTGACCTGCTTCGGTGAGTGTTTTAGCCTCTTTTAATACCCTGGCATCATTCGCACAGTTATTAAAAACAAACATTCTGACCCTAAGGCCATTTGATTCACTCATAGAATGCACAAAAGTAGTGATTGCTTTGCTCCCAATTTAAGCCGAGTGAACTCAAGCTATGATTAGTGATTTGTATTGATCCAAGACCACAGGAAAAGCATAACGTTTGATGGCCTCTTCTTTTGCAAAGTCTTGCAATTCTTCAAGTTTGCCTTCCTTCATTGTTTGTTCTATAAACGAAGCCATTTCATCGGCATTTTGAAAAATCCATGACTGATCATAGATCTGTTCAACAGACTCATACTGTGCTAAGAAAGGCCACTTGCGAATCACCGGTATAGTCCCCCTCAGCATGGCCTGAATAAGTGATTCATGCGTGCCTTCCCTAAAGCTTGTAGAGAGAATAAAATTGAATTTCTTAATTCCTTCGTCAATTTTTGGAGTGAAAGGGATATAAGCTAAATGAGCTTCAAGTGATTTTTCGACAATAAGCCTTTCAACTTTCTCAAAATAAGCTTGCTCTTCTTCAGGTGCATCGTCTTTATCGAAAGGATGTCCCATCAAATAAAGCATTGGCTTTAACCCTCTTTCTTTAAGCAAAGAAATGAGCTCTAGGGATAGCAATAGGTTTTTGTTCTTGTTGTTGTAGCCGATCATCCCTAAACTCAAAGGCTCCTCAATTTCTTTAGAAATCAATTGTTCATCGAGGTAATTGAGATTCGGAATTACCCCTGTTCCCAAATCGAACTTATCTAAGCCGCAAAGGTCTTTCAAGTAGCTCAAAATATGAGGAGAAACGCTACTAAGGTGATTGACATTAGCCCAGTTAATCAACATAGGATGAATTGTAAATGCTTCATAGCTGTGCACCCTTATGATTAATCGCTTTTCAGAGGGAAGTATCCATGAAACCCAAATTGCAGCTCGATTTGCCCACTCAACGTAAACAACATCAGCCCATTCAAATAGCTGAGCCCAATATTGATTAACCGGATAGTCACTCAATTTGTCATCCCCTGAAAAAGCTCTTCGCGCTATGATTTCGTCGTGGTTATATCCTTCTGGAAAATCAATATTTGAAATCTCTAGGGTTTTCACATTGATGTTTTCATCGGCAGAAAAACTCTCTACTATCGGACGCATGAAATTCCAATTGACTTCAGAGACGAACAAAACATTCTTGGCTTTTTCTCTTCTGTTATTGAGCTTTTTGGAACTTGCTTTTTTAGCATTATCTAATATCCTAGCTGCTTCACTCTGCTTCCAATTTGAAAGACGACCTTTCGGATTTTCAATGATTTCTTTTCGATGATCTAGGTCTATCGATGTGACTTCCCCATCCTGAATCACCATCATTTCTTGGGACAAAATTGCTTTGATCAATTTAATGTATCCTAAGGCAAATTCTTCATCGAAATCACCTACTTCTTTTCCTTTCAGTATTTCATTTAGAAGTCCCAATAATTCAGGGTCACCTGCCTTCATCGCCATCTTTACAAAAGCTTTGAATATGTGTTTTGACTCTTTATCCTTTAACCAAGCTTTTTTCAGTGTTGTATATGCCCGTTTTGTTTCCCCTAATTCTCTGGAGCATATAATATATTGATTTACTGTACTTTCAAGGTCAGGCCTTAACAGAACTGCTTTCTCTAAATCTGGAAAAGCACGTTTAAAATCCTTTTGCCTGTAAAATAACTTTCCCGATTCGAGCCATGGGTTCACCTTATCAGGAAACTCCTTTTTAAGTGATGTCATCACTTGTTCAATGCCTTTTTGCTCATGGCCAAGGGCATGAAGCCTGATCAAGTTTAAACCTCCCTGTAGTCTTCGGAATCTACTGTGATGTAAACGTCTCCAATAAGATGCAGCTTTTTCGAAGTCTTCATCTTGTTCTGCTTGTTGCGCTTTGTCAACCAATGGAGCAAGAGTGAAAATGTGTCGCCAATAAAAATCAGGACTCTTGCGATATTCAAGTATTTCCTTAAATGTCAGCATCTCACTTTAATCTTGATTCTGTTGGATTCTCTGCTATAAAAGCTTCCAGTTCTTGCTTTAGATATCCAGCAATTTGTTCTGGGTAAAAGGCCTTCGCTTTTGCGATTAACGTGGACTGCACTTCTTTATAAAATGCTGAATCCTTATAGAGTTTTAAGATGAGCTCTTTTAGCTCCTGTGGTGATGCATAATAAAGTGGATAATCTTCACCCAGTTGGTTCACTCTAGCAGGACGTTTGGAAACGATGATGGGTACTCCACACGCCATAGCTTCCAGGGGCTTAGCCGAACCTGCCCAATTAGCTTCCGGCTGTTCATTTGCGAGAAGGATATCACATGCAGAAGTGGCATAAGGCATCTCTTCAAATGGAATATACTTAACATTAATAATGCTCTGCTCTTCCAAAGGAACTCTGATACTGCCTGCAAATACTGTGTTCAGATTTGAAATTTCAGATTTCAAATCATCGATGATAGACAGATAGTCTTTAGGCAGGGTCTCTTCTACAATACGACCAAAATATCCGATTGTAAAACCATATCCAAAACACGCCTTATATCGAAAGTGAAGATGAGTTCCATGTTTGGCTTCGAAGTGATCGCCCAATACCTGTTTCACATTGATCACCCCGTTGGGTTCAATCATGTTTTTAGGAAAAGCATCACAGAAAAAATCGTAGCGACTTGGGTCTTGGTGAAAAGTATGTAAACCCTGTTTCCAAGCAAGATTAAAGGTTGAGACTGCATCTGCTGTCCTAAAACCTTCCTCATCATAAGGGTAACTGAACCAAATTTTTCTGCCTTTGATTTTCTCAAATACCTCAATATTGTTGCGGACATAGTAAATGTCGCAACCTTCCATAGGCTCATAAATTTCTTCAGCATCAAGTCCGAAATCTGGTTCATCAGGTAAAAAAAGTTGATTGTTATAATAGACTTCCGCGAAGGTGGACAGCGCTTTTAAGAAATTAATCTCATTGATCTTATCACCTGAAATAGGTTTAAGTATTGGCTGTTTAGCCAGAAGGTGATAGATTTTCATGTAGCAGTTTGGTGCTGCGAATTTATTATGAAAAACCGAATAAACCAGAGCCTATTCAAACCAAGCAAAATAAACTCCAATAAGTGCAAATGGAGAGCTTAATGCTCCTTCACCGGCAAATCCGTTTTTTGCTTCCATAACAGATCGATATCTGGCCGAAAGATTCGTACGAAACAACAAGAATTATCTCCTTCTCCCTCTGCCTGAATTTCTTCCAGAGCCAGGATTATAGCTAGGGCTGTCGCCCAAATTAGCTGGTAAAGGGGCTTTGTATACCGGCTTTTCAATAAGCTTTTCAATCTTATCGAGCTTCCACATATCACTCTGATTAACTAGCGTAATAGCCAAACCAGTAGTTGCCGCTCGTGCTGTTCTGCCTATTCTGTGTACATAATCTTCGGCATCATCAGGAACGTCGTAGTTAACCACCATAGCGATATCCTTAATATCAATCCCCCTGCTTATTACATCTGTTGCCACCAAGACTTGAATGTTTCTTGCTCGAAATTTAGACATTACATTTTCCCTTTCCTTTTGATCTAAATCAGAAGAAATGTAGGCTGTAGAAACGCCCTCTTTTTTAAAGTTTCGATAAACCTCGCTTACTTTCGATTTGGTAGAACAGAAAACGATGACGGTATCGAGGTTCTCTTTTCCTACGATGAGGCTAAGCAAAAGAGGGATTTTTTGATTGTCGTACACCAAATAGCTAGCTTGTAGAACACCTTCGGCAGGTTTAGAAACCGCAATGCTAATTTCTTCCGGTGTCTTCAAAATCGCTTGTGAAAGACTGCGAATCTTAGGAGGCATCGTGGCGCTGAACATTAAGGTTTGCCTAGCCTCTGGCATAAAACCTACAATCTTCATGATATCATCGTGAAAACCGATATCTAACATCCTGTCGGCCTCATCCAAAATGAGGTATTTCAAATTGCTGAACAGACTATCGTCCATATTCAGAAACGAAATCAGTTTTCCTGGAGTCGCTACAATGATGTCGACCCCTGTTTTAAGTGCTTTTTGCTGTTCGGCATGGGAGATTCCATCTCCTCCTCCATAAACAGAAGCCGATTGAAGATCCAAATAATAGGAGAATCCATTGATTTGTTCATCAATTTGAATGGCCAGTTCTCGGGTTGGAACCAATACAAGTGCCTGCGTTCCTTCCTCGTTTGAATTAGAAATCTGATCGAGAACAGGCAGCATGAAAGCCGCTGTTTTTCCTGTACCAGTTTGTGCACAGGCTATAATGTCTTTTCCACCTAATATTAAAGGTATTGCCTGCTCTTGGATAGGAGTGCAATCCTCAAAGTTCATATATGAAATTGCCTCAAGTATTTGTTCGTGAAGCCCTATATCTGTAAATTTCATAGACTCGAAAGTGCATATATTTTACCATTTATTGGAATAGTAAGCTGCTATACATTTTTTAAAATCATTTAGCATACTTTTGAACATTCTAAAAACTCGCGAGTTACTTATTAAACTCTTTACACTATGAAAAGCTTTTACATCCTCCTTATTTCTCTTATTTCATTCCACGTAAGCGCCCAAGGTAATTGGGAAAAGAAAAGCAGTATACCTGGAGTAGCAAGGCACCATCCAGTGACTTTCGCGCTGAACGGTAAAGGATATGTGGCCACTGGATTGGCCTCTCCAAGTTTTTTACTTCAAGACTTTTTCGAGTACGATCCAACGACAGATACATGGACTCAAAAAACTTCATTCCCAGGAACAGCACGAAGTTTTGCCTACGGTGTAACTCATAACGGAAAAGCATATCTCGGTTTTGGGCTCGGAACAGGTAACCAGAGACTGAACGATTTTTGGGAATACGATCCTGCAACAGACCAATGGACACAACTGAGCGATTGTGGATGTACTGGAAGAAGACACCCAGCTATGGTAGCCACAGATAATGGGAAAATTTTCGTTGGAATGGGTGACGATCTTAATGGTGACCAAAATGACTGGTGGGAATATGACATTGCAACTAATACTTGGACTCAAAAGGGAAGTTTGCCTGGCCCTAGAAGACATCATCCTTACTACTTCGGTATTGGAAGTGATACCTATGTTGGTTTTGGACATAGTGGCCTGAATATTTACAATGATTTTTATCGTTACAACTCAGTTTCTGAAACATGGACTCAAATGAGAGACTTCCCTGGGGAAGCTAGAGTTGCTGGAGCTCAGTTCAACTACGATGCTTATGGTTATATCATTAGTGGCGAAGGTGCCGACCACCAAAACCTTGATTCAGGGGAGTTCTTTAGATACGATCCAAGATTAGACTCTTGGTTCGAACAAGAAGTTCATCCAGGACCAGGAAGGTGGGCAACGGGAACTTTCGTTATTGACGATATGGTTTACCTTGTTGCAGGAGAAGATGACAGAAGTATCATGCTTAATGATATGTGGGCTTATGACCTTAAAAGAACTACTGTGATTGCGGGAAGCGATGAAAACTTAAGTTCTGATGAAGAGATTAAGGCTTATCCAAATCCTGTAAGTAACACCTTGTATTTGAACATTCAATCAACTTATACCTATAGCGTAAATGGCTTCGACGGTAAAACCATCATGACTGGTGAGGCTGATCAATTGAACAAGCGCATCGATATGACTGAGTTAAATGCAGGAATCTATCTCCTTCAGCTTAGTTCAGAAGAAGGTGTTTCTAAAACCATCAAGGTTTTTAAGAAATAGCTTATTTCTTTATTAGCCTTTTGATGACACGCTCAGTGCCATCTATTAGTTCAATAAAGTAAATTCCTGAAGCATCAGGCAGACTTAGGATATCCTTAGACTGAATTTTGCCAGAGGCCATGGTGGCTCCTGTAATGTTCAAAATCCGATATTCAAGCTGTTCTGCCATGCCACTTATTCTGAACTTTCCTGAGCTTGGATTTGGATATACTTCTAAATGGTTTAGGTCACTTGAAAGAATTCCAAGCGGCCCCATTTGATTTCGAACAGGAGCTTGAATTGGCCCGCTTCTACCATCACTCAAACTCACTACTCCTCCTTGACCTCCAAAATATTTCATTCCACCAGGCGTGATTGTAATGGCATGTGTAAAAGAAATTGAGTTAAAAGGATACACTCGACTGTTGTTATCCCATCCGGTTGAATCATAAGTTGTGATTCTGCTTCCTCCATTTG